>Ga0080006_1159433_pt1 | contig 18683 bp, 13 predicted proteins | sample RS3BMetagenome_FD_69209 | JGI IMG/M metagenome (GOLD analysis project Ga0080006, IMG submission 69209) | Ferric oxide microbial mat and aquatic microbial communities from Rainbow Spring, Yellowstone National Park, USA - RS3B (SPADES... ... | reverse complement strand
GGGGGTGGGCCGCGGGGGGGGGGGTGGGGGGGGGGGGGGGGGGGGGGGGGGGGGGGGGGGGGGGGGGGGGGTGGGGGGGGGGGGGGTGGGGGGAGGCGGGGTCGCACCAGGTGCCGCGGTCCGCAGGGAGCCGGGCCGGGGGATCCCACGAGCCGCCACCTATGTGGCGGCCCATATGGCGTCTTCCCCCACCGTCCCCGCGGCCCCCTCCTCGCGCCCGAAGGCCAGGTTGTCGCGCCCGGCTGCCGCCGCGCCGAGCGTCGCCACGACCCCGCCCCCGGAGACCTCTCCGCCGCCCGCCCGCAGATGGCGCGCACCCCTGGCAGCGTGTAGCGCCACGCGCGGGTGTCGAGGGCGCCGGTGGCGGGATTCCAGTTCCAGCAGGCCTTCCTTCCGCAGTTGCAGCGGGCCGACGCGCGCAGGGCGCCCTCGGCGGCGCGGCCGGGCGGGTCGCGGCGCCCGCCCGGTGGCGTCACGCCAACCGGTGGCGCAGGTGCGGGAACGGAGCCGAGACCGGCGGCGGCCCGTGCATCGCCCCTGGAACTCCCCACACCCCCAGGACAGGGGCTGCGCAGTGGTTGCCCCCCGTCAAGGCCACCGAGGTCGGCGCGGGGTCTGGGGCGACATCAGCCGGGCGGGGCTGAACCCCCGACCCGGCCGGCCGATGCGCCCCGAGCGGGGGTGGGGACGGGTCACCGCATCAGGCGGGCTTGGCGCCCGCGAGCAGGGCCCTGTGGCCGTGCAGGTGCAGGCAGGCCGTTTGGAATCCGGCGCCCTTGAGCCACTGCAGGTGCTCGTCCAGGAGCACCGGATAGTCGCCCCGCTCACGGACCGTGCGTTCGTGATCGGGAAAGCTCGCGCCCTCGTGGTCGGCCGTGCGGGAGCCGTATTCCCGGTCCTGCCGTTCCCAGACCTGCCGCATCGCCGGCCAGACGCCCGAGTTCTCCACCTGCAGCCGGTCCTGCAGCAGAAACAGCCCCCCCGGTTCCAGGAGGCCGTACACCGAGCGGTAGGCGTCGCGCATGTCCCCCGGGGACAGGTGGTGCAGCGACTGCACGGCGATGGTGAACTGGTAGGGACGGTCCGGCAGGGCCAGGGAGGGGAGTGCGGACAGGTCGTGCAGGACGATCTCGAAGCGGTCCAGGTGGGCGGTCAGGCGTTCCCTGGCGATGGCCGTCATCGCCGGGGAACCGTCGACCCCCACCACGCGGGCGTCGGGGATGCGGTCGAAGATCAGTTGCTCCACCTGGCCGGAGCCGCACCCCAGGTCCAGGAGCCAGCCCCCGGGCTGCCACAGCCCTTCGAGGACGGAGACCAGGATGTCCAGTTGCTCCCGTCGCGTGGGATTGGTGTCGTACGCGCCCCGGTCCCAGCGCCGCGCGACCTCCGGGTCACTCCAGTCGTGCCCCATCCCGGCAGCCCTCCCCTCGTCATGTGGATCCGGCACCCACCGGCACTGTAGGGGCGGGGCGGCCCGGGCGCAAGCAGAGCGGGGACCGGAAGGGCCGCCGGCGACGGTCGGGGCCCGGCCGGCCACCACCTTGCTCCCGTACCCTGTCTCTACGCGTCTGCCGCCACGGCGGGGATGCCCAGGACCGCCCCCGCGATGTTCAGCAGACGCGCGCCGCCGTCCTCCAGCGCCGGGTACACCCCGGGCCGGCCGAAGTCCCCGGTGTTCGAGGGGCCGGAAAACCCCTCGGTCAACGGTTGCACGGGGCGCTGCACTGGAGGCCCGCTCCAAGCCGTCCAACCCCGCTGCCCAGGGGTGCTGCTCAGTTACCAGGGGGGAATACCGTGTTGCCGGGTCTGTGGGCCAGGGACCCGGGGGGGGCCGGCCCCCGCCGTCAACTCGGGTCCGGATCGCGCGCGGTCGCCCCGGAAGCGTGGCCCTCCACCCGGCCGTCGCCCCGGTCCGGCGCACCCGCCGGGCCCGCGGACCGGTCGGGCGCGAGCGCCCTGCGCACGGCGGGCGCCACCTCGGCGCCCAACAGTTCGATCGAGCGCATGATCTGCCGGTGCGGAATCGCGCCGACGCTGAACTGCACCAGGAAGCGGTCGTGGTGGAAGATCTCGTGCTGGAAGAGGATCTTCTCGACCACCTGCTCCGGGCTGCCCACGAAGTTCGCGCCGCGCAGCGCGGCCTCCGCGACGTAGTCGCCGCGGGTCATGGGCCTCCAGCCGCGTTCGCGACCGATCCGATTCATCACGGCCGCGACGTGCGGGAAGGACTCGTCGACGGCCTGCTGTGAGGTGTCGGCGATGTAGCCGTGCGAGTTGATGCCCAAGGGCGGGATCGGGGTGCGGCCGGCCTGGCGCGCCGCCGCGCGGTGGAGTTCGACAAAGGGCGCAAACCGCTCCGGCATGCCGCCGATGATCGCCAGGGCCATGGGCAGGCCCAGGGACCCGGCGCGGATCGCCGATTCTGGATTGCCGCCGACGGCGATCCAGATGGGGAGCGGGTCCTGGAGCGGACGCGGGAAGACGCGGATGTCGGCGAGCGCCGGCCGGTGCCGGCCGGTCCAGGTGATGCGTTCCGCCTCGCGCAACCGCACCAGGAGCCCGATCTTCTCGACGAAGAGGTCGTCGTAGTGATCGAGGTTGTAACCGAACAGCGGAAAGGACTCGGTAAAGGATCCCCGGCCGGCCATGATCTCCGCGCGGCCGCCGGAGAGCAGATCGAGTGTGGAGAAGGCCTGGAAGACCCGTACCGGATCGTCGGAACTGAGCACCGTGACCGCGCTGGTCAAACGGATGTTCTTGGTGCGCTCGGCGGCCGCCGCGAGCACGATCGCGGGCGCGGAGACGGCGAAGTCGGGGCGGTGGTGCTCGCCGACCCCGAAGACATCGAGCCCGAGTTGATCGGCGAGTGCGATCTCTTCGAGCAGGTGCCGCAATCGCTCGGCCGCGCGGGCGCCCTGGCCACCCTGCCCGTCGGGCTGCAGATCTGCGAACGAATAGATGCCGATTTCCATCTGGAGATCCTTCCCCTCGTCTGCACGTGCGATGCGCGGGCGGGCGGAGCGCAAACGAAGGCCTTCGCTCCGCCGGCCGCGACGTTCCGTGCGCGGCGGGCCGCCAGGGCAAGGCGCGCGCACCCTCGCCGCCTCGCGCCGGGGCGGTGGTCTCGGCCCACCGGCCGGCCCGGGGTGGCGTGAACCCCTGCGCCCATGGAGTCTACCGTACGGTGCAGCGCATCGGGCCTGATCGTCCTGCCGTCGGTGGCGGCATACGGGTGGGCGGTGCCGGTCGGGCACGGGTCACCGCCTTCGCCCGCTGCCGCGGCCGCGGCGGCCGGCCGCTGCGTCAGGCCCCCACAGGGGCGTTTCCACCGGACGCCGCAATCGCTTACCTGGTCTCCTCCGTCGCGCCCGTCCGGTGCGTGGCGTGACGCTCGAAGTACTCCTTCACCCCGCCGCGCGTCGCGAGCCCCAACTTGGCATAGATGTGGGCCAGGTGCGTCTCCAGGGTCTTCGGGCTGACCAGGAGGGTGCAGGCGATCTGCCGGTTGCTGTGCCCCTGGCTGACCAATTCCGCCACCCGGTACTCCTGAGGCGTCAGACGCGCGAGCGGGCAGGGGCCCGGGTGCCGTCGGCGCCTGCCGCCCGCCGCCCGCCGCTCCGCCTCCGCCAGATCCAGCCAGTAGCCGGCGCCGCACGCCGCAAGAATGACAGAGGCCTGGTCCAGCACGCCGCGGGCCCGCAGCAGGTCGCCCTGCCGGCGCAGCCAAGCCCCGTGGGCGAGCAGGGTGCGTCCCTCCTCCAGGGCTTCGCCCACCTGCCGGTGCAGCGGCAGCGCCGCGGCGAAATCGCGCTCGGCGTCGGCAGGGCGGCCCAGGGCCGCCGCCAGCATGGCGCGGCCACGAAGGGCGATCGCCTCGTCGCCCCGCCAGCCCAAGTGCCGCGTGGCCGCCTCCATCGCCTGCAGGAGACCCGCGGCCTCATTCAGCCTTCCGGCCTGCAGCAGCGCCTCGACGGCCTCCGCGCGCCAGCGGAACGGATCCGCGTCGGTGTGGTCGATCGTCGCTGCGTGCTCCGCTGCCCCGGCGAACGCGGCCAGCGCGTCGTCCCACCGGCCTCGGCGCGCCGCCAGCGTGCCCTGCGCGAAGGCGCTCAGCATCTGGATGGGGACCTGTCCGGCGGCGCGTGCCTCCGCGGCCGATAGGGCGAAACAGGCCTCCGCCCCTTCGAGGTCGCCCATGTCCATCAGGACGCGGCCGCGGTGGATGCGCGGCTCGGAGGTCAGCCAGGGGAGGCCCAGCGCCTCGGACGGGATCGCCCCGGCGTGGGCGAAAGCCTCACGCAGGCGGCCGCGGCGCCAGGCGAGGTCGGTGAGGAAGGTCGCCGACCAGATGAGCGCAGGCACGCAGCGGCGAGCGCGGGCCAGGGCGTTGGCCTGCTCCAGGGGTCCACGGGCTTCCTCGTACCGCTGCCAGATCATGGCCACCACGCCATGGATCAGCGGCACGCTCAAACCGACGGTCAACTCCAACTCGTCGGGCGGCCCGGGCGGGAGGTGCGCCGCCGCCTCGCACGCCCACCGGTAGGTCCGGGGGTCGCCCGAGGCCCAGCTGACCCAGGACAGGCAGGCGGTGGCCCTTGCCCGCACGTCCGGGTCTCCGGCGGCACGGGCGAACCGCCGGGCCTGCCGCACGGCTGCCGTCGCCTCGCGCCAGCCGCCGAAGCTCAGGAGCAGGACACCCTGGGCCACGCACATCTCCGCCGCCAGCGCCGGCGAGTGGCCCGCGGCTTCGCGTACCGCCTCGGCGATGTGGCGGCGGGCGGCGGAGAGGTCGCCCACGAAGCTGGAGGAGAGCGCCCAAGCCGAGTGGATGCGCGCCCGCAGGGCGCCGTCGGCCGCAAGGCCCTTCAGGCCGGCAGCGAACGCCGTGCAGGCGGCGTCCTGCGCGCCGGCGCGTTGGTGCGCCCGGCCGAGACGGTAGTGCAACCGGGCGTTTCCAGGGTCACCCTCGGGACAGAGCGTCAGCGCCTGACCCCAGTACAGCGCTGCCGATTCGTAGGCCGCCAGCGCCTCGGCGTCTTCCGCCGCCTGCTGGATGTCGGCGAGCGCCATCTGGTCGCCTCGGCGAGCCACTGCCAGCGCATGCGGCGCCCGCTCGCCGGCCGGCGCTCCGATGGAGCGCAGCCGATCCAGCACCTGCGCGTGCAGCGCGTGCCGACGGGCTTCGCCGATGCGGTCATACAGCGCCTGCTGGATCAGCGGATGCAGGAAGGACCACAGGCCCTCGCCGTCCTCCGCCACGAGGCCGAGGGCATCCAGTGGGGCGATGGCCGCCTCGCCACCGGCAACGTCCAGCGCGGCGACCTCACGCGCGACGTCCAGCCGGAAGTTCCGTCCGAGCACGCTCGCCGCTTCCAGCAGGCGCAGGCTCTGTGGGGGCAGGCCGCTGAGGCGCGTCAGGAGAGGCCAGCGGCGCAAGGAGGGGCCTCGGCCGACCGGCACCGCGTCCGGTTCGGCCTGCCAGAGCCGCCCGAGTTGCTCAAGGAGGAAGGGGTTGCCACCGGTCAGGCGGACCGCCTGCTCGATCTGCTGAGCGGTGGGCTGCGCGCCCAGCACGGCCTCCAGCATCCGAGCCGTGGCCGGAGGGGTGAGGGGCCGCAACTCCTGCAGGTGGGCCGCTCCCTCCCGGACCAGCCCGTCCGCCGTCTCCGCCGCGCCTGCCGGCCAGGCCCGCAACGTGCCGGCGATGCCGATCGGCGCCCCGGCCAGACGCCGGACCAGGAAGCGGATGGCCTCAAGGGAGTCGGGATCGCTCCAGTGCAGGTCATCGAGGCAGAGGAGCAGCGGCCGGGCCTCCGCCACGCTTGCCAGAAGCCAGTATGCGCAATAGAGTAGCGCGGCGCGCGCCCCCGGGCTGCCGCCGGCCGCCGGATCGGCCGCCGCCTGGCCGTAGAACCAGCCGCGGAGGACGTCCAGGCCGCGCGTCAACTCCAGCGCGCCGGTTCCCGGCCGGCGCACCAGAGACTCCACCACTTGGTGCAGCAGGGCGAACGGGTATCCCTGTTCCTTCTCCTGGCCGACCGCGGAGACGACGGTGATGTCGGGGGCGGCCTCCATGGCGGCCAAGGCGAGCAGTCGCGATTTTCCAAGGCCGGGTTCGCCGCGCAAGAACAGCGCCGCGCCCCGGCCGGCCCGTATGGCCGCCAGCGCGTCGGCCAGCCGCTCGCGCTCCTCCTCACGCTCCAACAGCGGGCCGCTCGCCAGGTACCCCGTCACGGTGCATACCTGCCTCGGGTCGCCTTCGCTCCTGGAGCCTGGCGCGACTTGCGGCGGCTTTTCCGCGCCCCGCGGACGGCGCCCGCATTGGCGGCACAGGTCTCTTCCAGCGCGCGGAGGGAGGCGGGGCCTGCCGGACGGCGAGCCGCCCTCGCCGCGGAAATGCCGGCAGACGCGGGACCCGGCACGGCGCGGGCGGGGCCCCTTCTCCCGGTGCTCGGGGCAGGAGACGGTCGGGAGGGCGAACTTCCACGGGAATGCCCGGTTCCCTCCATCCAATCGACTGTGCGGCAACGGTTCGCGCCCCCTGCTCGCCCTGGGATCGGCCAGCGCAGTCGGGGAACCGTCCGGAGGCCGTCTGAGCGAGGCACTCCAGGTGTTGCGTGAGTGCCCAGACCTTTCCTAAGCCGAATTCGTCGACGTCTGCCGCCATGGAAACCACGCGTTGGTGTCCCGCTATCGCCTCCCCCCCTGCCCAGGCGGAGCGTATCGCGCAGACCGATCCAAACATCCTGATGGCGACTGAGGAGTTGGATCTACCGACTACCGCAGCGATCTGGCTGAACGTGTCTCCGGCAACGCCGCGCCCGGCGCGCTGCCAGCGCATGGGAGACAATGGCCGCGCATCATGCGGCCCTATACGATCATGGGCGCCGCTATCGAGCTGTCCCTGTATGTCGACCGGCTGGAAGCCGCCGCTAGGCGAAGAGGATCCGCCCCAGTTCCTCCAGGGCCTGCCGGCGTCGGCGGTAGTATGTGCGCTGCGAGAGTCCTAGCCGCTCGGACACCACCTCGTGCGACCCGAGCCGCTCCAAATAATAGGCGGCGAGCACCCGGCGCAGACCTTCGTCGACGCGGCCGAGTTCCGCGAGGGCGTCCACCACCCAGGCGTGCAGGGCGTCCGGTTCGAGGGCCGTGCGGAACATCCGGCGATACGCGTCTGCCACCGTCGAGCCGCGCAATCTCTCGGGGTCGGCCAGCGCGTCCAACGCGTCCTGGGCGGCGTCCGCCCACTGTGCGGGCTCGATCCCGATCGCCCCGCCTAACGCCAGCCTCCCGCGGAGCCACTCACCGTACCCGCTGCCGGCCAGATCGAGGATGAAGGCACGCGTCGGCCGGGCGCCCCCGCACAACGTTCCGGTGAAGTGGGGGTCGGGACGGAAGCCGAGGCGGACGAGGAAGGTCTGGACGCGGGTATCGGGCGAGACGGCAACGACCCGTTCGAACGGGGCGAAGTCGCCGAAGACCTCACGGACCAGGACGTGGTGGACCTCGCTCTCGGCATCCGCGATGCCGAGTTGGCAGAACGAGAGCGACCGGCCTTCCCAGGCAGCCAGGGTCCCGGCGGGTTGGGCCTGCAGGTAGGGCCCAAGCGCCGGGTCGGCCAGCAGGACGGGGCGCGTATGGCGGGACAGCGGAACGGTACAGGCCCAGCCCAGGATTCGGGGGGCGCAGGTATCTGCCGCGCCACGAGCAGGCACACGCGTACGCAGGGGGCCGGAGTCGCGTGCGGTGGCTCGGGTGCCCTCGGAGACCCTCGCCAAACCGCCGTCCCGGACGAGCGTGAAGCCCTCCGGCCACACCTTCAGGTAGCGACCGAGGGCATCCCGAGCGGGGGCCACCTCGTGGGGCGTCCATCCGAGACTGTGCAGCATGACGGTGAGGGAATCGGCGAGTTCGGGCGCATCCGTGGCGCTGGCGCCGCGCTCCAGGCGCCAGAGGTCCTCGGCCTCCGCCGCGGGGTGCAGCCACGGGTGCCAGAGCGCGTGTGCAGCGAGCCGGGCGACCTCCTCGCGCTCGGCACCCACGGGACCGGCCTGTAGGTATCCGTCGATGGCCCGTCGCCGCCAGCGCCGCACCACCCACGGCCTGTCGCGGGCGGCCGCCGCGGCCAGGTGCTCGCGCACGGTCTCATGGAGGGCGCGACGGTGGTCGGCCGGGACGACCACGGGCAGCGCCACGAGCGCGTCCCAGGCCCTGGCGACGGCGGCCCCTCCGACCATGACGGCCAGCAGGTCGCGATCGAAGGCGCGGACCAGTGCGGCCGCAGCGAGGACGTCGCGCAGTTCAGGCGGGTCGGCCCCGCGCGTGAACTCCTCCAGGAGGCGCCCGGCGAGACCGCGCACCTCGGAGTGGGGCCGCAGGGCGGCGGAATGGCCGCGCCGCAGTGCGATACCGGCTAACAACCTCAAAAGTAGGGGCCGGCCGCCCGAGACGGCGGCGGCCTCCGCCCGGAGGGCCGGGTCGTCGATGCCGCACAAGCGAAGGTATTCCAAAGCTTCTGCCGACGCCAGATCGGCGAGCGGCAGGAGACGGATCGTCGCGCGCCATGGCGGGTCGAACCCCCAGAGATCCGCCGGCGCGCGGTTGCCGGCGAGCACCACCAGGACGTGCGGGCCGAGTCCGTAGAGCACCTGCGACCGGAACCACGCCTCGCCGGACTGCAGCTTCTCGTAGCCGTCGACCAGCAGGACCAGGGGGCCGTCCTGCGCGCGGCGGTTCGCCTCCCCGACCACCCGGGGCGTCGAGGGTACACCGTTCGGCTCGGCACAGCCCAAGGCTTCGGCCAGGGCTCCGAGGATTCCCGCAGGCCCCTGCGAGAGTTCGGCGCCATCGAGCAGGAGCGCACACGCGCCTGCCTGCTCGGCCCGGCGCCGAAACTGCCTGAGGACGGCAGACTTGCCGGTCCCCGGGGCACCGTAAAGGTAGACGACCACTGGGGCCTGGCCGCAGTCGGCCAGCGCCGCGGAGAGGGCGGCGAACTCGGCCGTACGGCCGACGAACAGCCGCGCCTCGGTGGCAGCGACGGCGTCCCCCAAACTGAGGTCTCCTCCGGCGGTGGCGCGCGAGGTGGACACCCCCCCGGTCGGCAACCTCAACAGCCTCGGCGTGCGTGGGGTACCCGCGCGGCCGCTGCGATTCTTGCCATTCCCGCCGGGGTGCCAGAAGCACCGCCTGCCGGGACGCCGTCCGTCGCCGATGTCGCCGTCAGGGCGGAGGAAAACGTCCGGAGTAGGGCGCCGCCGACGCTCAACCGGCCTGTCGTGCTGGTGGTGAAGTCGATCATGTAACTGGCGGAGGTGCCTGCCGCGGTGGTGGAAGGCGTGACGCTGAGATTGGGGGCATGCCTGCCCCCCGGGCCCCCGCCCGCTGCCGCAGGCAGGGAATAGAGCAGCGTCAGGCCCATGCACAGTGCGGTGACCAGCGAGCGGCGTCGCATGCCCGCTTCCCTCCCGGCGAAGGCACCGCTCCTGGCGGCCGGATCCGACGTGGGTCCTAGAGCCCAGACCAACGACATGGGACCCGATGGCAGCGGGCTAGGCGGACGGCCGGAGCGCAACCGGACTGCGGTGCCTCTCCACCGTCTGGCCCCGCGGGAACGAGGGCCGGCGCCCCCGCCTCGGGCGCAGGCACATCCCCGCCGGGTGCAGACGGGGAGTCGCATTCAGCATAGGGGGCATCCGGGGGCGGGGCATCGGGGTTCGGACCGGACGGACCCCTGATCTTAGACAGCCGTCCCCCCTGGGGTTAACGGCGCCGCGGCGCGGGTCGCGAAGGAGGTCCGCAGGGCGTCGCGCGAGCCCTACGTCTCACCTCAAGGGGCGCTCCGGCCGGGGCCGTCGCCGCCTGGACGCGGGGGAGCGGTGTGCGAGAGCCAGGGAGATGCGGATTGCGCCCGCGCCATCGTGCGCGCCCTCGCTGGCCCGCTCCTCCGGTCGGTGGGGCCGACGGACGGCACCGGCGCGCGCCGCCGCCATCAGGTGCTCCTGGCGCCGGCCCTGGCGGAGCGGCCGTGATACGAGAATGGTGAGCCGCCGCCGCCACCGTTCCCGTGCGGGGCAGGTCGCAGTGGCTTGGCGAAAGCCGTCCGGATGCTGCCGCCCCCTACTTCGAGGCGGAGGGTGCCGCGACGGTCACGCCCGTGCGCTGCATCCCCACCCCGGCGCCGCCCGGCGGGACAGAGGAGGCCGGGTGCGGGCGCGGTGAGCCGCCGCAAGCGGCCAGGAACAGGGCGGCCAGGACAAGCGCGGGCAGCGGGGCCAGGGGGCCGCGGATCCGCGATCCTTGCATGGCGCCGACTCCTCCCGTGCGGGTCGGGACGGGAGGCGGCGCGGGCCCCTCAAGCCCCGTGCCGCCGCAACATCCGGAGGATCAGGGCCGCTGCCTCTCCCCTGGTCACGGGTTGCAGCGGCCGGAACGAGCCATCGGGATAGCCATCCAGCAGCCCGGCCTGGACGGCGGCGTCGACGCCGGATCTGGCCCATGTCGGAATGGACCCTGCATCCGTAAAGGTGGCGGGCTGTGCTCCGTTGAGTCCGAGCGCGCGCGCGGCGATGACGGCGGCCTCGGCACGGCTCAGGCCGCTGCCCGGGTCGAGGCCGCCGCCGGCGTCCCCCTGCAGCAGATGCGCCAGGGCCGCTGCGGCGAGTGCCGGGGCGGCCCAGACGGGTACCGCGGCCGAGTCCGCGAAGGCGGACAGATCGGACGGTAGGCCCGGCGGGAGGCGCAGCGCCCGCTGCAGCATCGCCGCGAACTCCGCACGGGTCACGGGATCGTCGGGCCGGAACGTCCGGTCGGGATAGCCCCCGACGACGCCCAGGGCTTCCAGGTCCAGCACGGGGGCCTCCTCCCAACCCCCGGCCACATCGGGATAGAGCGTCACGGCAGGGTCGGCCAGGAGGGCAATCGCCGACAGGCGGTCGACCTGCGCCTGTGCGGCGCCGTCCCGTACGTCCGTGGGCAACGGAAGCCAGGCGTGGAGCACCGGATCGAACTCGAAGACGAAGAGCCCCGCAGGGGTCGTTCCGGGCGGCACCTGCACCGTCACGGAGATCGGCCGGTCCGCGGTGTGAAGCGGGGTCCCCGCCGAATCCACGGCGCGAAGCGCCAGGGGTCCGACCACGCCTGCGGCACCGGCCGGCGGCGGCGGGAACTCCGGAACCGGACCGCCGGACGCCGGGCTGAGCGTCAGGGACGCGCCCGCCGGGAACGCGCCGGAGGGGGCGCCCACGTCCACGGTGCCGTCGGGGGTGGCCAGGTCGGCCTCCCGACCGCTCGGCACCTGCACGGCCGCCAGGGGTACGGACACCTGGACGGTCAGCGCCGTGCGCGTGGAGACGCCCATGCCCCCGCTGGCCTGCACCGCCGCGGCGGTCGCGACCATGGCACCGTCGTACTGACCCGGACCGGCCTCCGGCGGCACTGCGAGGGTGAAGGGCACCTCGACGGTTGCTCCCGCCGGGACCGACACGGTGGTCTCGCCGAGGCGCAACCACGCGCCCACGCCGCTCATGGACGCGCCCTGGGGCGCCGGGGCGAAGCCACCGCCCGCGATGGACAGTACGTCTGCTACATACAGCGTGAGCGTCTGGGCCTGCGGCTGGCCGTTGACGAGATCGACGGCGCCGGTGGCCGTCGCCCCGGGGGCCAGCGTGTAGTGGTACTGGCCTACGGGGCTGAGCCCCCAGGATGCCGCCGGCGCGGCGGCGGGAGGCCCCGCCGCCGCGACCGCCCAGGGCAGGGCGACCGTGGCGGCCAGAGCCGGGGCGGCAAGCGCCGACAGTCGGCGGCGGGAACGGTCAGGCCGGGGCGTCGCGACCACCTCTATCGGTCAAGGTGCGGACGAGGAGCCCGGCGCCGGATGCTGGTCTCCTCGCTGGGAGCTGCCGCCCGGATCCCGTCAACCGGTGATCGTGTACTGCAACCAGCCGGTGTAGTTGCCGGTCTGCGCGTTGGATGGCACGTTCAGGGTATAGGCGACGGTCTGGTTGTACTCGCCGGCGGTGTACTGCCCCGAGGTGCCGGAGAGCAGCGTGTCCGGGCAGCTCAGGTCCACGCCGGCGGTGACGTCGACGCAGGTGGCGCCGAGCGCGAACCCGGTATACGTCCCCTTCGTGGGCAGCGTTGCACCGCCGCAGCTCCCGCTGGGCGTCGAGACGCAGGTGGGTGCGCCGATGCTGAGGCCGAGGTCCGCGTCGTACAGCGGGATGCAGCCGATGTTCCCGCCGCAACTGCTTGGGGTGCCGCTGGTGGCGGTGGTCGGTGCCGAGGCGCCCGTGGAGTAGTCGACCAGGTCGGTGGCCGCGGCCGTCGCGGTGAACGTGCTGCCGCACGTGTCGGTCCAGTACACCACCGTGGTGGTGGGCGAACTCGCCTGTCCGGGGGGCACGGTTCCAAAGCTCACCGTGGGCGTGCCAAGCTGCATGGCCACGCTGCACTGCACCGAGACCGTCGCCGACTGGTTCGCGCTTTGCGTGGTCGCCCCCGCCGTACCGGCGGGACCCAGCACCGTCCAGAGAACGACGCCGAGAGCGGAGGCGAGGGGCAGGACCTTGCCGACCCAGAATCGCCGCAACGCCGTTTCCTCCTTCAACCGCCAACCTTCAACCGTCAACCGTCCACCGTCGGGCAGCTCCGGACCCGGACCCGCGGGCCACGGCGGGAATCGTGCGCCGGGCGATCCCCGGCACGCCCAGGCCCATCCCGCAGGTTCGAAACCGGGTGCGGAGGTCAGGCACCTGCACGCCGTAGCGCATCAGGTGCCCAGACCGACCGAACCCGCGGGCAGGCCGACATCCACCCGCCCGCACCGCACCGAGCCCCCGCAACAGAACTGCCGGCGTCGCGCGACATGATCTTGCCGTGCCCGCCGGCCGGATGCAGTCGCGCGGGCGCTGCCACGTGGCTGCCACTTTGCTGCCACGCCGGAGGATGCGCCGAGCCGGATCCGGCAGCAGGGATGATGTGCGGGGCAGGGCATGCCGGGTTGGCTGTACTGCCGGGCGGACAGGCCGCACCGCAGGGCCATCGAGGCGGGTGGGGAGATGGCGGATGGCCCGTCTCGCGGCGGCGGCAGGCCGCCGGGCGGGACGGCGGCGCAGCCCTCGCGTGGTGTGGCCTCACCGCACGGGAGGCGTGGGGTGTCTGTACGCGCGCGCCCCACGGCGGCGTGCCCCGGTGATCTTCGGCGGTCCCGCAGGTCTCCGAAGTGGGAACCGGTCCGAGCCGGGCGCCGATGGCCCTTCCGGCGGATGGGTCTGCGCCTGCAGGGCCTTCACCTCCGCGAGCGGAGGGTTGCGCCGCGCGACGCGCGGCCTTCACCTCCGCAGCCGCCGGCGCGGGTGGTCACGGGTAATGAACCAGACCGCGGCGACTGCCGCCGCGGCTGCGGCAACGCCGACGGCCCAGGCCGAGCCCCCGGGGCGGGTCAACACCTGTGACGGGCCGGAGTACGTCGGCCCTGGCTGCACGCCGACTGTCGTGGCGATGACGGGGGTGGCGGCGGCGCGGCGCAGCCCTCGCGGCCAGACGAACGCCCCGCGGAGCACGGCGGTACCGCCCGGCACCAAATAGAGGCCGGCCGGACCCAGGGGTACGCGACCGACCTCTGCGCCCGCCGAATTGCGGATCGCGATCGTACCCGCCACACCGAGGTTGACGTTGCCGCCGTTGCGCAGCGTCACCGCCAGGGTCTCCGGACCGGCGGCGCCCGCCACCGCCACCGGGCCGAGCGTAAGGGCGGGGACCGCCCCTGCCACCACGAGCACGTGCACGATCAGCGCGATGCGCACACCCACGGGAACGCCCGCGGGGGTCGCCCCGACGCGGGCCTCCGTCACGACGGCGCCGTCGTAGGTGCCGGGGGCGGTGCCGGACGGGACGGCCAGCGTGAACGGCACGCGCAGGCGCCCGCCGGCCGGCACGGGCGCCGCCACCGGCGCCACCGTGAGCCAGTTGCCCACCCCATGCATCGTCTGACCCGCAGCCGCAGGCGTGACGCCGCCGCCCGCGATCGTGAGCAGGTCCGCCCCGTAGACCGCCACGCGGGCGGCCGCGGGCTCCGAGCTCTCCACGACCAGGGCGTCGCCGAACGTGCCCCCGGGCGGCAGCGCATAGGTGAAGTGCCCGCCGGGGAGGGTGGTCTCCCCCGAGAGCGCCGGGTGGACGCTCAGGCCCTGCCTCGGAGGAGCGGGCGGCGCCGCCGCCGCTGCGGGCCAAAGCGGGCCTGATGCGAGGATAAGGACGGCCGCACAGGCGACCGTCCACCGGAGGGCGGCCGGCCACCAGGGGCGCGCCTGTTGATCGCAGCCCGCCGGCACGTCCTCCACCCCTCCCCGACGCCGCGCCCATCCGACCGGTGGCCCGCCAGTTCGCGCGCCGTTGCAGAGCTCCTCCAGGGGCACCGGCGCTGTCGGCCCGTGGCAGCAAAGTGGCAGGACGTTGGCACCCTCGCCGCCACTGCGCCCGGGGCCCCGCTCTGACAGACTGCCGTTGCAAGCCGCAGGGGAGGCTCGGGCCCGGCATGCGCAGGGGGCCATCGCGGGAAGTGGCGCGCATGGCGCGCGTGGGGACGAGGGTGTTGGCCGCCACCGCCTTCGTGCTGGCCTTGGCGATGGCGCCTTCTGAGGGGAGCGACGCGGGTGTCACGAGGGGCGAAGGGGGTGTGGCGCCGCGTCCGGGTGCTTTTCGCCTGCGGTCTCGCCGCGGGGGTGTGCGCGGCCGCGAGCGGCGGCCGCGCCCTGGGGAACCTCTCATCCCCCGGGGCCCACGCGACCCTTCAGACGCTCGTGCGCGTGCAGTACGCCCCACTGTCCGTGACCACCGCGTCGCTACCTCCGGGGGCGCGCGGGGTCGCCTACCCCTCCGTCACCCTGACCGCGACCGGCGGCCTGACCCCCTACACCTGGTCCCTGGTCGCCGGAACCCTGCCGCCCGGCATGCAACTGCAGCCGGACGGGTTGCTCACCGGGCGGCCGGCGGCGGCCACCAACCCGATCCTCACCTTCCGGGTGCAGGACTCCGAGAATCCGTCCCAGGAGGTGACGAAGGTCCTGACCATCCTGGTGACCGTGCCCGGCGTCCGCGTGATGGCCTCCAGCACCGGCACAAGCAGCGGCGGCGCCGCCGAGGTCAGGGTGGGCGGTACCGGAGGTTCCACCCCCGAAACCGTGGCCGCGGCCACCGGCGGCTCGGGCAGCGTGAGCGTGGCCGAGTACAGCGGCAACCCGGCTCCGACGGACCCCGCCTTGGAGGACGCGGGCTCGTTCTTCGATGTGGCGCTGTCGCCCGGGGCCACCTTCACCCGACTGACGATCGAACGCTGCGGCATTGCCCCATCGGGCGTCGCCTACTGGTGGTCCGCCCAGGGCCGGCGCTGGGTGCCCGTCAGCGACCAGTCGTTCGACGCGGCCACCGGCTGCCTCATCATCCTCGTGACGGCCACCACATCCCCGAGCCTCGTCGACCTGGTCGGCACCTACCTCACGGTCGGTGCGCCCATCCCCTACAACCGGCCCGCGGCTGAGCAGCCCGCAGTCGGGAGCGGGGGCGGGCTGCTCGGAACGGCGGACGGCGCATTCCGCATGGCCATCCCGGCAGGTGCGCTCGCCGGCGGCGACCTGCAGGTGGCGGAAGCCCCGGCGCCGTCCGCCCTCCCGCCGAACACGGCACCGGCGAGTCCGCTCTTTGTCCTCTCCGGCCAGTCGCTCGTGCAATCCCTGCCGGCCACGATCGGTTACGATCCTGTCGCCCTACAGGGGCTGTCCCCAGAGCACCTCTGCGTCTATGCGCAGCAGCCGGGTGGAACCTGGACCGCCGTGCCCACGGCCGTGGACCGTGTGGACGGAACCGTCGAGGTGCCGGTGGCGGGCCCTGAGACGCTCGTGGTCTTGGCGGATCTCCGCACCTTTGGCGACGTGCCCGCGGGGTACTGGGCGGCGGGCGCCATCGACGGGCTGGTCGCCGCCGGGGCGGCCGTGGGCTTCCCCGACGGCACCTTCCGGCCGGAGGCGCCGGTGACGCGTGCGGAATTCGTGAAGATGCTCGATCTGGTGCTCGGCCTCGCGCCTGGCGTGGCGGGCGGGTCCGGCGGCTTCGTCGACGTGCCGGCAGGCGCCTGGTTTCAGCCGTGGGTGGCCGCCGCAAGGGGAGCCGGGATCGTGCAGGGCGAGTCGCCGACCCTGTTCGCCCCGAACCGGCCTGTGACCCGGCAGGAGATGGCGACGTTGCTCGCGCGCGCCCTCGACCTGCACGGGGGCGACGCGGCATCCCTCCCCTTCACCGACTCCGCGGCCATCGCGCCCTGGGCGGTCCCGGCTGTGGGCGCGGCTGTCGCGACCGGCTACTTCGCGGGGTTCCCCGATGGCACGTTGCGGCCCCACGATGCCGCCACGCGGGCGCAGGCCGCGGCGGTGCTGGCGCTCGTGCTGCTCCACCGGGCGGGGGCGCTGCCGTAGCGGCGGGGGACGCAGGGAGTGGGGAGGGCGGCCCCCCCGCCGGGAGGCACAGCCCCCTATGCCTCCCGGCCGCGCCGACCGTTCGGTGATGCTACGACGAAAGCGATGATTCGACCGCCCGCGATCCCCTGCCTCGGGCCGCCCTCACCCCCGCTGCGGGTGCTCCGGGCCCTGGGACACCGTTCGTCGCGAGCAGGGTATGGAGAGTCACGAGCCGTGGCCCCTTGGCCCACACCCCCTGCATCATCGACGCCAGCGCCTGCCCGGTCGGTGACGCGGGTTGGCAGGATGTCCCCGGCGTTCGTCCGGATGACGATGCGCTCTCGCATGGCGGCCGAAGGCGGGTTGTTCCAGCCGATGGTATCGAGCGACCAGGGCACCCGTACGTCTGTCACCACTTCGGTCTGAGATCGATGGAGTGACGCGCCGGCCTGAGGGAGTGTAAGGGAATAAGTTAGGAAGTATCGCAGCCTGATCCTGCCATTCTTGCGACTCGGACGGCGGCGCGAGGCTGGGCCGAAGGATCAATGCTCGCGATCTACGGTTGCGCAGATGGTCTGAGCGAGTTCCCAACGACTCAGGGCCGAAAAGCGCTCGGCCGTCCAGCGGATCAGCTCGACATCCGCCCCTGTGAACATACGATCGTCGATCCAGAACGGAGGGTCCCACCGCGACGCCGTTGCGGACCACCCCGACGCTACGGTACAAGCCCGGTCTCACACTGTCAAGCCCTGCTGCCTTGATCCCTGACAGTCCCTGAGTGCTGGGTGGCCAACGGTGCTGCCGTCATATTAAGGTGGCTTCCCTTCATATGTGTGTCGTCGGCAACCCATGCGGGCACCTTGCCCACGGCTCAGATCAGCGACATCCTGCAATCGGCCTGGTCGCAGGCGACGGCACGTGTCACGGGCCACACGACCATCGATGGCCATCCGGTCACCGAGGTTGTCGTCATCCCCACCTTCCGGCATGAGTTCAGCGGAGCTTGGCCCGGTGTCGTGGATGCCGCGCTCATCCTGTCGGCGCCGATCTTAACGCGCGGGTAGTCACGGGCGGTGAAGCACCGCCTTGAAATCGGCATCCGGCCGACTACCCACCAGCAAGTGCTACAATCACGTCCCATGCCCAACTGGTGGTCCCCTGGGCTTCTTCTGGCGCTTGTTCCGCTGGTGATGGTCATCCGCATGGCGCTTCACGGCGCCTACGCGCTGGAGTTGGCTGGCGACCGCGGCCGGCATGATGTTCTTCGCCACGGCGGCGTTCATACCGGAGGCTTTCGGTGTCCTCGCTCTGCGCATCGCACTGGCGGCTGGCGGCTTGCTTCTCACTATGGTGGCTGTATCGATCGACAAATGGGGCCGCCGCCGGGGTGCCGCCGCGGATGGCCCGCCTGCACAAGCATCCGCGACAGTGCCCCCATTCACCGCCCGGTGGACCGCGAGCATGGTAGGAGGGGGCGCCTTTTGCGGATTGTGGCTCCGCTTCGTCCAACACGAGTCCACCGGCGCGGCCCTTGGTGGGAGCATGTTTTGGACAGTAACAATGGCTCTGGCACATTGGGCCATCTCCCGCCGCTCGCGATAGGCCGATCAGAAGCCCCACACAGCATTTGCGCGTGCATGGTGTGCTTGGGTGTCCCTCAGTATTGGACAAACAGCAGGGCGCGATCTGTGGGTCGCGAGGTGGTGAGGACGCCTTTGGCCGGCCTTGGCCCGCTCACGATGCGTTGCCGCATGGCGGCCGCCGACGGGTTCCTCCAGTCGATGGTGTCCAGCGACCAGAGCACCCAATTCACTACTTCCGGATAAAGATCACAGCGTAAGCCCTGGTGGTCCCCGGGACGAAATGCGGCCTGGTGGCCTTGAACCGGCACAAGGCCGAGGTGGGTGTCGACCGCGCTTCGGAATTGATCGCCGACGCCGAGGTGCTCGTGGGCGACGCCACCGACGGAGAACGGTTGGCTGAGAATCTTGCGGAGACCGGAGAGGCGGTCGGGGTGCGCGTGGCCGGAGTCGTGGGGGGCACGGCCTGCGGGCGGCCAGCAATTTGGGAGGCCATGCGCCAAGAGAGCCGAGACCTCATCGCCCCGGCTGTCGTGTGCCAACTTATCGTCGTGTCACATCCCGAATTAGGCGCCCGTGCCGGCACCAGCTTCGGGCGGATGTGGGCGAAGCCGGACCCTTGCCGCCGAGTGGCGGGTACGCCAGGCTGGTC
>Ga0080006_1149718_pt1 | contig 18695 bp, 19 predicted proteins | sample RS3BMetagenome_FD_69209 | JGI IMG/M metagenome (GOLD analysis project Ga0080006, IMG submission 69209) | Ferric oxide microbial mat and aquatic microbial communities from Rainbow Spring, Yellowstone National Park, USA - RS3B (SPADES... ... | reverse complement strand
TTTCATAGCACTCTATTAGCTACATTCTGCACTAGCTTGCTATTAATTGATTTTAGCTCTATGCTATTTCTGAGTTCTTCTGAAGCTATTTCTCTTAAGTAGTTAATATTACTCTATGTTTCTACATTCTCAGCCTATTATAAAGGTTGCATAATAAGAGCAGGTTGTGCTTTAACTGGTCTACTGTTCAGAGCTGGCATAAATGCGCTTGAATATACCCCTTCTTACTACTTTTTGAGCGGATCAGCGCAGATGTAGCTTGAATGTCCAAAGGCTGGAATAAGACTTCAGACTGAAATGGAAGGGAAGTTCCGGTGAACGAAAGAAACGGAAGATGAGGGCGCTTCACTCAGGCTTTGGTGAGACAGCATTGTTCTCCCAGGAGTTAAGAGCGGGTGCGTACTGACAGGGTGAAGCTGAAGGACCCCAATGAACTCGTGAGGGAGCTATATGATGCTGTAAAGCCCAAGCTATATTCATACGGTTGGTATAGAGACATATATCTATCTATATAGAGAGAAATACGTATAGATACCTTTTCCCTGCTGTCTTGTTGCACAATACAGTTTAACGCTTTTATCTCGTCTCAGATATTTTTGAAGTTCTTCCTCAACTATCTGTTACTTTACTTCTGTTAGTTCAAGAATCTTTATTGCCTTAGCAAGCACGAGCTACCAGGTCGAAAGAATATTATTCATAGCTATATCTAGACATATCTATTTTAACCTCTGAATAACGTGGGCTTTCTGCGCCAAGTTATACAGAACATGACAATATACTTTAATCTCTTAAGAAACTTTAAAAGGTGAACGTTCAATGGGCTGAACGAGCCCAGTTGCCCCAAGTTGCACGAATAAAGCTTGAATCGCCCAATCTTGAAGCTATAGAGATGGTCAGCAAGGAGATCAAGGAGCTAGGCCTTAAGACGGGCGTTAACATAAAGGGCCCTGTACCTCTGCCTACAAAAAAGCTCAGGGTTGTTACAAGAAAGGCTCCTTCAGGTCAAGGAACACACACATTTGATAAATGGGACTTGAGGCTGCACAGAAGATTGATCGATATAGACGCAAACGAAAGGACAATGGGCCAGCTGACAAGACTCAAGATACCTGAATCTGTTACAATTGAAATAAAGCTGAGGTCCAGATGAGCCTTTCGATTAAAGACTGCGCAAGCTTCAAATTGGGCTACTAACACTGTAGCCGCAGTGATAAAAATACAGGTTTTGAAGAAGCGGGGAAAAGATTCTCCCTGCTGGCTGAAACCCATCATTGAGAGGGTGAGCATGGCTTGACAGCAGGAGCGATGCCAAGAAGTTCGATCGCATCCAAATTACTTTTTGTGTTTATATTTGCAATTATTATTATAGCTGTATTTTATGCTCTAAACGTCTGGTTGAACTGGACTGTATTCGAGTACATGTATTCCATAAAGGCAGGTATAAACTGGGCAAGCACGGTCTTCTATCATGGTTACACTTTTATAATTGCAGCAATTCTGGCATTACTGGTTATAAATCCGATTCCAGGACATAGCGATATACTGAGTGCAATTTCTGCAATAAGTTCAAGGGCGTGGTCAATTCCAAGGGAGCCAAGATTCAGAACATATAGTGATTATAGATTTTACACACCTGGCCCATCCATGCCTCAGGCTCCTCAGGGAGAATTCAGAATGTCTTTTAGACTATGGGGGATATGGCAAGGAATTAAATATGTCTTTGCATACCTGCTTTTTGCAGGCCTTGCTGGTTTGCCTGTCTTTGGCAACATAACGATGCCTGTGCTTATGATGACAGAAGGTTATGGCTCTTGGTCCATGGTTCCAAGAATAGCAGTGTTACCTTTTGACTTCGCTTCTGCGCAGCAGATAATCTCATTGATACCTACTATGCAGATACAGTATTTTATTATTTATTCTGTTCTAGGAGGAATTCTTGTTCTGCTAATGATAAGGTTAGTAGTAAGGGCAATAAGAGATTTTGCAAAATCCGCAGGAAACAACTGGATAAGGGATATAGTTCTTTTCTTCAGCTGCCTGCTAGGTATCTTCATTCTTGGCGCTCCGTACTGGCTGATGAATGCGGCTTCTCCCTATGCATACGGAACGCTCTGGTGCTTGCTCCTTTTCACTTTTGTTGGATGGCTCTACCTTAAGCTCTCAGGTAAGGGAGTTATACCGATAACTGCAAGGAGGAGGAAGTTGATAACTGCAGCTGCGATTATAGTTGCGATACTACTTCTCTTCAACGTCGGTTTTTCAGCCTACATATACATCAACTGGAACAACAGATGGCCGGACTATGAATGGACACCAGCCATACAGAAACAAATTGTCGTTACTGACTGGACATCAGGAGTTCAGAACCTTCAGGTATTATCTCTTCAGCAACTCCCGACGGGCAACGCCAGTTCTGTACTCAACCTGGTTAGACAATGGGGACAGGACCAGGCTTACAAAACGATGACAAAGGAGTTGGGAGCTGTAAATTGGATGGCACCGGCAAGTGCTCAGATAGTATGGTACAACAATACAGAATACTGGGTAGCCCCTGCGACAATACAGTACCCTCCGAACTTTCAGAGCTGGATAAGCCAGCACCTCTTCGTAACTCATGCGGACAGGGTTATAGTGATAAACACGCATACCGGGCAAGAAGTAACAACCCAGCAGGCTTTCGGTGCTCCTGAGCCTCTAATTTACTATGGTGAGAACCTATCCTTCAGAAACGATGTTTATGTGCATGTAAAGGGGTACGAAGAGATAAACAACGAAACCTTTCCTGGAACACCTGACTACGTGCTCTCAGGGTATCAGAGGGCTCTCTGGTTCCTGCTGAGGGGCCAGCTTGGATTTGCTTTCAGCCCCCCTCAGGATAGCATAGATATGCTTCACAACAGAAACATATTTGACAGAGTTGGAGAGATACTGATAGCAGGACTCAAGGTAGACCCCTCTGCGTATATGGTATCAGACGGGCACAAGCTTTACTATGCGGTGCAGGTATACGTCAGCTACAACCTGAATACAGGCTTTTCTCAAAGTCCTTACCTGAGATTCTTAGGTGTCGTGTTGATCGACCCCACAAATGGCACGATGCAGGGCTACTTTGCGCCTAACCAGAACTTTTCAGACAACTTCCTGATGAGTTTTTACAGAAATTATTACAGCAGCTGGAAGCCGGCACCCCAGTGGCTTGTCTCTCAGCTCAGATATCCGGAGGCGCTGCTTGGCACCCCAAGCACTCCAGGCCAGCTTGATTACAACTTCTTCTTCCACGTTACAGACCCGACACAGTGGAGGTCGGGGTCGAACTTTTATGAGCTTCCGACAGACCAGAACGGGAACCCTGTCAACTCGGTCCTGTACCTTGCATACTCTATTGGCAATAAATCATACTTTATTGGTCTGCAGGAGGTTGAATACTATCATTCGGCAAGCAAGAACCTTGCAGGAATATACATTGTCTTCGGAGGGGATAGACTTGGCCAGATGTACCTTTATCAGACACCATCTTCTTTCAACGGTACAATCATAGGACCCAGTGCTGCGCTTCAGACAATTCAGAGCTATCCGACTATAAGAACACTTCAGACTCTGCTTCCAACAAACCAGTTAGGTTCTGTGCTGCTTTACGTGATAAACGGTCACCTCTATTACTTTGTTCCCTTCTACGTCACACCTCAGGGCCCAAGCCAGGTGATAGTCCAGCTGCCTTATATGATAGCTGTCGACCCGTTTACGCAGAAGGTGGGAATAGGGCCCGATTCTGCAGCTGCATACTATTCTCTGCTTGGGCAGAGTTCGCAGCCTGTATCTCAGCTGACGAACCTTCAGGCGAACGTGACCTCATACTTCAGGAGTAAAGGCTTCACAGTTATCAACGCAACGCAGGTCAATGCAAACGTTTTTGTCCAAGTTGCTAACGTTTCCTATCTGTCTTCCTCAGACTGGGCAAACGTGCAAAATGTTCTGAATACTTTCATTGCTGATTATGCTTCGCAGTACCAGTCAAGCCTGATAATATCAGCTCCTTATGGGAATTCTTCCTTCACCTATGGTGTACTTGTTCAGAAGCTGGCATCATCTCAACCACCGACCAATATCCTTATTCTCTACTATGTTATAGTACAGTTCGGGGGAGGCTAGTTTGGAGCCAAGAGAAAAGACAAGAAGATGGATATCTACACTAATATCAATGTCTGTAATTTTAATACCGATTCTTTTCTTTCTAACTTTATCTTCTCCATCAGCTGGGACACAGTCAAATTCAATAGGAACAAACTACACAACGGATGCACAGGTTATATTCAATTCCTTTGCTGGCCTTTTTGTAATTCTGCTCTTCATTCTGATCCCCATATTTTACATTCTTTACAAAAGGGATAAAAGGGTCGACCTTAGATAATTATGCTGCACTACTCATCTCTGTAGTTGATAAATGCAGTTAAAACTTTATTCCCACTGCATCATGTAGCTCTTCTGCCTATCTGTCAGCGTATCTATTTTTACCCCCATGCTCTCAAGTTTCAAGGAAGCGACTTCAGCATCGATATCTGTCGGAACACTGTGTATCTTTGCAGGGAGTTCTCTCTTTGCCAGATAGACTATGCTCAGCGCCTGGTCTGAAAAGCTCATATCCATAACTTCGCTCGGATGACCTTCTGCTGCGCCCAAGTTTGCAAGCCTTCCCTTTGCAAGAACATATACTCTTCTGCCGTTCTCCAGCAGGTGCTCATCTAGGTTCTGCCTAACCTCTCTTATGCTTCTACTCTTTTCGACAAGAGTCTTCATATCTATTTCTACATCGAAATGACCAGAATTAGCAAGGATAGAGCCATCCTTCATATTCATTATATGCTCATAAGTTATAATATCCCTGTTTCCTGTTGCTGTCACAAATATATCTCCGATTCTGCATGCTTCAGACATAGGCATGACTTCGTAGCCTTCCATGGCAGCTTCAAGAGCTTTGACAGCTGATGTTTCAGTGACTATCACCCTTCCTCCCATACCTCTCAACCTTGAAGCAATACCCCTACCCACCCATCCATAACCGGCAACGACGCATACCTTTCCAGCTATCAAGATATTTGTAGCCCTCATCAGACCGTCAACAGTACTCTGACCTGTACCGAAGCGGTTGTCGAAGAGGTGTTTTGTGTACGCATCGTTGACAGCTATTACAGGATATCTGAGTATCCCCTCTCTTTCCATTGCCCTCAGCCTATTTACACCCGTGGTTGTCTCCTCTGTTCCGCCAAGAACCCTGAGGGACTTGTATTCTTTATGGATGATAGAATGAAGGTCTGCCCCATCATCAACAACTATGTCTGGATGGAAATCTGCAACCCACCTGATGTTTGAAAAGTATTCCTCCTGGCTCTCCCCTCTTCTCGCCTTTACCTGTATTCCGTCCTCGATAAGAGCGTGAGCAACGTCATCCTGCGTGGATAGCGGATTGCTGGCTGCTACTCTAATCTCTCCACCCAATGCCTTTAGGGTTCTTGCAAGCACTCCAGTTTCCTTGGTTACATGCAGAACCATTCCAATTTTCTTTCCGGCAAGGGGGTTTGTATCAGAATACTTCTTTCTCACATTCATAAGTACTGGCATGTGCATTTCAGCCCAGTCCAGCATCCTTCTTCCCTTCTCTGCAAGAGTATTGTCATATTCCATTGTTTTCTCGCGTTTTACCTTCAACCCTGACCAGTTTAAAAGTTGGTTACATTAAATGCTCAGTTAGGTTAATATCTGAAGACTTAAAAGGGAATTGCATGGCTTTAAAAGTAGGCGATGTGGCACCTCAGCTAGCACTCTACGACCAGGACAGAAAGCTGAGAACGCTGCAGGAATTCACGTCAAAGGGAAAAGTAGTTCTTGCCTTTTTCCCTGGCGCATTTACTTCTGTCTGCACAAAGGAAATGTGCACCTTTAGAGACTCTCTCTCCAACTTCTCTGGGCTGGGACAGGTTGTGGGGATAAGCATAGATACTCCATTTGCTCTCAAAGCCTTTGCGGAAGCTAACAAGCTGAATTTTCCGCTTCTCAGCGACTATGAGAAAAAGGCCATAAGAGATTATGGAGTTGAATACGATAACTTTGTCAACCTTCCCGGTTACAAAGTTGCAAGAAGGTCTGTCTTCGTTATAGATAAAGAACAAAAGATAAGATACATATGGCTTGCCCCGGAGCAGGGAATAGAGCCAAACTACAGGGAAGTTGAAAATGCACTGAGGTGATGAGTTATTTCTCAAACTGGTTTGAAACTTAGAGAAGGAGAAAAGTTTCCGGAAGTGGAACTGCAGGCCTATCCCGACGGAAGAAAGAAGGTTTCTGATTACAGTGGAAGATGGCTAGTAATCTATTTTTATCCTAGAGACGATACTCCAGGATGCACCACCGAAGCATGCAGCTTCAGAGACCATATATCAGATATAAGAAAGCTCGGGGCGGAAGTTGTAGGGGTGAGTACTGATGATTATGCTAGCCATGAGAAATTTGCAAAGAAGTATAACCTTAACTTCACACTTCTCAGCGATATCAATGGAGAGCTAGGCAAGGCTGTTGGAGCGTTAAGAGATGGTGCCTCAAGGCTGACAGAGAATAGAGTTACCTTTCTCGTAGACCCCAAAGGGATGGTTGCAAAGATATATCCGAGGGTTACGCCCTCAGAACATTCCGAAGAGATAATAAGAGACCTGAAGGCTCTGTCGGGAAGGTAGCTAGGGTTAAATAACCCCTTTTTGTGATGCAACGGTGAATAAATAGGTATGCCAACTCATGGTTCGCTTACAAAGTCTGGAAAGGTTAGGTCACAAACTCCAAAACTTGAAGCCAGAAAGAGAACCTTCCCTATACCAAAGGTAAGCGTAAGGGAAAAGTACAGAAAAAGGTACATGCTGAAGAGAAGGGCAGGTCAGAACTGGGTTCTACCTTAGGTTCTTATATGTCTGCTTACTGAAGGGCAGGTCAGTTAAATAAGGGATACCTGTTCCCTGAAGTGGAGAAAGATGAATTGAAAGCAAAATTATTCGTCTGTGAAGCTGGATTGGCTCTTTTTGATGAATCAGACAACCCAATTGCAAGCGCAAGGTTTCAGGACGATATGTACTCGAAATACAACAGGTTGATGAAAGGAGAAAAAGTCCAGGAATTCTCCTTGATAATCGAACAGGCAAAGGGAAGCGGAATCTCAGAGCTGATAAATCCATACAAAGAGGTAAACGCGTTGCTGAAAGAAGAAGGTATGAAAGCTGTTGAGGACGAGGAAGAGAGGGAGAGACAGCAGCAGGAGAAAGAAGAGCTGATGCTCAGGTCAGGCCTTGTATTCAGCAGGGACGAAGTGCTTGACATAATCAGAGAGTTTGCAATGAGGAGAGGAGAGGAGAGAATAAGAGAAAAGTCTGCAAAGCTAGACCAGCAGGTTATTCAATCCATAGCAGCAGTCGATGAATTGGATAGAAATGTGAATATAATGTGTGCAAGGGTAAGAGAATGGTTTGGTCTTCATTTCCCGGAGCTTGATTCGCTGGTAGAAGACCCCCTAGCATACTGCAAATTGGTAATGGAGCTAGGAAACAGGTCGAACTTTACAGAAGATAGGTTGAAGGAGATCAGTGGCCTCTCCCCAGATAAGGGTTCAAGAATAGCTGAGGCTGCAGAGAGGTCAAGAGGAGGAGAGCTTGCTGAAGATGATTTTGAGCCTCTGAAGGAACTGGCTGAAGGAGCTTTGATACTTGCAAAGTTAAGGGACAGGATAATGAGACATGTTGAGAAGAACATGAAGAGAATAGCGCCAAACGTAACATCGATAGCAGGAGCTGCTATAGGCGCAAGGCTGATAGCTAGAGCAGGAGGCATGGAAAGACTTGCAAGGCTCCCATCTAGCACTATACAAGTGCTAGGAGCAGAGAAGGCACTCTTCAGAGCACTGAAGAGTGGAGGAAGACCTCCGAAGCACGGAATAATATTCCAGCACAATCTTATTCATTCTTCTTCACCATGGCAGAGGGGAAAAGTTGCAAGAGCTCTTGCAAGCAAGATAGCTCTGGCAGCAAGAGTTGACTTTTTCAGAGGAGAAATCGATGAAGAGCTTGCAAGACAGACACAGATAAAGATAGAGGAGATAAAGAAGAAGTATCCGAAGCCGAAAGAAACAAAGATTAAGTGGAGAAAGCGCAGATAGGATCAACAGCTTGAGCTGACTAAAGGTTTGAAAGCTATTGAGATAGCAGATGGGGTATACAGAATAAGGCTTGAGGAATCAGGTAGAGAATTACTTGCTACTCTCAACCTGACGCCGGGCAAGAGTATCTATGGAGAGAAGCTTGTAAGCATCGATGGAAAAGAGTTCAGGGTCTGGGACCCTTTTAGGAGCAAGCTTGCTGCAGCTATTTTAAAGGGAATGGACAAAACAGGTATAGAGGAAGGGTCAAGGGTTCTTTACCTGGGTGCATCTACAGGGACTACAGTCAGCCACGTTTCGGATATAGTCGGGAGCAGAGGGGTTGTTTTTGCAGTCGAGGTGTCTCAGAGGGTTGCCAGAGAATTGATGGAAAAGGTTGCAATGAACAGGAAGAATATTGTTCCGATTGTTGAAGATGCCAGGAGGCCTGAAAGATATAGCCTTGTTTATGGCAAGATCGATGTCGTATACTGCGATATAGCGCAGCCTGACCAGACTGATATAGCTATTCTGAACACCAAAAGGTTCCTCAAGGAATCCGGAAGGTTGATTCTAGTAGTCAAGGCTAGAAGTATAAATGCACTCAAAGAACCAAAGGATGTAATAAGGGAGGAAGCTGAAAAGGTATCAAGGCACGGGATGAAGGTAACGCATGTGATTGACCTCAACCCTTATGACAGGGACCATGGGATGATTCTGGCAGTTAATTGAATTTATCCTCTCTTCCTTGGTGTCTCTTCACTCGGGTCATCTATTCCCTTGTTGTTTATGATAAATACAGCTTCTCTCTCTGGATGGTAAGGACTATCAACCATTCTAGCTATCCTGCTTTTGGCTGCTTTTCTAAGGTATATTCTATAAGTGCTGGTATGTGCAACCACGTGACCCCCCGTTGCTCTTGTTGGGTCGCCAAAGAAAAAGTCAGGTGAAGCCTGAACCTGGTTGGTAACCACTACAGCTACAGAATATATCTCTGCAATTCTGAGAATTGTGTGCATGAACCTGTTCAGTCTCTGCTGCCTTTCAGCCAGAGTCCCCCTGCCTAGGAATTCCGCCCTGTAATGAGCCACAGCAGAATCAACAACGACAAGCTTGCACTTGCTCTTTTCGAACTGCCTTCCCAGCTCTTTAACTATCAGCTCCTGGTGTGCACTGTTGTAAGCCTTTGCAACTATTATATTGTCAAGAACCTTTGCTGCATCAAGCCCTCTTGCTTCAGCTATCTCCGCAATTCTTTCAGGCCTGAAGGTACCTTCAGTATCTATGTATACTGAACCGGCATCTAGCCCACCTTTATCCTTGGGTAATTGGACAGTTACAGAAAGTGTGTGACAGACCTGTGAATTATGCATAATTGTAGGCAGGTTGCCTGCTATGTATGAATGACCCTCTGGCACTGAAATATCATAAATGTATCCTTCGTATTCTGTCTCCTTAACATATGTTACTTTGTCCCAATCATGCTGCATCGCCTGATTCAGCATAGAGTGAAAGGTTTTGTTCTGCAAAAGGAGCAATGATTCTGATGTTGAATCTGTACTTTTGTTATGATGATAAACAGGCACTGTGAAAGAATCGATATATTCTTTGTTGCTCAGACTGTTCTCCTTGTAAGGGCTGTATGTCAGCAGCTTGTTGTAAGAGTATTGAATGAAAGAGTCAGACGGTTCTAACCCATATTTCTTATGATGCAAGCCAATCGATAACATCAGTTTGCTGAGACCTGAAGATGGCTCTTTATTACATGAATTAAATGAAGGAATATTATTGTATGCACTTTCTAACTTGGGAAGATAGATACGGTTATCATCTTTTTGATGTAAACCAAGACCTGAATACAACGAGCTGAGGTCTTCATAAGTAATTTTAGGAACAGCAACGAGATCCCCTTTTCTGATATCAGAAGCCCTCTTCCATAACATACCGTTTTCCGTATAAACCAGAAATCTATGCCAGAAAGCAGCGTCTATTCTTCTTCCTCCAAATGTCTCTATCCTGAATATACTTTTTGCCCTTTCTCTGTAAAGATAGGAGGCTTTCCTTGGCAACAAGTCTCTGCCGAAGACCCAGAGGGATCGAAGAGGCAAAACAAAACCATTACCATGTCTCATCTCACCTCTCCTTTCCATGAACCTTCTGTATATCTCCTGTATTTCTTCAAAGTTGAAGCGAAGAGTAGAATTTTCCAATGATAGATAGGCTACATTTGTGTCAGAAGAAATGCATTTGCCTGAACCGAATTCTCCATAGAACTCTGTCACAGCTCCAACTTCGACACCACCTCCCAGCAGGTCGTCAACAGCCTTTGAGCCTGTGGTTATTCTCTCTATATTCTGTCTTCTCTGGTAGAGCTCTTTTGCTGAAACAAAATCTTTTGCAAGCACGCCGAGTTCGCTGAGCTTGCTTCTGGCCCTGTTTATCATTTCACTTGCCTTAGCAGTGTCACCATTAAGTGCATCAGCAACTTCCCCGACTCCCCTTGCCGCCAGATCCATCAGGTTGTAGATACCTGCGTCGTTCAGCTTCTGCTTTGTAACTGGGCCAATTCCCTCTATCGAATCCAGCTCCAGGTCCTCTTCACTAGCCAAATCCTAATCGTTATAGCTTGAACCTTCTCCTATTTTAAGGGTATAGTCGATTTGGAGTCCTCGGGAAAAGAGTTGCAGACCTTATATGCTTGAGGTTAAGAAGCCACCTCAGCAACCTTTCTACTCCCATGCCGAAGCCACTGTGAGGTGGCATACCATACTTCCTTAGCTCCAGATACCACTTCATACTCTCCAAGCTTAGTTGGTTATCTTCTATTCTTTTTAACAATGTTTCGTAATCATGTATCCTCTGCCCGCCCGTGGCTATCTCTCCATACCCTTGGGGAGCCAGGAGGTCCGCACTTAGCGATACTTTTGGCCTCTTTGGATCTTCCATGTGGTAGAAGCTTCTGGCAGACAGAGGGTAACCCTTCACGAAGACAGGCTTTTCAAAGGCTTTGCTGACAAGTCTTTCGGCCTCTGTGCCCAAGTCTTCTCCCCACTCAATCTTCACTCCTCCTTTTTCAGCAATAGACAGAGCTTCATCGTAATCTATCTTGGGAAATGGAGGCTCGACGGGTTCCACCTTTTTCCCCAATACTGAAAGTTCTCTCTTGCAGTTCTCAGATATGTGACTTGTTATGCTATATACAAGCTCTTCTTCAACATTCATCAATTCATCAAGTCCACTGAATGCCAGCTCTGACTCGATCATCCAGAATTCTGTCAGGTGCCTTGCTGTCTTCGATTTTTCAGCCCTGAATGCAGGTTGAAGTACAAAGACCTTGTCAAAGCTGCAGATTGCAGCTTCTTCGTAGAGCTGCGCACTCTGGCTCAGGTATGCTGTCTCGTTGAAGTATTTGACAGGGAAGAGGGTAGCGCCTCCTTCCACCGCAGCCCCTACAAGGATAGGCGTCTGAATATAGATGTAACCGTTTGAATAGAAGTAGTTAAAAGTAGCCTTGACAAGTTCGGACCTCACCTTCATCACTGCACTGGTCTTTGGACCCCTTATCGAAAGGTGCCTCATATCGAACAGAGCGCTTCTTGATTTCAGCACGCTCTTCTTGAGAGGCCACGGCTGTGACGGAGCTATAAGCCTGAAGCCTGTCATCTGGACTTCCTTGCCACCGGGAGCTCGAGGGTCGTCCTTGACCAATCCTTCAATGTAGATTGCAGATTCTGTTTCTGCAGACGCAGCCTCTTGCCATGTAGCATCATCTACAGTGCCTTTTCTGGCAGAGACCTGAATGTATCCGCTTCCATCCCTCAGTCTCAGAAAAAGCATTCCCCCGACGTGGTTCTTTATAGCTATCCAACCTTGTAACCTTACCCTGTCTCCCTGCTGTAAGCGAAATACATCCGATGCATAATGTGACCTTTCCAACTACCTTCCCCTGCTGAACAGGGCATAGGTTAATGAAGCTGCATTCTTAAAGGCTTCATGCAGAGAAAGATGACAAGAAGCAAAGAGTATCTGGTTGCGCTACTGCCAAGCTACCCTGAGATAGCATTACCATACCTTGCGAATAAGCTCAGAAGTTTTCCATTCGTAAAGTCTATTAGAAGCTGGGGAGGTTGCTTGATCGTAAAATCAACCTCGCCTGTTGAATTCGCCGAAAGGTGCAGAAGAGTTACAGGAATAGAAGTTATATCTGTAGGACACATAGTCGAAGGGTTCAAGAATGCAACAAAACTGTTAAAGAAAGAAGCATCAAAAAACGTATTTCAAGCCAAAAGCTACAGGGTCTCAATCATCAAGCATTCCCGTAACAATTTTGAAGTGGACGAAGAGGAATCAATGCACCTGACAGGCCTGATAATTGATGAAATGAAGAAGGCCGGAAGCTTACCGAAAGATAGGGAAGCTGAACTTGTACTTAGGCTACTCTCATTCGGGCGGGAATACATGATACCTAGGCTAAGTTATCAGGGGATGGGAGGTTTACCTGCAGGAATCAATGGCAAGGTAGTTTGCCTCGTATCTGGAGGGGCTGGAAGCCTTGTCGCAGCAATGGAGGTTGCCAAAGCTGGATTCACCCCTCTTCCCCTTTTGATCGTTGATTCTGTGGATGAGAACGAATTCAGGAGAGCAGTGATATCTTCTTGTTTTCTGACCGAACTGACCCTTGAGAAGATGGATATGTATCTTGTTACTCTTGGGAAGAAAGCAGAAAATAAAGCAGCTATATATGAAGATTCTCTAAGGGCTGCAGAATCCGAGGCAAAGAAAATAGGAACTGACTACATATGCACTGGAATTCATATCTGTCCTGAACTGCCCCTCTTACTTGGGGTAAGCAGCAGTAGCTCTTGCAAGGTGATTAACCCTGTAGTCACATGGGATAGGCAGCGATTGCTATCCAGTATGCCGGAAGAGCTTTCAAGGAGATTCATGTATGAGAAACCAAGGCTCTATTCAGAGTCTAGACTAGCTGGTAAAAAGCAGGTTATAAGATTTCCACTGTCAGACTTGACTCATTATAACGAAGCTCTTGACATTGCAATCAAGAGCCTCAAAGAAGGCAGATGATCACTCAAGTATACTGCTGATTAAACTTAGTGCATTTATTACCCCGTCATATCTAGATGCAATCTCTCTTAACTTCAAAGCTGATTTAGTTAGGGAAGGGTCGTTGAGCGCGTCCAATACTCCTTCATATAGGGTCGAAGAAGATGTGGAGAGCTGGTCATATGCCCTAGCTATTCCAAGCTCCTCACACTTTTTAGCGTTTCCCCACTGCTCACCGTGCATAGGTATAGGAATTAAGACAGACGGCTTTCCAGCCATAACCAGTTTTGAAATAGTCGAGTGGCCTGACCTTGTCACTACAAGGCTAGAATTCAGTATCTCAAAATCTGTATCAGGACACCATTCATAATATATGAGGTTACCTATTCTCGCTGGTAGCTGTGAACCTGCAGGATTGCCAGCACTAAATACAACATCAGCCTTTCCAGAATCAGCAAGCATTTTGGCTGCTCTTAGCATCATTTGACCTACCCACCTTCTTGAAACCAGCGGCCCTGTAAGTGAAAAGAAGACCCTTGGCTTCCCGATTGAGAACTGATGATGAAGGGGCTGGGAATCAGCAAAGAGTCCTACGTAGTTCAGCCTATTCTGTGTCAATCTCAACGGCGAAAGAGAATACTGACTTATGGTGTAAGGCGGAGGCAGGTCAGGGATTATTATCATATCTGAAGAGTTCCAGAACGCAGCAAGGGTTTCGGCATTAACCCTTTCAAGGAAGCGCATCATCCTTCCGCTGAGTACTGGCAGGTTTATCCTGAGCTGATTGGTTAAAAGAACTGAGGGTATCCCCATATATTCAGCAGCTATCACTGCTGACAGCCTGCTGTCGCTTAGTACTATAATGGGCTTTTCTTTTTTCATTATTTTAACTTCCGCGTATACCTGGAGCCCGAAGGAGCGGTAGAACCTGGGGAGGTTTTTTACCGTCTTTTTGAAAGACATTCTATCTTGGTCCCCCCAGCCAACATCAACTTCAGGCACCTCTCTGCAATCATAACCTAGCCTGTTAAGATATGCCATTCCTTCCCCCCAAGATGTAGAGTATATAGCATACCTATGGAGATGCTGAAGAAGTTTTGACGTTCTGGCTGCATGACCGAGCCCTGACCCGTAGACGGAGACGTGCAGCTTCGGTCTATTTTGCAAGAAACCTCTGCCTTACATCCCCCCGTGGGGTTGCCTCATAAAATATAATCGCTTGAAAACTCAGAATTCTTACCTTATCAATAAGCCAGTAGTCCGGATGTGCTCCTGCCTTCATGCATGCGTACGAGAGATATGTTTCTATGTCCCAGCCTTCTTCCACTGCTACCTGAGGAAGTAAAAGCCCAGCTCCGTAACTCCACTCTACAATAAGTCCATCTCTTCCTATAACTATCTTGCTTTTGTATTCCAGAGGATTTTTGACCTGCACTGGCACTGGGGGAGAGAGAACGCTGACCTCAAAAATTGATTCCTGCAATTCTTTGGCATTTATCGGCTCAAATCTCGGGTCTCTTGTAGCCGAATCTATGGCTGAATCTATAAGCGCTTCAACGAGAGGCTGGTTTGGCTCAGGCCTTCCTATACAACCCCTGAGCTCATCTTTAGGGTATGACTTAATAGTTACAAAAACTCCCATCTTTTGCTTAGCAAGGCTTGGGGTATCGGTAGGAACAGGTATTCTTTCTCCTGTTGTCACATAGGCTTCAGCTGCCCTTCTTGCTGTCTTTACTAACCAGGTCCCTTCTTCAATAGTAAATGATTCAAGTTTCGAAGTATCAGACATGGCTCTTCATCATCTCTTCAAGTCTGTTATTGAATGCTGAAAGCCTCTTCCAATGCCCTCCCTTCCAGTAAACCTTTTTGCACTCTGAACATACAAAGAAATTGCTGTATCTTGATATTATGAGCTCCGGGATTTTTCCCTGAAGCTCCTCTTTTGATATACCAACAACTTCTCCGTTGCATGCGGGACACCTGCTTTTTTCAGGGTCAAGAGCTGGCATTTGCCTGATATGCAGGAAGACTTGGCTGATCCTTTCCAAATCATCCTTACCGTTTACCTCGACTGCCTGCAATCCTTTTGACCTAGCAAAAGATACAAGAGCTTTGTCTGAGCTCACCAGAATTCTTCCCTCACTTTCTGCCATCTTGACCAATTCCACGTCATCCTTATCGCTATAATATAGAGTATCGAAGCCGTAGAGTCTTAGCTTCCTTGCTAGGCTTCCGAGCATACCATCAACAAGCAGGTTAGGCGGTTTCTTCATCATCCCTCCTGCTCTGGTCAATTCTACATTCTTCGCAGATGAATCTACCATCTATTTCAAGCAGATTGTCAGACCACTGGTTACAGTTATCACAATATCCTGAAACCGAAGAAGCCCTCTGGCCAGAGCCACCTGAGAGTATCCTTGCTTTTTCTGATACTATATCTATTATCTCTGGCGTTACACCTATTATATCAGACATCGAGACTATGCCAACAACCTTGCCTTTGTAGGTGACGCCTAGCCTCTTTACTCCGAGCTTCCTCATCAGCCTTGCTGCATCCGTTACATCCTTCTCCGATTCTATTGTCTGCAAGGGGCTAGACATAACATCCTTAGCTTTTACGCCTGATGGCAGGAGGTTCTTTGCGACAACCTTGTTCACCAAGTCTCCGTCGGTTACTATTCCCTTTACATCTTCTCCGTCTATTATTATTACACTGCCGATCGAATACTTCACCATCTTCTTTGCCAAATGGTCAGCAGTTTCGTCTTCGGAGCCAGATATAACTGGACTGTTCATTACCTCCCTGACCAATACTTTTGTGGCTATTGACCTCTCCAAGGCTCCCTCAGATATTGAGGCGGCAAGCAGCATTATTTATCGTTTCCCAAGATAGTTGATAGTAGGCTACCCAAGTTTGAATAAACCAACTTCTTAACCTATCATGCTGATATTGATCATCGCTTTGAAGAGACTAGGCTTTGACAAGATCTGACTACAATTTTATGCTTCACTGCTCGTTCGCAAAAAGTATGATTTAATGCTAACTCAGTGTGTGTATATATATTCAAATTTCTGAAATATAATTGCTGGAATAATAAAACCGAAGTTCTCCCACAAAGGGCTTCTGCTTATACTCCTCATGTCAGCGTTTACATCTGTAGCCTTGGCAAATTACATAATTTCACAAGCAGCAATTTCCTCATCTGGGCAACTTGTTGTAACAGCTGACATAGTTAACCAGAATCCAAAGTTACCATCGACGGGTTACATGGTCGAGCTTTTCCGCTATTCAGATATGGGAGGGCCCGTCAGTGTAATAGCCACTGTTACTCAGAAGGCTGGAAGTGTATTCAATTTGTATGACCAGTCTATTGCTGGATTCAAGCATGTCAATCCAGATATTCATTATTCAATATTAGTGATGCAGCATTTAGCTAATGGTAGTCTAATCAGACTGTTGAACTATCACTGGTCCTCTGAACTACAGGGAAATAATATCTTAAATCCAATAACACTGAATCTGATTGTCCTTGCTGACGGAAATGTACGGCTAATTGTTGATGGAAAGATTGTTCCTCACATTATCAATATAGCTGGGACAAATAATGGCACAGTACCAAATAATTCAAACCAAACCAGCTCAAACAGTATAGGTGGAAACGGACAGGAAATTGCATCAGACGAATGGTCAATATACATTTTCAATGGTAATCATAACGTGGGAACTAGCCAACAGCAAGATGCAGGCTACACTTTAAGCGCAAATAACCAGCATACATGGCAGTCTATTACGTTTGGGTATCAGTACCCAAATTACTATCTTTACACCAACGGAAAGTACTCCGATGTTAGCCGGTGGCCTGTTCTGTTCTCCACTAATACACAGCGCACTATGAACCATGATCCTGACAATTTATCTTTTGGATTGTGAGGGGTGATTGTAAATTGAGAATGAGTATAAAGTATGTTGTTCCCGTTCTTATTGTTGTTTTATTTACTCCTGTCATCTTCCTCTATTTTCAAAACCATTCTGAAAACGCATCCTTATGCAGCTTTGACCTTCCTAAGAATCCTCAGATAGTATGGTCTGGCTTTAGACCAGTATGTGGGGTACGGAGTGTAGCTAGCGGTGGCATTAGCATTACTGTCCACAGCTACTATTTCTCAAAGGCAGCAGATATTGGATTTCAATTTATGGGAGCAAATGAATCCCCGCTTGACCCGAACGATGTATTTTTGCTTGTCAATGTATCGGTGAATAACTTGAGTAATAATAACATTACAACAGGAATATTCTGGGCCTTGGTGACCGATGATGACAACTCTGCTTATTACGTGACGCAGTACGTGGCTAATGCTACATTTTCATCATACCCACACATTGCTTTCCCAAGCCACAAGACGTGGGCAGGTGTAGTGCTTCCCCCTGGTGGTCATGTCGATATGTGGTTGATATTCTATATACCATTCTCTACAGAGAGCCCTGAAAATATAAACCGGACATCCAGCTATATCTTATCATACCTTACATATAATGAGTGGAACTATGAAGGCCAGAATATAGAACTTATAATTAAGGTGTAAATAATGCATGAAATATTATAAATGTGTTAAGAAAGGGGATTGCCAAACAAGCAAAGTTTGGTCGTACGTCACTTAGTAAATATTCGTGTAGAATTATTTGGTAGGTATGCAGATTGCAAAGAACAATTGCATAATTAATGCATGGACTAAAGGGAACCAGACGTCATTATAGTTAACAAGCAGACGCAGGCTATTGCTCAAATGACACCGAAGCAATTTTAGCCTTGCATGCTAAAGTTGTTTAGTATTATATGGTAAATTAGATTGCTCATTCTGGCTAGAACCATGGTATAACATAAAACTTTCATCTGGTAGCAAAAAGTCATATTTTGTGCTATTCTGATATATATAGAACTTTTACTAATTTGTATATTGCAATGAAGAAATATTTCTTATTGTTACTTATGTCTATCTCAGCAGTAGCTATCTTCAGCATGACTGCACCCACAGCAATATCATATACGAGTCAGTTCTCATGCACTTTGCCAGCAGGTATAGGATGTGGCGAACTGCATAACAATGTCATGTATATGTCAACATATGTTGTATCTACAAGCCCATCGGGGGTATATGTATGTGCTGGCTATAGCAATGGACAAACAGGTCAGTGCATGAACGTACAGGCAGGACAAAACGGTGACACATTCACTTCAAGCTACCCCACAAGTATATACAGCCTTTACGCAAATACGCAACAGAGTTACACAATTAGTTCTACAAACAGGGACTTCTGGTGCAACTGTGCATAGATGCAATATCAATTAAAAATGTTTATTATTATGATTTAACTATGAAGATGATATAAATTGCCTTCAAATAAAAGAATCCTGCATGCAGCACTTCGTAAAGCAAAAGGAGAATTAATAATATCATTGCTGTTAAT
>Ga0080006_1184274_pt1 | contig 18697 bp, 13 predicted proteins | sample RS3BMetagenome_FD_69209 | JGI IMG/M metagenome (GOLD analysis project Ga0080006, IMG submission 69209) | Ferric oxide microbial mat and aquatic microbial communities from Rainbow Spring, Yellowstone National Park, USA - RS3B (SPADES... ... | reverse complement strand
GGGCGTGATGAATCACGCCCCTACGGCCTCATGCCATTGCCGGTTTCGGGCCAACAGGGCGTGATGAATCACGCCCCTACGGCCTCATGCCATTGCCGGTTTCGGGCCAACAGGGCGTGATGAATCACGCCCCTACGGCCTCATGCCATTGCCGGTTTCGGGCCAACAGGGCGTGATAAATCACGCCCCTACGGCCTCATGCCATTGCCGGTTTCGGGCCAACAGGGCGTGATGAATCACGCCCCTACGGCACCATGCCATTGCCGGTTTCGGGCGAATAGGGCGTGATAAATCTCGCCCCTACGGAGATTTTGCAGATACACAGAAAGAAAGGCAACAGCATATGAGCGAACGAGCATTTTCATTCCTTCACATGAACAAGCGCGAGGGCAAACCGCGCACACGCGGCATCACCGAGATTCGTGGCCCATACTACACGCCAATGGGCAAACGCTACCTGGAAGACATATTGGAGACGATGGGTGATTATGTGGACTCGCTGAAATTTGCCGGTGGCTCTTTCACGCTGATGCCGGAGAAGGAACTCAGAGCCATCATCGACCTGGCCCATCGCTATAATGTGCTGATTTCCACCGGCGGGTTCATCGAACATGTTCTGGCGCGGGAGCCTGAGATGGTACCGCGCTACATTGAGGAGTGCCGCAACGTAGGTTTCGACATCCTGGAAATCTCCAGCGGCTTTATCACCATCCCGACCGATGACTGGCTGCGCCTGGTGGAAAAGGTACAGCGCGCCGGACTCAAGGCCAAGCCGGAAGTTGGTATTCAGTTTGGGGCGGGCGGTGCCAGTGCGGCAGAGGAACTGGAAGCTGAAGGCACACGAGACATAGGTTGGGCTATCGGGCAAGCCAGAAGATTTCTGGAGGCCGGAGCCTATATGATTATGATTGAGTCTGAGGGCATCACCGAGAACGTGAAAACCTGGCGCACCGATGCCGCCGCCAAAATTATCGACACGCTAGGATTAGAGAAGGTGATGTTTGAAGCTGCCGACCCGGAGGTCTTTGCCTGGTACATCAAGAACTACGGCGCGGAGGTCAATCTCTTCGTAGATCACAGCCAGATTGTCCAGCTCGAATGCTTACGTTCAGGCATCTGGGGTACCAAGAGTCTGTGGGGACGTGTCCTCACATACAAAGAGTAGCAGTGAATTACATCTCACAGCGAGGGAACGGCAAAAAGAGAAAAAAAACATCGCTCCCAGTATAGGAGTACTGGTGAAACGCACCGATGATCGCGTTTATTAGCTTCTAAAAGCGTGTAGCCTGCATCTTACAAGATACAGGCTACAGCGATCCCCATGTAGCTGAATGAATAACGTGGTGGCAGACTATTTACCGCTGCGAAACAGAGAGGTTATAGTTGTTGCCACCGTTGTTATCCCAGGTACCATTCTGATTATAGAAGGCGAGATTAAGCTGATAAGCAGCCTGTGGCATATAGGCCGTGCCGATCCACGAGCCATCAGACTGCTTCGTCATGGTGACATCGGTGGGGCTGGTCCAATTGTTATAGCCCCAGTGCATTGTCATGCTCGTAGCAGAACTGGCAAGCGAGCCGTTATAGATGATCTTGACCTGCTGGCCCTGCACCGGCAGGTAGGGGAAGCTCATCACAGGATAATTGAGCGCCGGATAGGGGCTGGCGGAGCCAATCGAGACGTTCCAGTTGCCGCCGCCGTTGTTGTCCCACGTGCCAGAGCCGTTGTTGAAGGCGAAGTTGATCTGCGTGGCATCGACGGGCACGCTGATCGTCGTTTCCCAGAAGCCGTTCGCCATCTTCACCAGCGGCTTGTCAACGGCATCAATGTTCTGCCAGTTGTTCTCGCCCCAATGCAGATAGACATGACTGCCGGAAGCTAGCGAACCATTGTAGTAGATAGTTAATGCACTGCCCTGATAGAGTTGGGCCGGGTTGTAATCAACGACGTAGCCGGCGTGAGGCTGATAGGCATTGGTGACGTAGCGGCTCAGCGTGACCGATGGCACATCGGCAATATCGTTGTTAGCAGCGGAGAAGAGCAGCGTGATGTACTCACCCATCGCCCAGTTGAGCGGGTTCATCGATTTGGTCGGCGTGCCGGGGGTATAGCCAGAAGGGGCAGAGTTATCCCAGACCTGCTCAGGGATCATGCCGGAGCCGTTTTCCGCCGCCGTCATGTCGGTTATAAAGGAGTCGGCATTACCACCGGTGGCGATGGTGTAGATACCGCGCTCGCCGGAGAGGATGGGCCAGAGCCGACCGATGCCGGTGCCGTTGTAGTCGGAGCCGTTGGCCTGTTCACCATAGCCATCATAGTTGTAGCGGTGCCAGTATTGATTGCCATTGACCGTCTGCTCAATCGTCGAATCGATCACCGGTAGCGAGAGCGTGATATAGGGCGAGTTGGCGGGCATGACGCCCTGGCGTACCAGTTCGAGGAAACCGGCATCGACGACCGAGCGCTCGTCGTGGCTGCCACCGCCATTGGCAATGTTAATGGTATGCCCGTCGTTCGGGTTGGCATCGTCGTCAATGCGCTCAAAGTAGGAGCCATTGCCTAGCGGGCCGCTGGTGGTAAATGTCCAGTCCTGCACCAGTTGCTGATAGTAGTCGGCATAGCTGGTGAAGCGGTTCTGATTGACGGTATCGCCGTTATCGCCCGCAATCTGTGCGGCGCAGAGCAGACCGGCGATCTCGGCGGCAATCGTCGAGGGGCTGAAGCCGCTATTCTCTTCCCAGCGTTCCTCACCCGTCCAGGGGCCATGTTCGATGATATAATCGGCGGCGGGCTTGATGTGATTGTTATAGTCGGTGCTATCGGTCACGCCCAGCTTCCAGGCCAGAATGAGCGGAAATGCCTGCTCATCCATCTGAATCCCGTTCCAGTAAGGCGTGCCATTGACATAGCTGTTCTGCGGAAAGTGCCCGTCGGACTGTTGCTGTGTGTCAAAGGCCCACAGCAACGCACGTTTGGGATCGGCAGTATCACCCGCGACGATGAGGGCGCTGGAGAACTCGTACATATCGCGCTCCCAGACCAGATGATAGCCACCGGCATCGCTGTCGCCGTTTGACTCACCCCAGGGCGTGCCGAGTCCGGCTACAAACGCGCCTGTCTGCTTATCCTGTGAGGCTTTCAGCACATTGGCGGCCAGATAGTATTCCTGCTGCCGCGCCTGTTGAATAGCCTGCGTGCTACCCACCGCCGGGGGGACATTGAGGCTGTTATCGAAACTGTTCCACTGTGAAACATAGGTGCTGAGCATATTAGAGGTGTCGCCCAGCGTGCCCGCTAGCGTCTGCTCAGCGTTCAAAACGGATGAATTGCCGCCACCGGCCTGACCGAAAGAGAGATCAAGGTTAAAGGTGACGCTGGTAGCCGTCTGCGTATTGATCGTGCCACCATCGGAGAGATCGATTTCACCCGTTTGCGCCGTGTTACCGTTGTTAGCAGCGCTATAGGTGTAGTTCATGGTGTAATCGGGGCAGGTAGAGCTACCGCAATTGCTGGAGCCTTTGAGATCTGTCCAGCCATCGTTGACGCCAACGAAGCCGGAACTGGTCATACCCGACACATAGGGGAACGAGGCGGCGAGGGCGCTGGCATAATTGCCGCTGGAGTTGGTCGTCACCAGCATCGTGCGACCGTTGTAGACCTGCGTGGAGCTACTATTGTTATTGCCAGCATCGTGCATGGTCGGATTATAGAGGACGTAGAGCAGATAATTTGAGATGGTACCGGTAAGAGCTGTGAATGTTACCTGTTGAATCAACGTGTTGCGTGATGGGTCGGTGTAGATGATCTTCGTGATCTTGTATTTGCCGCTAGTAGCGGTATTGGTGACGACCCACGCCAGCGAATGATTGTTATAAAGCGAGACTTGCGAGGTGGTAGCAACCTTCTCTTCATCCACCCAGGTATGGTTGCTATCCCCGATCAGAAACTGCAAATCGGTCGTATTGGGCATATCGGCAGTGGGATAGTAGACCTCACCGATGATGCCGTTATAGCCGGTAAACCAGACATCGCTGGTCGTATTGGCTGCCGTACCCAGAATGGTGTTGTTCGAGGGTGTCCAGACTGAAGCTGCTCCTGGGCCGCCCGGTGCGGTACCTCCGCTGGCATAGACACTGACTCTACTGACGAGCAAGAGCAGAGCCGAAAACATAAGTGAACCGATGATGGCCGCTTTTTTCCATTGAAACGGCTGTTTTGACAGAAGCATGTGCATATCTCCTTACCGAATGTCCCCCATGACATTGCAGTGAGACAAATTACGAGACAACGACCTACAACAAGGCGTTCCATCAGAACTAAACGACGTTGTTCGTGCTACACGGTGATTCTATCTTTATGTACTGCAAGAGTCATGCCAATTTGTGTGCTATCTTTGTAGCACAGTAACACAGAAAGGTGATGAGTAGACAAGTAGGCAGACACCTTGTTTTACCATCTGTCCACATCACAGGCAAGGCTCACTCTTGCTCTACTACTTCCTCCTATCCTCCCCGTATATGCATATATGAGCTATGATATAAAGAGAGAAGTATGCTCGCTTATATCAAGCCCGCTCACAATAACAGCACGCTCGCAGCCTCAACGAGCAGACATGAAGGATGGTATGTGCAATGGCAAGAGTGCTTTTACAGGATCAGCAACGCGCCTTATTACAGCGTGAGCGCAGTATCGCCGGTGAACTACAAAGCTGCTTGACAGGCATCGAGGGGGCCGAGGCTCACGCTACTACCCTGCAACAGATTCTCGCAACCTTAGATGACCTCTTTTTGCTCGTGATTGTCGGCGAATTTAACGCCGGTAAATCGGCTTGCATCAATGCGCTACTTCGTGATAACGTTGTTGAAGAGGGCGTCACGCCCACCACATATCAGATCACCATTTTGCGCTACGGCCCACAGAAAACACAGAACATCAACAGCCAGGGTATTGTGGAGATTCAGTATCCTGCCGATTTTTTGCACGACATCAGCATCGTCGATACACCCGGCGTCAATGCCGTCTTGCGCGAACATGAGAAATTGACCGAGGATTTTGTGCCGCGCAGTGACCTGATTCTCTTTGTCACTTCGGTAGATCGGCCTTTCACCCAGAGCGAGCGGCTCTTTCTGGAACGCATCCGGCAGTGGGGCAAGAAGGTAGTTATCCTGCTGAATAAGATTGATCTGTTGCGCGGGCGCGACGACCTGCAAAAAGTGATTACCTTCGTGCGCGACAATTGCTTGCAACTGCTTGGTTTTCAGCCACAGATTATCCCGCTCTCGGCCCTGCTGGCCCAGCAATCGCGCACCGCCATTGGACATCAGGCTACCGACCTCTGGGAGCGCAGCCGCTTTGGCGTGCTGGAAGATTTCCTCTTCTTCACATTGGACGAGAAAGAACGCATCAGGCTCAAGCTGCTCAGCCCGCTCGGCGTGATGCAACGCCTGCTCGATACAGCGAAACAGAGCGTGCAGCAGCGCGTGAATTTACTGGCCGAGGATGAACGTACAATCAGCACGATTGAAACGCAGTTGAAGCTATACCGCGAGGACATGGAGCGCGACTTCGCCCATCGCCTGAGCGACATCGAGAATATCATCCTCACCATGCGCAACCGTGGCGACCACTTTCTCGATGAGACCATCCGTCTCGTGCGCGTCCTTGACCTGATCCAGAGTCAGAAGGTACGCGAGGAGTTCGAGCGCGACGTAGTTGGTGACAGCGCCACGCGCATCGATCAGACGGTGCAAGAGTTAATTGACTGGCTAGTGGAACACGAACATCGGCTCTGGCAGGATGTGATGGAATACCTGGAGCGGCGGCGCAAGGATAGTCTGGTCAGCATTCAGGGCAACGATGTTATGGTCGGCTCTGTCACGCGCCAGTTTGACTACGACCGACGCACGCTGCTGCAATCGGTGGCGCGTTCAGCCGCGACCGTCGTGCAAACCTATGACCGGCAGGCAGAGGCCGACCAGCTCTCACAGGACCTGCGCACATCAGTGACGCAGGCGGCCATCGCAGGCGCAAGCGGCATTGGCCTGGGCGCGCTGATTGTGGCCTTCGTCGGCACCGCTGCCGCCGATGTCAGCGGCATTCTGGCCGGCATGGTGCTGATCAGTCTGGGTCTGTACATCCTGCCTGCGCGCCGCCGCCGTGCCAAGAAAGCCTTTGACGCCAAAATGGAAGAGTTACGTACCCGCCTGCACACCGCCATGACCGACCAGTTCCAGAAAGAACTCAACCAGACGCTCAGCCGTGTGCAGGATGCCATCGCGCCCTACACGCGCTTCATCCGCTCAGAGCAGCAAAAAACGGAACTCATGAAAGCTCAAGTGGCTCACATTGATGCTGAACTGGCCCAGGTGCGAGATGAGGTTGAGAAATTAGGGAAATAACCCACTTTGGATAAGGCGAGGAAACAGGGCTGCCCTGTTTCCTCCATTATTATCGATCATCTCACGAGTAGTTGAACACGGCGTTAATCAAAAAGATGGCAAGACACATGAGGCCAACGGCAATCAGGCCGCCAAGCACTGCACCAGTTGAGGTGATAATACCGGTTGTGAAAACAGCAATCATGATGACGGAAACAATGGCGAGGGCCAGACGCTGCTGCGGTGACACCCGCTCTTTAGCTTCCGGTTTCAACTTTCCTGCCGGGCCTTGCACCATACGCTGGGAGAGACGCTGCGCCATCGCATCAATAAAAGCATCATCATACATGTTGCCGGGAGAAGAGGGGCCATCGGAAATAGCTTCGCCATACTGTTGATAGCCCTGATAGCCTGCGTAATTGCCGTATTGCCCTTGCTGCTGTCCGCTAGATTCCATCTGTGACATCATCTGCTACTCCCTGGTAATCTTATCTGTTCTTCTATGTATCCACTCAGTATCCACTCATCGAGCCGTTCATTGAGTTTACGTACCAGGCGACGAAAAGTTTGGAGCCAACATTCACAAAGACATGTTATACTGAGAGCAGAACGAAAACCACCATAGGAGTGTGATAATGAATCTTTTCAAACCAAACCGGTAATGGCCCCATGCGTAGGGGCGTGATGAATCACGCCCCTACGCATGGGGTCATTACCGGCCTCCGTTGGAGAAATTCTTCATCACGCTCTGGTTGCCCATCGGGCCGTTCCCAGGGGGTGATCAATCACGCCCCTACGCATGGGGCCATTACCGGTCTCCGTTGGAGAAATTCTTCATCACGCCCTGGTTGCCCATCGGGCCGTTCCCAGGGGGTGATCAATCACGCCCCTACGAGAACAAACAACTGATGATAGTATTTGCAGAAAGGGAAACAACGATGTTTAGTCTGACAGTTCTGTACGAACACCCAACCGATCCGGCAGCGTTTGACCGCTACTACAATGAGGTACACACTCCACTGGTGCAGAAGATCAAAGGACTTAAAGGGCTATCAGTGATACGCTTTAAGCCAGGGCCACACGGCGAGAAGCCACCATATTATTTGATGGCCGTCCTGCATGCCGACTCGGCAGAGGCGTTCAATGCCGCCATGTCTAGCCCCGAAGGCCGTGCGGCCAGCGCCGATGTGGCCAATTTCGCCGCCAACAAAGTGATTATGATTCCAGGCGACGAAATGTATATCGACCTGTAACAAGATTCACGTGCAAGCGTTTGCTGCTGCTCAGGTCTATGCCTGCGCCGGGTTGCACGGAAGCAGCCTGAGTATCAAACAGCAAACACTTCACCATAGCGATGAGTGCGGGCGTTGTCTCTACTGCCAACGCCCGCATCTATTGCTCATTTTGTACGTCAGACGTGCGTACACAGATGTATTTTCCATCGCGTAACGCAACGAGCGAGCCGTCGTCAAGCAATGTATTTCGTAAGAAAGGATAGTCGCCGGAGAAGCGGCGAATCGTCTCATCGACTTCGGCCTGGCTGTACGGCTTGAATGGCTCGAATTTTCCAAGCAGCAGATTGAGCATATGTTGACGCTGCTCCCTGTCGGCCATCTCCGGCGAGACGCGCCAGTAGAGGCCGTTATCGCGTTGCATGAGCGCAGCTTTAGTGGTAATCAGTGCGCGCCGCCAGAAGGCGAAATCGGGGTGATGCCGCTTGATGATCTCGTTGACCTCGGCTTCCTTATACAACACACCATACTCGAACTGATCGGCGAGCCACTTAAGAATGACCGCGCGCTTCTTGACGCTGGCCGGAATCTCCTTCAGACGTGAACCATCCAGGAAATCGCGCAACACCTTGCGCTCCCAGGCGTCACCTTCAATACTATCGGCAAAACTCACCAGCTTCTCCGGCGTCAACAGCAATTTGTTGGCCTGGCGCAGCGCCTCACCGTTGAGCTGATAGTAGTGCATATTGCCATCCGAACGCATCTCCACCAGGTTGAGTTCCTTCAAGCGCGCCAGGTGGTGCGAAATGGTCGGAGCCTTCACCTGCAAGAGCGCCGCCAGTTCTTCGACGCTATATTCGCGCTGAGCGAGAAGACCGAGCATTTTCAGTCTGGTTTCATCGGCCAGCGCCTTAAAAAACTGGAGCAATATCTGTAATTCCTCCTGAACCATATGATCTCCTATCTTCGTTGATTTTTAGCTAATTAGAATTATATCTAATTTATTGATAATGTCAAGGAGGCGAGAGCATATACCTGTACGCCCTCGCCTCCCGTGCTCATTCGCTTTCCTTGTTATAATAATAGAAAGGAATTAAAACTCTGCAATTAATATGTGTAAGGAATTCCAAAAAATTAACGTATGTAATAATAACAAGACTCTTGAGGAGGTGAGGCCGACCATCTCATTCGTAGCGGTGTGACACCTGGATAGAACATACTATCCACCTTCTGGATCGGTGTTCCAGTGTTGTCGTCCAGATGTCATCAGGCACCTACTACATGGGCGTTACGTGTAGATTCATCCTTTTAGTGCGTGTTCTACTCTATATATCGGGAAAGTTTGTCTATTGTACGAAGAGCCACAGATAGATAGCGCTCTCCCCTTGCCTATCGCTGCATCATCGCTCCCGTACAACAGGAGGTTCATGCATATGGCGCAGGTAAACCTGACTGAGACGACTGAATACGAGTCACAAGACAAACATCTTCGTAAGGAACTGAGCTTTCAGGACCTTTTCTTCCTCTCCATGAGTGGCATCATCGGTTCCGGCTGGCTGCTGGCCGTATTGGGAGCTGATAAAGTAGCCGGGCCAGCGGTCATTCTCTCCTGGGTGATCGGCGGTGTGCTGGTATTGATTATCGCCCTGAACTACGCCGAGATTTCGGGCATGATTCCCCGCTCAGGAGCTATTGTCCGTTATCCTCATCTGACTCATGGTAGCTATACCGGTTATGCTCTGGCGTGGGCATACTTTCTGTCGGCAGTATCGGTACCAACCATCGAGGCTGAGGCCGTCGTCACTTACGCCGCCTCATATATCAAGGGCCTGACCTTCACTGCGACCGTCAACGGCTCTTCGGTGACGCTGCTGTCGGGTCTGGGCATTCTCTTTGCGCTCGTACTGATCGTCATCTTCTTCCTGCTTAACTACTTTGGTATCAAGACGTTGGGGCGTGTCAACACCGTTATTACATGGTGGAAATTCGTCATTCCAACGCTAACCTTCATCTTCCTGTTCTTTGTCTTTCGCGCCAGCAACTTCTCGGCCTATGGTGGTTTCGCGCCGATGGGGGCCTCACCGATCTTCGAGGCCATTCCAACCGCAGGTATCGTCTTCTCATACCTGGGCTTCCGCCAGGCGCTTGACTACGGTGGTGAGGCACGCAACCCGCAACGTGACGTACCGCGCGCAACCATCCTCTCAGTGATCGCCGCCACCATCCTGTACACGCTGCTCCAGCTCTCTTTCACAGGTGCGATTCACTGGTCGGCAATGGGCATTCCGGCAGGGGCGTGGGACAAACTGGACGTTTCCAAGTGGGCCACGGCTCCTTTCGCCAGTGCCTTACAGGATTCCGGTGTCGCTCTCTTCGCGGCTTTCGCCGTGCTATTGCAAATTGACGCTTATGTCTCCCCTGGCGGTACGGGCCTGGTCTACACCGGCACCGCCGCCCGCACCGTCTATGGTATCGCCGTTGATAACTACCTGCCACCGTTCTGGGCGCGCGTCAATGAGCGCTGGGGCGTTCCCATCGTCTCACTGGTTACGGCCACAATTATTGGTCTCCTCTTCCTGCTGCCGCTGCCGAGCTGGTACCTGCTGGTTGGCTTCATTTCCAGCGCGACCGTCCTGACCTACATCATGGGAGGCGTTGGTCTCCAGGTTTTGCGCCGCACAGCAAAAGACCTGCACCGTCCCTATCGCTTACCCGGCGCGGCAGTATTGTCGCCGCTAGGCTTCATCGCGGCAGCCTTGATCGTCTACTGGTCCGGCACATCGGGCCTCAACTACCTCGTGCCGGCCGTCATTCTGGGCCTGCCCCTCTATGCATGGATTTACGCACCTCGTCGCATGGGCGTAAATCCCGTCGGTAGTGCTATCGCCGGTATCCTTATGCTGATCGCGGTACTGGTGACAGGCTACTTCGGGCTGTACGCACCTACGACGCTACCATTCTTCGCGTTCTTTATCCTGCTGCTGGCCGAGACGGTGCTCTTCAGCGCCTACCTGTGGCTCGCCAGCGTTCCTGAAAAGCGACACGAGATCGCCTCTGCCGCATGGTTCTTCGCATTGATGTTCGGTCTGTACTTGATCTCGTACTTCGGCGTGTTCGGACCACAGACGAATCCGCCATTGCCGTTCCCACTGGATACACTGATAGCTGCTGTCTTCTCACTGATCATCTTCTACTGGGCCGTTGCCGCCGGTCATAGCACACCTGAGATCGAGACGCTTGTAGCGCAAGCCACCAGCGACAGCAAGGCTACCGCATCTTAATCAGATGTGAATATTCTGACGAAATGTCAGAATACCCGATGCAACAAGGCCGATGCCTGGTACCTATGAGGGATACCAGGCATCGGCCTTTTATGTTGATCTACATCTCACTGCTCTTGCGGTGGCATCAACGGATAGGTAGCCTGTGGCTGCTCATATTGAGGCTCGTCACCAATCTTTTCCCCGATGGGCAAATCTTGCGCGAACTGCACCGTTTTGGGTCGATCCTGTGGCTGCACCTGGGCCTGATAGCCTTCCTGATAGGGCCGATATGATGCAGCATAGGGCTGTGCATCTGGCGATATCGGAGCCACAGGCGGCTGATAAGGCTGATAGGGCGGATAGTATGGACGATAAGTCTGGGTAGGTGGCACTCCTGGCGGCCAGGGGCGCGCATTGGTGGCTCTTCCCTTCTGGGCAATGGGGGAAAAGGAACAGGCCAGCAAAAAATACAATAGCATCCCTACCCAGTTGGTAAAAAAGAGCAACAAAACCCACAACAATTTGCTGCGCCCGCTTAGCCAGGGGTTGCGAAAGCAATCGATCAGCAGGACAAACCAGAAAACCGCCATTGCTAATCCGATAAGCTCCGGCATCATATGAAATGGCATATACCTTATCTCTCCATAATCGGCATCCTCAAACTATCTACTGGTTTATACGCAAAGACGTGAGAAAAGTTCAACATCGCGCGCCTGCCCTACGCTTTTGCCATAATATGCACGACTTTCCCCAGTGCGTGTTCGGCACTTTCCAGTAGAGTTTCGGAGAGACCTGGATGAGCATAGAGGATCTCACTCAAATCGGTCAGCGTCGCCCCCATTTCAACTGCCAGCGCGGCCTGCCCAATGAGGTCGCCTGCACGCGGACCGACCAGGGTGACACCCAGGATGGCATCGTTACTGGCATCGGCCACGACCAGCGCGACGCCATTATCGGTGCCCAGCGTCAGGGCACGTCCGTTGGCGGCCAGAGGGAAACGCCCCATTTTCAGCGTGTAACCCGCCTTTGCAGCTTCATCTGCCGTGTAGCCAACACTTGCCAGCTCCGGCGTGGTATGTACCACGAGCGGCGTGACAAGTGGCGCAAACTGCACGCGCTGACCACCGATAACCTCTGCTGCAACCTTCGCCTGCCGAATCGCCACGCTCGCCAGTGCCGTCCCCCCTGTGCAGTCACCGACCGCATAAATAGAGGGTACGCTACTCTGTTGCATGGTGTTTACCGCGATGCCACCATGCTCATTCAGTTGGAGTTGCACCGCGTCCAGGTGCAGTTCACGCACGTTGGGAGTGACGCCATTGGAAATCACGAGGGGTCTTTCCGCCATACTGATCGGTTTTGCTTTCGTGCTGATCTGCACGCCCAGTTTGCGTAACCCGCTCTGTACCAGACGCAAGGCTGTAGCATCGCCGCCCTTGAGCAACTGTTCGCCTGGCACGTACAGATGCGTCTTGACGCCCAGGCGAGCAAGAAATGTCGCCAACTCTAAAGCGATATAGTCTTCACCGAAAATGGCGATGCTTTCAGGTAATTGCGGAAGGGCAAGGGCCTGTTCAGGTGTCAATATATTTTGCCCATCATATGGCAGATCGGTCAGTGGCGTGGCTTGCGCACCAGTAGCGATGATACACTGCTCAAACTTGAAGCGATGGGAGCCATACTCTCCCTCGACACGCAGCTCCTGCGCATTCAAAAACCAGCCCTTGCCCGTCACCAGTTCGATTTTATTGCCCGCCACCAGACGGCGCACGCCCTCGGTGAGACGCTCGACCACGCTCTGCTTCCACGCCTGCATCTTCGCCCAATCGAAGGAGACAGCTTCAGCCTGAATGCCCATCAACGCGAGGTCTTCCGAGCGCGTCTGCTGATAGCGCTCGCTTGCACTTAACAACGCCTTGAGAGGAATACAGCCTCGATTGAGACAGGTGCCCCCCACTGCATCAGACTCAACCAGTGTCACGTGGCGTCCCTGCTGCGCTGCGCGAATAGCGGCCACATAGCCACCCGGCCCCGCGCCAAGCACCAGCACATCAACTGCTGTGGTTACATCACCAACAACCATATGCATACCCGCTTTCCAGGGTTCTCATTCACACACGTATGTTCTCTATGGGAAAGCAGCAATAGAAACATAAATCCAAAAGAGGAACACATCCGTAGGGGCGTGATGAATCACGTCCTGCCTGCTCGCCCGCCTGCCTGCTCGCCCGCCTGCCCGCCGCTCTGCTCACCGGGCGTGATCAAGCACGCCCCTACGGGTGGTTTTCCTTGCCAATTTCGATTGGAAAAATTCATAAGCGGGTTCCTACCGCCGCTTTCTTTATACACACAGCTAACAGTATATCCCAATCTCAGACCGCCCGACAGTAGAAAATGACCAGAAGGACGGGCTACAGGGTGTTGCCCGTCCTTCTGGCATAGAGGAGGAGAATGAAGTGCTGGTTTTCAGAACCTCACCTTAGAAGGCACCCACGCCGTTGGGCGTGCCCCATCCGGTCGGCCCGTTATAGCCAGGACCCGCTGTACAGAGGTAGTTGCCACAATTGCCGTTGCTACCACTGGTGACATTGTTCAAAGCATCGGTGTGCTTGTACACATACGAGGCATCGTTAATCTTCAGGCTGGCCGCGTTGCCCGCCAGCGCATAGACACTGGCAATAATAGGAGACGAGACACTGGTGCCACCGAACACAACCCAGCCAGTCTGGCCATAGGTATCATAGACTGCCACACCCGTGTTGGGGTCTGCCACCGCCGAGACATCGGCAACGGTACGCATGGAGCAACCTTTATCGGTCTGCCATTCCGGCTTGGCTATATACTGGCTGCATCCACTGCCGGCCTTGCTCCAGGCCGTCTCACTCCAGTTACGCGAGCCATTGGCATGATTCCCGCCGCGATTGAGCGTTGTGCCACCAACCGCCGTTACGGTGCTGAAGGAAGAGGGGGCCGCGACACCGTAGCCACTGTCGCCCGTGCTGGCCGTGATGGCGATGCCAGGATGACTATAAGCAGAGGCGTAGTTCTTGATCGTCGAGTCTTCGTCACCACCATAACTGTTGCTGATCGCGTTTGCACCGAGTTTGGCTGCGGTGTTGACCGCGTTGGCCAGGTTCTGGAAATCGGCACTGCTGGCCTCAACGAGCAGGATATGGCAATTGGGACAAATGGCACTGACCATATCGAGGTCAAGAGAGATCTCACCGGCCCAGTTACTATCTGGCATTGGATAGTTGGTGCCGCCATTTTCATCAACCTTTTTGAAGCACCCGTTCTGGGTCGTGCAGGGGGGCAGGTTGAACTGTGAACGATACGTCGCTAAGTCTGATTCAGCGTTGGGATCGTCCATTGCATCAACAATGGCGACGGTCTGTCCTTTGCCAGCAGTGGCAGAGGGCAGGTTATACGCATCTTGCAGATCAGCAGGAGTATAACCGGAAATACCGTTATTCACAAAATTTTTCAAATCTGGCAGGCTCGATTTCTTGACCAGAAGGGCTAAACAACGTACTTTCCCAGGAGTGACCGCCCCACACTCATCCTGGTAGCTGACTCCACCCCGTTTAGGCACGGTAGTCTTGGCAAGAGCATGTGAACTTGTTCCAACAGCGACAATAGACCACAAAGCGATGAGACTGAGGACTAATGAGAGCTTTCTCAAGTCCAGTACCTCTTTCCAGGTAACAAAATGCGACGACATAGCCTGTTTGTGTATGACGCCTACTTTAATAAAGTAAGCAAACATACATAGATACTACAAACACAACCCGGCAATATTTTACGAGTCTAGCTGTCAAACGCGATATATCTTGGAACATTTTGAATATCGGCGACACACCATACTCTTAACACAAGTATAAGCATAATCTAAGCAAAGGTCAAGGTTATGTCGTTTTTCGGGACCAGTAATACATGAATAGTTTAGCCACAGAAGCCTTTGGAATGAATTTTTCTTGTGTATCAATTAGTACTTTTTGGCTATATCTTTTTAACGAGGCTCTAATTTGCGGCAGGGAATCTGAGAAAAGAGCGATGGGAGCAGCAGCACTGGCCATAACTCAGCCAGACCAGTGCTGCTGCTCCCATCGCTCTTTTACTTATATCATGTCAAGCATTAGTTGTTGCGGATGCTCGGCCAGAGCTTTGAAACGCGCCAGGAAACGCCCGGCGGCACCGCCATCGATCAGCCGGTGGTCGAAGGAGAGCGTGAGGGGCATGATGGAACGCACGACAATAGAGCCGTTGACGACCACGGCCTTCTCTTGCAGGCGGCCCACGGCCAGAATCGCCGCTTCCGGGTAATTGATGATGGGAACGCCACTGCTCCCGCCAAAGCCACCGATATTGTTCAGTGTGAAGGTGCTACCGGTCACTTCTGGAATGGTCAGGCTGCGCTTCTGCGCTCCGGCGATCAGATGCTCCATGCGCTGCGCAATCTCGATGATGCTCAGTCGGTCGGCATCGCGTATCACCGGTACAAGCAATCCTTCTGGCGCATCAACGGCAATACCGATGTGATAGACACGTTTGTAGATGATGGCGCGCTGCTCCTCATCGAAACTGGCATTGAAGATAGGATACTCTTTCAGCACAGGGATAAGCAGCTTGACCAGCAGAGGCATATAGGTCAGGCGCACACCGCGCTGTTCCGCCACCGGTTTGAGTTGCTGACGCAGGGCCACCAGCGCGCTACCGTCCAGTTCGTCGAAAGCGACGGCATGCGGGATCGTGCGCCAGGAACGCTCCATGCGCTCGGCAATGCGTCTGCGCAGGCCTGTCAGCGCCTGTCGTTCCTCTTGCGCCCCCGCTTCCGGCGGCTTTGTCGGTGCCGGGGCTGCGCCGGTGCCATTCGTCTGTACAGGCATCACAGCCGGAACCGCCTGTGCCGCCTGAACGCTCTGGGTAGGTGCAGCTTTCGCCTGCTGGGCAAATTTTTCCAGATCATCCATTGTCACGCGCCCACTGGGATGTGAAGCCGGTACCTGTGCCAGATCGATACCCAACTCGAAAGCACGCTTGCGCACGGCAGGCGCAGCCAGCACACGCGGGCGCGTTGCCGTCGCGCTCCCTCCGCTCCCATTAGAGCCTGCGCTGCTTGCAGAGACCGCCGCGACGTCACTCTGGACACCACGCTGAACAGATACACTGGCAGATGGCGACGAGGATGCGGTGGCCCCATTTTCAAACGTTACCAGCACCTCACCCAACTGCGCAACTTTGCCTTCCGGCACCTTAATCTCGGCCACGCGCCCACTGACGGGGGCCGGTATCTCCACCACCGCTTTATCCGTCTCGACCTCCAGCATCGGCTGATCGAGCTTGACGCTATCGCCCGGCTTGACAAGCCAGCGCCGTATCTCAGCCTCGTGCATACCCTCGCCGAGGTCGGGTAATCTAAACTCTTGCATACTACTCCTTCTTTCCTACCCTATGCTCTATGGCTCCATTACGCGCCGTATCGCATCCAGCACTCTAGGCACGTTAGGAACATAGTAGTCCTCCTGGCCGGGGACGGGATAAGGAGTATCGTAGCCGGTGACACGCGCGACGGGTTGCAGCAACGAGAAGAGACACTTTTCATTGATAATTGCCGTCACTTCCGCGCCGACGCCACCAGCTTTCGGAGCTTCATGCACAATCACCGCGCGTCCGGTTTTAGTGACGGAGTTGACAATGGTCTCTTCGTCCAGCGGCCAGACGGTGCGCAGGTCGATCACCTCGACACTGGTGCCCGCCTCCTGCTGCGCCTTCTTTGCCGCTTCCAGCGCCACCGGCACCATCGCGCCATAGGCCATCACCGTCACGTCCCGGCCCTCCTGCACGACCTTCGCCTTACCGATAGGAATGGTATAATAGTCCTCCGGCACCTCCTGGCGGAACGAGCGATAGAGCTTGATGTTCTCAAGAAACAGCACCGGCTCCGGGTCGGCCACCGCCGAGGCCAGCAACCCTTTAGCATCATAGGGGTTTGAGGGAATGATGATCTTAAAACCAGGGGATTGCAAGAACAGCCCTTCAACGCTATCCGAGTGCAATTCAGGCGTGCGCACACCACCGCCATAGGGCGCGCGCACCACGAGCGGGCAGGTATACGCGCCACCGCTGCGGAAACGAATGCGTGTGGCCTGCGACAAAAGTTGATTCATGCATACAAAGAGGAAACCGGCAAACTGTATCTCCGCGATGGGGCGCAGTCCGTACACCGCCATACCGACCGAGGTGCCGATAATGCCCGACTCGGCCAGCGGCGTATCGAAGACGCGCTGCACCCCGAACTTGCGTTGCAAACCCTCGGTCACACGGAAGACGCCGCCGTTGGCACCAATATCCTCACCAAAAATGACGACCCGTTTGTCACGCTCCAGTTCCAGGGCCAGCGCCTGATTGAGCGCCTCAATCATTGTCATCTGCATTGTCTATCTGCTCCCTTCCTAACCTGCTTCTATTGATCTTGCTGCGCGAAACGCCTGAGTTCAGCACGCTGCTCTAACAAACGCGGTGTGGGACTGTCGGTCAGATAGTCGAAGAAGGAATCCGGCGCGGGTGGGGGCATGTTGAGCGCAATATTAGCTGCCTCATTAATCTCCTCTTCCACCACCGCGATTAACTGCTGATCCTGCTCCTCGCTCCACAAACCGCGCTGGATCAGGAAGCGTTTGAAACGCACAATGGGGTCTTTCGCCTTCCAGGCTTCCACCTCAGCGGCATCACGGTAGCGCGTCGGGTCATCGGCGGTGGTATGCGCACCGAGACGATAGGTGAGCGTTTCAATCAGTGTGGGGCCGTGACCGGAGCGTGCGCGCGCCAGCGCCTGCTGCATAACGTCATAGACCGCCAGCACATCATTGCCATCGACGAGTACCGACGGCACGCCAAAGCCGGGGCCACGCGCGGCGAAGGTGGGCGCGGCTGATTGCAGACGGCGCGGCACGCTGATGGCCCAGCCATTGTTCTGCACGACCAGCACAACAGGGGCCTGGAAGACGCCAGCGAAGTTCAGCGCCTCATTAAAATCGCCCTCCGAGGTCGCGCCATCACCACAGACACCAACGGCTACCGCATTGTCACCTGCAATCTTCGCCGCCATACCCAGCCCAACGGCATGCAACATCTGTGTGGCAATCACGATCTGCACCGGCAAACAGCGCGTCTCCTTTGGGAAGACCGGCGTAAAGCCGCGAAACGAGTAAATTAACGTCGTCAGAGGCACACCACGCACAATCAGCGAAGCAATTTCGCGGTACGATGTTGTCAACCAGTCCTGCGCCTGCATAGGCGCGGCCAGCCCGACGGCGCTGGCCTCCTGGCCCAGCAGCGATCCAAAAGTAGTAGCACGCCCCTGGCGCTGCAATGCGATGATCTTATTAGAAAATACGCGCCCCAGATACATAGCGCGATAAAGCTGTAAAAACTGCTCTGTACTGAGCTTCGGCACCGACCCTACCACGTTGCCCTCCACATCGAGGATCTGGTAGGGAGTCATGGTGTCTTCTATTTGTTGTATCGTCACCATCAGGCTCCTTCGCTTGATTAAATCACGTAATTACGATTTTGTTTGCATATCCCGTAGGGGCGTGATTGATCACGCCCTTCACGCCCGCCGAGCGGTTCTCAGGGCGTGATCAATCACGCCCCTACGGGGGGTACGAAGAATTTTCCCCACCGACATCGGCGCTCTCTAGGGGCGTGATCAATCACGCCCCTACGGGGGGTACGAAGAATTTTCCCCACCGACATCGGCGCTCTCTAGGGGCGTGATCAATCACGCCCCTACGGGGGGTACGAAGAATTTTCCCCACCGAC
>Ga0080006_1142186_pt1 | contig 18697 bp, 11 predicted proteins | sample RS3BMetagenome_FD_69209 | JGI IMG/M metagenome (GOLD analysis project Ga0080006, IMG submission 69209) | Ferric oxide microbial mat and aquatic microbial communities from Rainbow Spring, Yellowstone National Park, USA - RS3B (SPADES... ... | reverse complement strand
GGGATGCTGCACATCAGCACAGGAGCACACTGGAGGCTCGTACATATCCATTGCTTAATGATATCGGATATTTTACGAACGCATCTTCGATGACACTCCGCGAATCATTTTGACTTCAGCAACGCATCGAATTCCATCCGCAAGTATTCTTCGAATATATCACTCGGAACAGACGCCCCCGCATCCTAGAACTAGGTATGGATCCGAATGCTCGTGTTGCTGCACTTTGAAATTAGAGCCTGTTCATCAAAAGAAAAAGTTCGCAAGAAAAGCGAAAAAAAGAGCCGCAGCGCCATCGGTAGCATATGCCTTTTCCCATCTGACACTGGTGGCGTGTGCCGAGTAGTACTCGACTGCTCGCTTGCGCTCACACACTGGACACGTCGAGCTCTGGTTAGGCATATTCCGCGTCGAAGAATGACCTTTCTTCAAGCTCCAGTCACGTTTTCAAAGGCGCGACCGCGACCTTGTCGGGGGTTTGTGTCACCACATCCTGAGTATACTCGGAACGCGAGTCGTTTCTCTCAACGAGTTCCGTTGGAACGTCGACGTTGCCGCGTGCATACCGTGCTTCGACTCGAGCTGTCGGGTGACGCTTTCGACAACTTTGGAGACAGCTCTAGAGAGACACCTGCTATAACTGCAACGCCGGGCGAGCAGCGTGAGTCGGGGAGTTTTCGCGAGCGCTACGCTTCGCGCCTGCCTGCGTGGCTCCTCACCCGCCTCGAGTCGGTCGGTTTTCACCGTTATACGCCTATCCAGAAAGCAGCATTGGACCATTTTCTGGGTACAGACGAGTCAGCACAAGGCGAAGAGCGCGCCAGGGACGCTGTCGTTTTCGGAGAAACCGGCTCCGGCAAGACTCTGGCATACCTCATTCCGCTGCTGGCCACCGTGAAGCCTACCCGTTCAGCAGTGCAAGGCCTCGTGATTGTCCCTACTCCGGAACTCGCTGTGCAGGTATATCGCGTTGCTCGCCGTCTTGCTGTGGGATACCTAGCCACGACAGCACCTGCATCGTCGTCAGTGCCACGGCGCGACCGTTTCCTTATAGGCATTGCACTCAACGAGGCTAGTGTCGATCGACAACGTCGCTTCTTTCGGAACGCACCGCCGAGAATCCTCATCGGCATCGCGGACCGCATTGAGGCTCTTGCGAGATCCAACAAGCTCCGTCTGCACTCCGTCCGCATGGCCGTTATAGACGAGGTTGATGTGAGCGTCGGGGAGCCCGCCTACCGGGCAAGCCTTCACGCGCTCCTGAACGTGTACTGCATGTCGAGGATCGAGGGACGGCGCACCACAGTGTTCGTTTCGGCAACGATCCCCCAGTATCGACATTTCATGGACTATGCACGCCAGCAGGGATGGATGGATGGCGACATCAAAATCCTCGCAACAAAGTCGAGTCCCATGGACGCCGCACCGCAGGTGCAAGCCGTCCATGCCGCAACTCTCCGGGCCAACGCAGAGGAAACGCCCGCTTCACCGAACGACCTGGAGTTGGCGTTGCAGCGCACGAACGCTCCAGGCGTCGCACAACTACCCGAACGAATCGAACATTTTTATGTCATCTGCACCGAATCGCGAAAAAAGTTGAAAGCGCTTGCTTTCCTTCTCGAAAGGGAACGCCCTTCGCTTACCCAGGTCATCATTTTTTGCAGTGAATCACGAAATCTTGACCAGATTGCGAACTATATCCATGTACAGGGTCTTTTTACGGAATCCGAAGTTGCAGTGTTGTCGACAGCGCTTCCGCTGCGACGCCGACGACTCGCTCTGGAGCGCTTTCGCTGCGGCGAGGTCCGAGCGCTTTTCTCCACCGATCTGGCGTCACGCGGTTTGGACATACCCGAAACGAGTCATGTGATCAACTTTGACTTACCCGAGACCGCAGAGCAGTATGCCCATCGAGTAGGACGCACGGGAAGACTCGGTCGGCGGGGTCGCGCGATCTCGATAATCGTCCCTGGGGAACGATTCGTGCTTCAGCGCTATAGCAATCGCTTCCGCATCGATTTCACGGATTGGACCCAAACTTCCCAGAGCTGACAGCGCAGCATACTAGAGTTAATATCCGTTTGGGCACGACGCCGTCAATGTGGCGTTTCCTCTTCAACGAGGCACACGAGAAGCGCCATGCGATAACCGTTGCCCTACGCGCAACTGGAGCGGAACCGTAATTCTCATGCATAAGCCGTCGACGAATACCCAAGGCAGCGGCGTCATAATAGATGAACGCTGAACCTATCCCGTTCGACGCTTACAGTGCATCTAGACGGAGCACCGTAACGGACACTTGCATGCCGTCCGTGGCGTCCTCCGAGGTGACTTGTGGACTCGTGCGCGCCGCCGTCTCTGGGACCTCGGCAGCTGCTTCCGTCAGCAGGCGCTCTATGGCCTCATCGGAGAACGTCTTGGATGCGTTCTCGTCGTCAATGCTCAGTCGCACACCGTGGCGAACGAGTCCGCGCATGGTGGCCCGCGACAGCGTCTCACGATGGGTCGCGATCCACTGGAGAATCCGCGGTAGCGGTGCCAGATGGAGCTGGATGAACTGACAGAGCTCACTTGCGTACGGGAGCGGATGGAAACCCAGCACTTCTTCCAGATTACCGATAAGGGTCTTGGCATCTACCAGCGCCTGGCTCACGCATTGAATGTCTACACTGGTGACGGGAATCTGTGCGATGCCGTCCTGAACGGCAACAAGTACGCCAAAAACGCAGGCGCGCCACAATGGCTCCTCGGCATGCGCCGGTAGTCCTCGGGATTCGTGCAGCATGCGCAAACGAGCCGTTATCTGGGCTACATATGGACTAGCCCGCGAAACGGAGACCGCATCCTCATTCCCGCCTGCAGAGGCTTCTCCAAGCGTTTCACGCACAGCGCCTTCTGCCGACGGTGAGACCGGGCTCTGTCCCTGGCTAATAGACTGCCACCAGGGTGCCTTTTTCTGTTTCAACTGTTGAACGACGTTGCGCGTGATCTCTGCGGTATCCACGAGCGCCGGTGCCAGGGAACGGTACAATGCCAGTTGCAGAGCATCGGCGAGGCCACGTAGCTGGTTCGCTCTACCAAGAGCCTCGGCGACAAACGCGTTTCGCCATCGGCTTTCCGGTCGGTATGCAACCTGTGTTTGTTCCTGAAAGGTGGCCGCTGTCTCCAGAGTCAGCGCAGCGACCTGTCCTATGGTCCAGGCCGACTCCACAGCGCAACAAAACTTGCTCAAATTGAGTTCCGACCGCGGTCGTTGGAGCGCTGTTGACGACGCTGCACTGGATCCCGGTTCATGTAGAAAGTGTGCCAAAAGTGCTCGCTGGTACGCACTCAGTGCTGGCCGCAAGCTTTCATACTTTTCCAGTTGAACGAGACTACCGCCTAGAATACCCGTTGCCATGAAGCACGGCGCGTAGACGACACCGAGCAGGTACATCGCAAAAAGTGCGATTTGCTGAATCGCTTCCGCAAATAGACCAGCTGGGGCAACATTTGCATATTCAGATGGTGCATACAGCATCGATGCGAGGGTGCCAATGCATTCGATCCCAAATACCGATGCGCCCGTAAATGTATAGTCGTCGGGTATAGAATAACCCTCATCACGATGCAAGCGCTCCCAGATAATAGACAGGAGATCTTCAACGCGCAAAGAGGCTAGCTCGTGGGTAAGCACCTTCACCACGAGGCACGAATCCGGATCCGCATCTGGTACTGCATACCAGGCGCGAATCGTCTCCCAGTAAGAACGCCAAGTCTCCGGTACAAAGCGATTCTGATCGAGCTGCATCTGGTTGCGCGTGTCAGTATTTCCCAGCGACTGAACGCTGATTGCTTGCCAGTCATTGGGAGTCGCAAATATCTCCATGAAGCGCGACTCAATATCACGTTTGAACAGATCAATATAACTCTTGAGGAGAGGCTTCACGATATTCTCGTGGATCGTAGCGAGCGGCAACGTGCGCTGCTTCCTCTGTCGAGTACCACGCAGGAGGCGTTCTGCATTCAGCTCCAAACTCGATGTGCGCACTACCGAGCCGTTCGGGCTTGCAGTAACCTTTGAATGCTTCCTTGGTGCAGTCGCATCGAAGCTATAGATACCAGCGGCGCGTCCATCAGCGTCTTCCGGGAAGTGATCATCGGCTGCAATGGATATCCACTGTGTCTCCAGAGCGTGCAGCACCAGTTGGGAGCGCCAAAGCTCCGCCAGCGTCACTACAGGATAGGTATCGTGTTCAGCGACAAGCTGATTCGCCATGAAATCGCAGTCCGCGTCGAGTCGAGCTTGCAGTGCCTCCCAAACGATGCTTCGAAATCGTTTGCTGATCCTGGGGTGTTCGAAAAGCTGTCGCACTGGGTAACAGATTGCTGAGAGAAATCCAGCCCAGCAGTCTAGAAACTCCCACGGATTCCGTGGTCTCGAGGCCAGTTCCCCACCAGATGGAGCGGTGTTGCTTGGCACATGTTGCGATTTTGGCGTCCGTGGTGCCAACGCGTTGGCATGGGCGCCTGCAGCCTGCCATACGTTCGTAAAGCTCGCAAGCAACGGCGACGCCACCGCAGCCTCTCTTTTGGATGACTCGTTTAAAGTCGCACCGGAGGCTTGCCTCCACTGTGCGCATTCGAGCGCCCTTGCACGAATCTCGGCAAGCACATGCTCCAAGGCATATGCGAAACGCTCGGCTAGGACCAACTCAGCGCCGAGATTCTCATAGGCGTTCCAGACGGCCTGGAATACTTCCGCATCGAACTTGCAACAGAGACCCTGCACCTGCTCGAACATGCACTGAAGCGATCGAGCGGCAAGGTCCATGAACACGTCTGAGAAATCTCTAAATATTCTTCCCTTTCGAACGACAGATCCAAGTTCTCTACGGAGAAGGCTCGAACGATACAGCAGATCGAATGACTTGCAAAGACGATTCGCTTCATCATACTGATGCAGACGCAGCGCATCTCGCACTTCGTCTAAGAGCTGCTGCATCCGTCGAATAGTTTCAAGACTCTGTACAACCGAACGCAGAAATGAACGCTTGCTTACTTTGCGTTCGAATAGCTCTTCTGATACGTGCAGTTCTTTTCTTGAGCGACGAATAAGGTTCGAGTTTTCAGAAAGCGTCCCGAGTGCTTTCGACAAAGCGTCCGACACCAAATCCAGTGCGAGCGTTCGCTGCGCAACAGCTTCCGGGCCGGCCCGCAGTCGGACGTAGCGATTACTTACCAAAGCCTGCGCTTGGTAGAGATGAGCCGTGTAACAGTCCAGCTGCTCGGTTGCTCGACCTAACTCATCAATGGCTTCGGTAAGGGCGCTCAAATTGATTATCTTTTTGCCATCAGCTCGTCGTCGAGATGCACGCATTAGAGCCTCCTGCAGCAAACTCGACGGTGTAACGCTTTCAATGACTTTGAGCTCGGACGCTTTCTCGTTGGACTCCTTGGCGCCGGCAGCGGCAACGGCACGTTCCACCGTGCTCAAGGAGACGTGCAACGACTTGAGCTGACGAAAAGACAGCTTTTTCGTGCCTCTCTCCGAACTTGCTGCTTGTCGGTTGCCGTCCTCGGTCGTGTCACTGTGGCGAGGCCGTTCGGGAACGACGGCAGCCGCTGTCGCTCGGGACTGGTTTTGCTGTGCATTGTAAGCGCGGCAAGTGCTCTCGTACTCAGAATTACAGTGCGAAAACGAGCCAGTGCCTACCGTGGAGCTGCCTGAACCGCCAACGGATCCTAACAAACGTAACTCTTTCGCCAGAGGTTCGAACGGGCGTCCCGCGCTGTGAAGCTGCTCTGCTGAGAACGAGCGACCGACCCGGAGCCCCCGGGAGTGGTGTGTTTTTTCGGAGTTTCACGAACCAACGTGCTCACCGGTTTCACGGGGCCGTTCGTGAAGAGATTCCATCAAAAGGTAGCATAATCAAGTCGGCACAGCACGCACCAACAACGCCTTTCGAAAGAAAAACGTTGTCGCCGGGCGTGTATAGTAGTGGCGAGTGACCTGCCCTAGACAAGAAGTCTCCAACTGAGGTGCAGACGCCTCTCCGTCTTTTTGGACCGGCCACCCACCACTTCTTCAAATTTTTTCTCATATAGTTCCACTTTGAGAGGTTTTCCAATAAAATTCTCTCGTATCAGCTCTGGAGGTCTATTCTCCAGCACCGCCTATTTCCTTACATTGATAGCGGCGTTAAAGTCTCGGTTCACGAATTCCATACGTTTCTTGCCATCACTGATTGTACTTATTAGTGCAAGTAGTCCACGAACTTTCGCTCTCCTTTCCATTTGCTCTTCCGTCAGCGGTCCGTACTTTTTCATATCCTCAGGGCTCCTCTGGCACTGTTCCATCTCGACCCCCTGAAGTGTGCATCCCGGTTCATGGTGTGGATAAGACGTTCGAAACTCATCAACAGGTATCGTGACAAAACGCCGTGCGCACTCCTAGTACGTTCTTGTCTTTGGAGCTGGAGTAGTCCCTTTTTGGATCTTCCAGCGCCCTGCTCTGTATGCTACTACGAGCCTCCGACTTTGATCCTCTTTGAGGGCGCTCAGTTGATTGAAAAAGTTCGCGAACGCCCGCCGCTTACCGCAATATAAATTCATTCGCAAAAGAGCCCAACTGGGATTTGTATACTCCTCCCACAGTGCATCCCAATGAGGAACACGTACATTCATGAACTTCCGAAAAGCTTGTAAGCCCGCTCCTCGGCTCGTCACCTCGCTCAAAGCTTCCAGGTGATCCTTCATTCCTGAATTCCACGTAACAATTTTCTTCCTCACATTCATTATACCGGATTCTCGATAGTATCTCGCTCTCGAGAACCTCAATAGACGCAAGTCTTTCTGACGTAAGTTGCCGTCAATGCCGTCTTCCCCACATTTGAGTGCGGCGATGGTAACGATATTCGTGTTCCCGGGGTCCGCGCCAACGACCAAGTCGTTATCTTGCACTTTCTGTGTCGCAGGACCCGCCTGCTTCTCATCTTCATTCTTCGTCGCGGGCGGAGCTGGACGATCTGTCTTCAAGCGCCGATTGTGCACACTCAAGGCTACTCCATCGGTTTCGATCATCCCAGCGAATACCTTTTGTTTGCTGACTTTGAGACGTTTGAAGTCGAAGATATTCTTCCAGTACGTCTCCCGGTTTTCGCCGGAGAATCCCTCCTTGCTGACACCGAACTCGGGACTGATCTCACTAATGATGCCGTAAAGGATTCTGGAGTCGATGTAACAAAATGTGACTTGATGTTGCACATTGGAACCACGTTGAAGCGCTTCCCCATTAGGAACGCCTTCCGTCTCTCCCACTCTTCATTTTTTCCCTCACTCAGCTTCATCTCCGCCTTGCGCTCGAGTTCTCGACTCAGCGACACGAAATACCGCAGGATAAAGGGATACCATCCTTTTCATAATTGATACCCTTTTTTTTGTGGATTCATCAGCCCCAGAACCGCACGGTGCTCTTGAATAGCCGCACAGATTACAGAAGCTTTATTCTCTCCCTCGCGTGATGTCTTCTTGTGGACGAATTCCATTTCCTGTTCATTCTTACTATCGTTCGTGATGCCATCGATGATGGCCCATATCCTTTTGCGAGAGAGGCCCGGGTACGGCGCAAAGATGAAGCCTATCATGAAGCGTTTGAGGTTCATAGTCATATGGTTCTTCCGGTACGTGAGGTACTTCGTCGCTCCGTAGGTGTAAATATCCCGGTTACCCATGTATCGAGTACCCTCGACGCGGAATTCCACGAAATTTTCGTAGAGGGCGTGCACTGGCTCATTATCCCTCCGCGCCTCCCGTGTACCAACCATCAGGTGGCGAACGAAGGTCTTGTTGAAAATTCCTCCGGAACCTCGACTGTTTTGATTTCCGTCGCGTTGCGATACATCTCCTTCACCAAATGCATTAGCCCTTACGAAGCGTGTATAATACTCATGGATTACGAATCGACACGGTTTCCGATGGCTTCTCGCATCTTCTCCTTGTACGGATCTTTAATATGTCCAAGAAGACAGGCTTTCACAACCATCTCGTCGTACAGTCGTCTTTCTTGCAGTCTTCGACGTAAGGCCTCCCCCTTTTGCCTCTTTTCCGCTTCCTTTTCCTCTCGACTTGGCACTGTTTCTTGTTTTTTTTTCTGGCAGCCGGCGACAATTGGTCCCCATGATCGTCGACTTGATTTTTCAATTCTTTCCTTTTTAATTTTTGAATATGAACGCTCTTTGAAAGCCTCTACTATAACCAGCAAAAAATCACTTAAAAACTTTTGTTTGAGGTTTGAAACACAATCGAATTGAAAAACTATGCTTTGCTACGGCTTTAACGCAAAGACCACTTGTAAGTTACAGCAACGCGCTGATGATCTGGATCTCATTCCCCGTCAACGGCGACGTACACATCGTGAAAGCCTGATATGGAGGTGCGTGTATCGACCGTGCTTAATAGAAAAGAACAAAAACAAACAATTGACTAGCAATTCGATGATATTTTCGTTCAACTCTCATGGTATATGTTAAAAGGAGGAAAAACTTTCCATGTTGTCGAAAGCTTACGATCTAGGCGGAAGGTCCCGCGACCCTGACGCCTTTGCCGGGCTCGCGCTTGGTGCCCCCAACAATGACTGGTGCTTTGGTTAGATATGAGCAGCTCGTACACAACACACTTTATTCTGGGACTAGGAGCGGGTAGACTGCCTCTGGGCGTCGCACTGGTCGGGTTGCTCTCCTTGCACATCGCTTCGCGCTGCTCCAAAAGGTACGTCTTTCTGCGCAGTTTGCATGCTCCGAGAATGACAATGTATCCCGACTCCGCGTCGAATGGACTACGCCTCGAGCCGACGCCCTCAGCTGGTATAGCAAAGCAGTTCTATCTCCATGCTGGATGCGCACCAGCCGTAAAAGCGCTTTGGCGGGTGCATCAAGGCAGGTACTCGGCGTCAGAATAGAACGTACAAAACGACCGGTACATCCGAAAGGAAGTGCAAGTGATGAAACTTGGAGGTAGGGTGCAGCATGATAATCGATTTTCCAATTATCAATATCCGTCCCGCAATCTGGGATCATCCGTGGTCAACGTAAGCGGTTTGTCATTGGAAACAAAATCAACGCAAAAGACGCCATTGGGTTTGTGCACGCGTTTCGGGACGCCTCAGCTTTCTTGTTGTTTGTGAACAGTTTCTCTAGTATCCGGTTCTGCTTCTTTGCTTTTTTGCTGTCATCCCGCTATCTCAGAAAGTTCTGAGTCGAGCTGTGTTTGTGTGTGCGTGCGAGCTCCTGCATGGAAGCACCGACAGCTTCCAGCGATGCTGCTCTATCGAGCCCGGTGGAGTCGCGGGACGCGCGGCTGCCCGCGGACTCCCTCGAGGCCACAGCTGCGCTGCTGGAGGCACTCTCACGAGTAAAGGAACTGGAAGGAGAACTGGCCAACGAACGCCGTCGGCGTATTGCTTTGGAAAACGAAGTGCAACAGCAGAAAGCGCTGAACGTACGCATCCAGCAGCAGCTGGAAGCCGAAGAAGAGGCCCTAACGAACCGCCTGAACAAACGCCTTAGCGAGCTTCGTTTAGAGAAAGAACAGCTCGCTCGTGATATTGAACGAGAGGAGGAGTACTTAACGAATACGCTCCAGCAGCGCTTGGAGCAACTGAAAAAGGAGAAAATCGACATGGAGAACGCTTTAGAGGCAGAGCAGGAGGCTATTGTCAACCGCCTCCAGCGCGAAGTACAGAAACTTCAAAAGGAAAAAGCAGCGTTGGAAAAGCAGCTGAGTCAGTATGCACGCTCGAGCTTGGATCTACCGCCCGCAACACCGAGTGACTCCGAAAGCGAGCGCGACATTGTTCGCAGGCGGCGTTCATTCAGCCGCGACTCCAGTCCACGTGTATCCGCTGCCGCTTTCCGGGCACGTCTGGAGCAGACTCGTCTAGCCGGCCATAGCAGTTCAAGTGCGCACACCACACCACCTGGTACGCCGCCTCGTCCGAAAGATCAAGCATGATATGACGAGTGGAGTGCGGAATGGGCGTATCCACGAAGCCTTCGACACCCTCGGGTCGCTTCACCAAAGGCCCGCGCCCATGCTCCCATGCATCCGTCGGAAATCGTCGTCACCTTCACACATTCGCAGTTGTATTGAATCTCATTCTTGCTGTCATCCATGACGAAGAAGGATTCCATGCGGAGCGTATTTTCGCGTAATGAACTCTTTCGTGTTTGCCGCTTAAACCGACGATACGATTCACGAGAAACGCTTGAAAAGTAGCGCACGCGTGGAAACAGATTTTGCGGTCACAGAGCGGATACATAGAAGCGTGCATTTCGTGTTCACAAAAGCTCTGTGCACCTGTGTTGCCCTAAATCTTGCCTCGTTCTCACCGCCACGTTTCTAAAATAGCAAGCTAGAGGAGGAGTTGTTTTGCCGCCTCAGCCACTGCACTAGCGTTCTGCACCCACACCTACTGCCGTTACCGGACGATACCGGGGCTGCATGAACCACGGTCAACGTCGTCACTCGGATGCCGCCACAGAGAACATCCTTGGTAACGCCACGGTCCGGATGTCGAAGGCGCTTTGCCTATGAAGCGCGTCCTAGCGTCGATCAGCATACACACCCGACGGGTTTTCCATGCATGGTCCAGCCACGAAACAACTCGGACTCCAAGATATATGCGCTCGAGTCCCAAACTTGGTTCCTTCCTGTGAACAAATCCCGTCGCGACACCGCTCTATTCAACTACCCCATCCGGATCGCCAAGAAAGCAACGAACCATAGCGCGATGGCAACCGCTACCAATAGCCACTGGGAGCAGATGGAGCGCACCCGTTCGTTCACGTAGGTCTGCAGCCTTCCCTGCTGCGTTCGGACACTCTCCAGATTCCGCTCCAACTTGGGTTGCATCCGATCCAATATCTCATTGTCCCGCGTCACCGATTCTTCAATCTGTTCTGCATGCTCACGTATGCGACCTACGGTATCCGATAAGACCTCAACGTACCTGTCCTGAAGCTGGAAATGCGCGAGAACCCCATCTGGTGCTTTGATGGCATATCGCGAGCTCGTCGATGAGACTTGTCCGGTGGGGTCCGCTGCGACCGATGGAAGCTCCAACCAGGTATGCTCCTTGCCAGGGTGGCTTCGTCGGCGTCGCAGTACAGGCTGTTTGATTTCCTGCCCTTCTTCTCGTTTCGTTTCCATAGGCTCAAACAACTTAAAAAAAGGAGCGTATTCCGCGAGCGTCTCAGCAACGATGGTCTCGGGGTCGGACTGCTCCCTCCGAGGCAACGCTTCGGCAGACGCCAGGCGCTCCACTCCAGGCGCTGCCCCGGTCACTTTGTCTAGTCGTCGCTCGACGAGCTTGTCTAGCTTATTGAACCATTGCAGAAAGGCGTCAAGTTGGCCCTCGATATCAACGCTTGGCAGTTCACCGTCCGGAGACTGTCGGCGCAAAGCCGTAACCACCTCTTTGAGAGCGACTAGGTACACCCTGAGATGCTCAGTACGCACGAGCAACTTGCCAAGCGTAGGTACGCTCACCGTTGTATCCGCGTTATTCGGGATGGAATGCAGTAGGTCTTCGAGTTCTCGCAAACGGTTCCCGATGGTTCCAGTGAGCTTCTTGGAGACGCGCCTCAGCTCTGCAGGCGAACCCGTGAGCAGGTCCCGAGCGATGCACGCTTTGGGTACTTGCACTCTTTCCAGAACCGGCTGGTGTCCGAGACTTGAGCCTTTTCGCAGCATCATTCTCAACCAGCAGAAACGGAGATGAGTTCCGTGGACGCATACATCAGCGAGGCAGCGTCCCGTTGGGAAGACCCGAACCGCTAGACAATGTTAGAACACGTTCGCAGCAACGCCTGATGCGGGTGCAGCGAAGCGGTACACTTCTACGGCGAGTTTCGGTGTATGAAAGTGCCCTGAAAGCGATCTTTAGAGTGTGCTGGCCATGGCGCTGCGGTGCAAACTACCTGTAATGTGACAGGAACGTCTAGGAAACGGAAACGTTCTAATACAGTAAAAGCAAACCTAAGATTACGTGAATCCTCGTCACCAAAATCGGTGTAAAATAGAACGGATCCACTACTCCAACCCAGACGTTCACAAACTAGTGCGGGTCTATCGCTGCTCTAGTGACCACTAACCTCTGCGGACTTTTTCTGAGACAAATCGTTTCCCTCTCTCTTATCTGCGGCTTTAAAGATGCCAGTCTCTCACGTCCGTCTATTTCTGTTGTTAGCAGTCGAAGGATGTGGATCACACTTTTGAAATCCCTATTCCGCAGTTTGCGAAAACTGTGCACGCATTCCGAGCATAGGGAAAAGTTATGAGCAACACATCGTTTGCGGTTTTCATCTTTTTGGTGCAGAGGCTCGATGCACGCTTCGCAGCAATGACACTCGGGTGCGTTCAGGTGTTTTTGTATGTCCACTAAACGTCTTCTTCCGAAGGCTGCCGCACTGCGGCGCGCGAAGGCTTGCTACATCGTTTAGTACAGTCCCATAACGGGCACAGAAGGCTGGCTTCGATTTCCTCGACAGTTCCACGTCCGGTAACGGACCCAATAATCGCCGGCTTCCTTTGGGCGATCACCTGAGCGAGTACGACGTCCGCTGTATGTGCAAGCGCATGCTGTTCTGCCCGATAAAGGATTCTTGGAACGCGCTTTTTTCAACGATGACACGAGTGTTGGAAGGGAAATAGGGGCAAGAGAAGAAGTCGAGAAATTTCGATACATCTACGCCTCCTTCGTGCGAAGCGCTGGCGCACTCTCCTCTATCGCAATGGATCGTGTTGATGACTCAGGTCCAATAACCAGACCCGTTTCCGTTCAGGCAGAAGAGACCGGAGCACCTGGGAGCATATACCGTGAAAGGTGCCATGCTACTGTCGAGCGTCATTTCCTCGATGGCTTCAAGGAGAGGAGGATTTGTGTTTCGAACGGAATCGCCTCTTTGAAATGACATACGCAGTGAGCTTTCAGCATGGGCTTGAAAAATCATCTTCAAGGAGCAACGTCGGGATACTTTCCTTGTCAATCCCCGTACGCGAAATGCCGCTTCTACCAGTTGCCTTGAGACACGAAGATCGAAAACATGAACCATGCGTGATTCGAGCTTGCATTATGTGAGGAAAAGAGAAGCGTCGAAAGTTGTACATTTGAATTGGATAGTGATACAGCCTGTTTTACGAACTCTTGTTCAATGGCGTCGCGAATCATCTTGACTCCGGTGACGTAAAGTAATCCAACGGCAAAGCGTGGAAGGAGCCGCTCCTGAAATACGTCCGAGAATCCTCAAACGATCATTGAATATGTAAGCCCTAACTGCTGCACTTCGAATGGCGACGCTGATCATCAAACAATTTCGAACAAAAATCTCAAGCAGGACATAGTGAGCAGTTCAACGTTCCATGGATATCTGACTCACGTGGCACATATGCGAGTGGGCTCTCGGGATTGCTGTTGGCCAGCAGCTCATTCAATACGTATGCTTCTCGACGCTTGCCGACGCGTTGCATCAAATATGAAGCGCTTGGACATGGGAGTACTCTCCTAGCCGCCGATCAAAACAGCGCCAGCGAAGATCCCTCTTTTGACTCACCAATATTGCACCTAACAAACGCAACGAAAGGGCCGCTGCTGCAGCGGCCACCACACGCTTGGTGCTGGGGGACACACGACGCTGGCTTCCTTGCTGGCGATGTTTCCGTATTTCATGACGAAGAACTACACGAAGAAAATCATAAAGTTCGTGTCGCCTTTGCGCTTTACATAACGGAAAGCAGGCAGATGGTCCACCTGGCTGGCCCTGGAATTGGATCAGTTCCCCTAAGGTCTTTGTCAAGAATTGCAAGCGGATCGGAAGCGTTCTAGCTGAGGATCTCGATGCTCGCGCATAAGAATATCAACCCCATGCAACATATGGGCGCCGCATCAAACATACCTGGCCTGTCTTTCCTCCTGGTGTCAAGTCGCAGAACTTGAATGTCCCTCCTTGCATAAAAAAGCGCGAGAGAAAAGCGTGAGTATACGCGACGCTTCCCGACGGACTCCAATCCTTGGTTTGCACGCGGCAAGTACTTCACTGTTGATCGGGGTATGTGCAGCAAGCGATGTGCGCCTAACAGACACAGGGTACCAGCAGCCTCCCGCAAGTCCTGCGGTAGCTGGCAACAACCTACATGGTATCGCCCTCGCTGCTCAGCAGCAGCGCGCCAATTGAAAGCACCTATGGCCCGCTTCTGCAGCAGACGCGCTCTGTGGTAAAGCAAAGCCGTTCTGACTCCTTGCTACGACCGCACCAGCGGTATAGGCGCTATTGGGGCTGCTCAGGGCAGGCACGCAGCCCAAGATAGAACGTGGAAAATACCTAGGAGGGAACGTATAGGTCGTGGAACTCATACGGAACGATGGACGTTTGGCCAATCGATACTATAAAGCCCTCAATTGGTAAACCTGGGTCTCTCTCTCCCTGTATATATGTACATATGCGTGTGGGTGTCAAAGATGTTTCCGACAATAAAAAGAAACAGAGCATCTGTCGAGAGCCCCTGCATGCCTCGTCGAAGCGTCTCCCAGGAAAGCGCCCGTGTCATCGATCAGGAGGGATTACTTGGGGGTGCTTTGGTAGGCACCCCCGAAATGTCGCGACGCGCGCTGTTGCCCAGTCGCAATCTCGATTCGTGAACGGACCTACGCTCTAGATTCTCTTCTAGGTCGAAAACTCACTCAGTTATGACGGGAGAGAGTGTGAGTGTGCAATACCAGCCCGACGGAGTTGCCATCATCGTTTTTTCTGCTCCTCCAGTGAATGCGCTTTCGGTGAACCTACGGCGTTTGCTGGCTTTGAACGTCGCGAACGTTGTTGCTGATCGGCGGGCGAAGGCGATCGTGCTGTATGGTGGCGAGAGCACCTTCTCGGCCGGGGCTGACGTCGGCGAGTTCCCTGAAAAGCTTGGAAGTGCGGAGAATATTATCTCTTTGGATACGGAGCCGTTCAAGACGCTGCTAGAGACTAGTCCGAAGCCGACTGTGGCCTGTATCACAGGCACAGCGCTTGGCGGAGGCCTGGAACTCGCCCTCGCGTGCCACTTTCGCGTTGCTCTATCGGATGCAAAGCTTGGACTTCCGGAGCTCAGACTGGGCCTTATCCCCGGTCTTGGTGGTACCCAGCGTCTTCCCAGACTGATCGGCGTTGAGCCAGCACTCGATATGATTATGCACTCGCGAATCATTGACGGCGAGGAAGCGCATCGCTGCGGGCTCGTCGACCGTCTCGTTCCAGCGAGTCGTCGAGAGACGTTACTGCGAGAGGCCTGTGCTGTAGCCCTGGAAGTCGCCTCAGATCCTCAAAAGATGCCGCCACCGCTATTAACCCGAACGGACAAGCTTGGGAATGCCGACGTTGAGAAAATTCGCAGCAAGTATCTGCCGAGAGCTGTAGAAATGCGGCAGAAAACTGGTCAGATCCAGTTTGAAAGCTGTGTCCGAGCTGTCCTCGAAGGCATTGAGCGTGGTGGTGGCGATGCTGGCTGGGCACTAGAAGCGGAGCTTTTTCGACAGTGCGCGGCGTCGGAGGCATCACGAGCTCTCATTCATGTCTTTCTTGCCTCGCGAAGAACAGTGACGAATTTTAAGGCAGAGCCGCACCTTCATGAGCCTCGGACAGTTGCGGTGATCGGCGGTGGCCTCATGGGAAGCGGGATTGCAGCATGTATCCTACAAAATGGTGGACGCGTCGTCTTGAAAGAAGTCAATGAAAATGCCCTTGCTGCAGCTATACAGCGTATTGAGGCTATCTTGAGCCGCGCCAAGGTCGACACCGCGGATGCCAGGCGGCGACTTCAAGGCACGATCGAATTCGACAAAAAGCTTTTCAGTGATGTAGACCTCGTCGTCGAGGCAGCCGTCGAAAATGTACAAGCGAAGCAAGGCATCTTTCGATCGCTGGCGGAATGCACGGGACCACACTGCATTCTGGCGACCAACACCAGCACGATCAACTTGGACTTGATCGGTGAAGCGATTCCGCAGGTCCATAAGGAAGGGCGTCTGATTGGTGCACATTTCTTCAGTCCTGCACATGTTATGCCACTCCTGGAAATTGTACGTGCGAACCGCACCAGAAACCGCGCAGTGCAGATGGTGCTTGCGTTTGCGAAACATCTGCGGAAAACACCAATCATTGTGGGCAACTGCGCCGGTTTTGCCGTGAACCGAATGTACTTCCCCCAGACCCAAATGGCGTTCTTTCTCACTGAGTACCTCGGTATTCATCCATACGACATCGATCGTGCATGTCAAGAGGTGCTTGGTCTGCCAATGGGACCCTTCGGCCTTGCGGATCTCGTCGGTCTCGACATCTGTGATTCTGTGAACCAGGTTTTTAGCATGTCGTATCCCGAGCGAGTTTGTAGCCTCAGCATCGCGGGCAAGTTGATTGAGATGGGCAGAAAAGGTCAGAAGAGCGGTGCTGGCTTTTACCGCTACGGTGCGGATCGTCGCAAACCGATCGAAGATAGGGAGATGTTGGATCCGCTCCTTGCCTCCATGACGCCGCCACCGCTGCGCGAGCCATTAACGCCGTTAGACATCGTGCAGATGATTTTCTTCCCGGTCGTCAACGAGGCCATGCGGGTTCTCGAGGAGCGTATTGCCGACAAAGCAGCTGACCTCGACGTTGCATCGGTGCTTGGCTACGGTTTTCCGGCCTATCGAGGTGGCCTGCTCTACTGGGCTCAGCATCTTCCCGGCGGGCCGCGTCTCATCCTGGAGCGCCTGCGCGAATGGGATACACGATTCGGTACGCAGTGCCCGCTATTCGCTCCGTCGTTTGCCCTCGAATGTGCGCTAAGGTCAACTGAACCTGTGCTGGAGCGGCCTCCTCGTCCTCGTTTAGCGACAGGCTCGGACGACGATATCGTGTTCGTGGCCGCTGTTCGCACCGCGATCGGAAAAGCGGGGCGCGGCCTCCTGAAGGATACGCTCCCCGAAGACATGCTTGCGCCGCTCATCGGGGCGCTCTTGGATCGATCAGCTGTGAAACCCGCCGAGGTCGGAGACGTTATCGTCGGAACCGCCCTACCTCGTGGTGATGCGGCTGCTGTGAGTTTGCGCGTCGCTGCGCTGTGTGCTGGCCTTCCTGATACCGTTCCAGTGCGGCTGGTAAATAGGCTGTGTGCGTCGGGGTTGCAGGCTATCGCTGACGCTGCCGCTGCCATTCAGCGAGGCGATTATGGTATCGCTATAGCCGGGGGTGTGGAATCCATGTCGATGAATGCTATCCAGTTAAGTCTGGAGCGCAAAAGTCACCGCCTAGCGAGCTGCGCAGCAGCAGAGGATGCCTATCTCAGTATGGGAGACACCTCGGAAAACGTTGCAGCGCGCTTTGCGATCAGTCGAGCAGCGCAGGATCGCTTCGCAGCTTCGAGTCATGCTCGAGCGTCACGTGCGTCGCTTTCGGGACGCTTCGAGCGAGAAATCCTTCCCATTTCGACACAAGTGTATCCCACCAGGAAAGCGGCGAAGCAAGCAGACGGGAACCTCTCCACGGCGGAACGCGCGCCCGCAGTCCCACAACCGGTTGTGGCGCAACGCGATGAGGGCATTCGCTTGGGCGTCACCACTGGAGCGTTGGCCAAGCTCCCGCCAGTCTTCCGAAAGCAGGGTACCACTACAGCTGGGAATAGCTCCCAAGTCAGCGATGGAGCGGCACTGGTACTCTTAATGAAGCGCAGCGAGGCACGGCGGCGGGGTCTCCGGCCGCTGGGAACGTTCCGGGCCTTTGCGGTTGCAGGCGTGCCGCCAGCAATCATGGGCATAGGACCCGCGGCCGCTATTCCGAAGCTACTTTCGCAGGCTGGAGTCGAAGCTAATTTGATTGATCTATACGAAATCAATGAAGCATTTGCCTCTCAGGCGGAATACTGTGTCCAGAAACTTGGACTCAACCGAGACGTTCTCAATGTGAATGGCGGTGCAATTGCACTCGGTCATCCGTTGGGCATGTCCGGCGCTCGTCTCTGTGTGACGCTCTTGCACGAGCTTGCTATCCGGGAGGGGCGCTATGGCGTGGTCAGTATGTGTGTTGGTACCGGGATGGGAGCCGCTGCTCTACTGGAACGATGTGAAGATGACGGTTTTGATGAGCGACGGTTGCGAGCAGCACTTTAAAACGATCAGAGCGCTATGTTAAGCGCGCTTACACAGGTACGAATGCGGCATTCTTGCGAGGATCATGTCGACAGCGAAGAAATCGGGATCAGGTGAATTATTCGGGATGAGCTGGATTCGATGCACCCGCGAGCATCTAGTCGGCTTCCGGGAAACGGGGAACGGATTGATCAACCGATTCTTCTGGCCCGGTATGCGAGCGGGCCCCAAGTCGGCTGCAGTGAAACGGACTTTTGGTCGACCCAGCGAGTTTCGCGACCTAGAGCCTTGCCGTGGGCGCTCGTAGCAATCCAGCATGTAGTACAATGGTGAACGCGCGAAAACGGGACAGATTTGCGGCACCGTCATGGGTATGCGCCCAATTTTATCGATAACAAAGTCAATGCGAGCTGAAAGCGTAATACGAATATCTAAAACACCGTACTCAGACCAGTGAATCCTGGAACACCTGGACCAGCAGCCCATATTTGTTTCCGATCGTCTCTCTCGCAGATATGCAACTGACAGTGGCGTCCTTTGGATATGCAAAAAGTCGCG
>Ga0080006_1238469_pt1 | contig 18715 bp, 23 predicted proteins | sample RS3BMetagenome_FD_69209 | JGI IMG/M metagenome (GOLD analysis project Ga0080006, IMG submission 69209) | Ferric oxide microbial mat and aquatic microbial communities from Rainbow Spring, Yellowstone National Park, USA - RS3B (SPADES... ... | reverse complement strand
TGGCGCTCGTTATGGGCGAGCTGGAGGTAGGTGACCTTGGAGCCGTCCTTGTTCCGGCGACTGGACTCTCGCAAGTACACGCCTACATTGTCACCGAACTACGCAGGTCAGTCAAGTAATCGTGTGCCTACGCTTTTCGGCCCTCCAGGCATCCCCGCAACGCCCTGACCAGGGAAGACGTCACGCGGGACCCCCGAAAATGCCTACGAGCTCAGTAATGCCGGGATGTGGGCGGCGGCGTCACGTGCACCTCACCCGTGGTCCGGGCAGTAGTGAACGGTCCGGCCATCGGCTTCGCCGAAGCTCCAGCCGAGCACGTGGTAGCGGGTGAGGATGTCCTCAGGGGCCAGTTGACCAACAAAGTCGTCCCGATTGAGGCACCCGTAGGCGTCGCACGAGATTTCGCTTCCTTCGAGGACCATGCGGCCACTCTGAACTCTCCCCATGCTCGGGTACAGAGTCGTAAGGCACCAACGGACGAGGTCAGCACGGTGGGGGCGCACAGGACTGACGCTGACGCGGCGATCTGGGATATGCGCCTCGGCGGTGACGGAAGAGCGTCCCATCCGGCTGCGACGGTCTCCGCAGGGTTTGCCCGACCGGGCCGAGATCAGCCGCCCACGGACACCAGGGTGCGCTCAGGCACCGGGGGGTCGACCGCACCACGCCCCCGCCCCGACGGCCACCAGTTCCACTGACCGACGAGCGAGACCAGTGCCGGCAGCAGCACAGCGCGCACCAGCGTGGCGTCGAGCAGGACGCCCACCGCCATGCCGCTTGCGAACACCTTCATTGGGACGCTCGGCCCTGACGCCAGAGCGGCGAAGGCGAAGAAGAGGATCAGGGCGGCGCTGGTGACCAGCCGCCCGGTGTGTGCCAGCCCCTCGACGACGGCATCGTCGGTGGACCGGCCGGCGTCGTGGGCCTCCTTGACCCGGGACAGGATGAACACCGCGTAGTCCATCGACAGGCCGAACAGGAAGGCGAACAGCACCAGCGGCACGAAGTCGGGGACCACCCCGGTGGCCGGCACCCCCCACACCGCATGCGAGCCCAGCCCGTGCTGCCACAGGATCACCAGCGCACCGTACGACGCCCCCACCGACACCAGGGTGAGCAGGACCGCCTGGAGGGCGAGAACCACCGACCGGAGCGCGCGGGCCAGAGCCAGAACGCTGAGCAGTGCCACCACGGCCACGATGAGGGGAAATCGCACGTAGAAGGCGTGGACGATGTCGCCCTCCTCGGCACCGTCGCCGGCCACCCGGGCACCTGGGTCGACCCGGGCGAGCGTCGAACGCACCTTGGCCAGGGTGGCCGACCCGGTGGCGGTGCTCGTCGGCCCCGCTGGCAGCACGTCGAGCACCGCGGTGCCACCCCGCCGCCAGGCCGGTGTGTCCGGCGCCGCCACCGCGACCACCCCAGGCACGGTCCGCATTGCCGAGGCGACCGCGTCGGTCCGGCCGGCGTTGGGCACCAGCACCTCGATCGGGGCCAGCACCCCGGACGGGAACCCGGCGTGCTCGACCGCCAGCAGGCCCCGCTCGGCCGCACCGGACCGGGCAAGCGACCCGGGGCCGACCTCACCCGCGTGCAGACCGGTCGCCGCGCCGAGCAGGACCAGCAGCACTAGGACCGACCCGACCACTGCCGGAGCCCGGTGGGTGACCACCGTGCGGGTCCACCGAGCCCACCGCCGGTCCGCCTCCCCGGGCCGGTGGCTACGGGCATGCGGCCGTCGCGCCCGTCGGTCGAGTGAGGGGCCCCACATCGCCAGCAGCACCGGCAGGAGCGTCGTGGCTGCCGCCACGGTGACCAGCGGGATGAGCAGTCCGCCGTAGCCGAGGCTGCGTAGGAACGGCACCGGCAACAGCACCAGGGACAGCAGGCTGATCCCGACGGTCACCCCGCTGAACACCACGGACCGTCCGGCCGTCGACATAGCCGCGACCACGGCATCGTCGCCGCTGCGGCCCTGCGCCCGTTCCTCCCGCCATCGGGTCACGAGCAGCAGCGAGTAGTCGATGGCGACGCCCAGGCCGATGAGCGCCACCAGGTACTCGACGATCTGGCTCACCTCGGTGACCGTGGTCACGGCGCCGAGAAGAAGGAAGGTGGTGAGAATCGAGACCAGCGCCACCAGCAGCGGCAGCAGGGCCAGGAACGACCCGAACACCAGGACCAGGACCACGAGGGCACCGGCGGCGCCAAGCACCACCTCGCCCAGCACCTCGCGGCTCCCACCGCCCGGCGCCCCGTAGAGGGCGGTGAGGCCCGTGGCCGCCACCGTCACCCCCGGTGGTGCCGTCGACCGCAGGCGGTCCCCGATGCGCACTGCGTCGGCGGACCCGTAGACCAGGCCCAACGCCGATCGGCCCGACCGGTTGACCAGGCCGGCCTCCTGGGCCCGTGCCGGGTGGACGACCCGCAGAGTGGGATCGGCGGCCACCGCCGACCAGGTGCGGGACAGTGCGGCGGCCCCCGTCGTCGAGGTGACCGACTCCCCGTGAGGAAGTGACACGACGACGACCGTCGGGGCGTCGTTGCCCCCGTTGCCGTAGGTGTGGGCGATGGCCACGCCGGCCTCGTAGCTCGCCAGGCCCGGGTAGGTGGTGGCCGGGGTGAGCCGGGCGGTGGCCTGACCCACCAGGGCCACCCCCACCAGTCCCACCACCAACCAGGCCAGGCCGACGACCCGCCGGTGCCGGAGCACCCACGGGGTGAGTCGACCGGCACGGACCGGTCCAGAAGAAGGAGTGGCGGGACGGGCCGGACGGCCGGAGGCGGGCATAGGGCCACGGTACAGAGACCCCGGCCCAGAATCGATGGTGCCACGACGTGTCTGCGGGGGTGGTGCTGGCACCACCACGACTTTCTGCGATTCCCTCCGGGGAGCGTCAGGCGTCGAGGTAGGCCAGGACCGCCAGCACCCGTCGGTTGTCGTCGTTGGACGGCGGCAGGTCGAGCTTCTGGAGGATGTTGGCGATGTGTTTGCTCACCGCCTTCTCGGACACCACTAGAGCGGAGGCGACCGCGGCGTTCGAGCGGCCCTCGGCCACCAGGGCCAGCACCTCGCGTTCCCGGGGGGTGAGCCGGTCGACAGGACCGCCGCTGGATCGCCGGTCGAGCAGGCGGGCCACCACGTCGGGGTCCATAACCGTGCCCCCCGCCGCCACCCGGCGGACGGCGTCCACGAACTCGCCGACGTCCATGACCCGGTCCTTGAGCAGGTAGCCGACCGCTCCGGTGCCGTCGGCCAGCAGCTCGCGGGCGTACAGCGGCTCCACGTACTGCGACAGGACCAGCACCGGCAGGGCCGGGACCTGGCGCCGTGCCTCGATGGCGGCCACCAGTCCCTCGTTGGTGAACGTCGGCGGCATCCGCACATCGAGGACGGCCACGTCCGGGCGGTGCTCGAGGAGGGCCGGCAGGATCGACGGCCCGTCGTCGAGGGCGGCGATCACCTCGACGCCGTGGGCCTCGAGCAGCCGGACCAGCCCGTCCCTCAGGAGGGCGAGGTCTTCAGCGACGACGGCTCGCACGGCACCTCCATGTGCACGACGGTAGGGCCTCCGGGGGGACTCGACAGACGCACCGAGCCGTCGAGGGCCTCGAGGCGGCGGGCGATCCCCGCCAGGCCAGTGCCGACGGACGGGTCGGCACCCCCGACGCCGTCATCCTCCACCTCCATCGACACGGTGTCGTCGGTGCAGGCGATGCGGATCGCCACCGACCGGGCCCCGCTGTGCTTGACCACGTTGGCGAGGGCCTCGGCAACGGCGAAGTAGGCCGCCGACTCGGCCGGCGGCGACAGGGCGGCGCCGTCGAGGTCGATCGCCACCGTCACCGGCATCGGCACAGACAGGGCCAACGCGTCGACAGCCCCGTCGAGGCCGCGGTCGGCCAGCACCGGCGGGAGGATGCCCCGCACCAGGCCGCGCAGGTCGGCCAGCGCGTCCCCCACGGTGGCACGGGCCTCCGCCAGCAGCCGACCCGCCTCGCCGGGGTCGTCGGCCAACGTGATCTCGGCCATCCCGAGCGTCATCCCCACGGACACCAGGCGGGCCTGGGCGCCGTCGTGCAGGTCCCGCTCGACACGTTGCAGTTCGGCCGCCTGGAACTCGAGCGCACGCCGACGGGCCTCGGTCAGGGTGGTCACCTGCTCCTGCAGCTCGCGCTCGCGTCCCGGGGTCAGCAGGGGGACCACCCACACGTGCGCAGCGAGGGCGACGGCCAGTCCCAGGTAGACCCAGACCGGCCAGAAGTAGTCACCCCCGGTCAGTGCCCACACCCCGGTCACCACCAGGCCGACCGACACCGAGAGCGCCACCTGGAACGTCAGCGCCCGACGCTCGGACCGTCGCCGGGCGACCAGGACGGAGCCGCCCAGGAGCACCGGGGTCACGAGGCTCAGGACCACCCACCCCGGCCAGTAGTACCCGGCCCCGGTGACCGCCCACGCCACGGTGGTGCAGAGCCACACCGTGGCGACCAAGGCCAGCACCGCCCGCGCGGTCGCCGACGGATGCGGGGGCCTCACCCCTCCCCCAGCTCCTCGATCAGTTCGGGCCCGTCGTTGCGCACCGCTGAGGTATTCGTCGTGTAACCGGTCAACGCCAGTGCCGATGTGAAGAGGATAGGAGTCGCTACCAGCGCAGCCACCGGTCGGGCGCTGGTGCCGACTTCAACGACGAAGCTTTGTTGTTGCTTCCGTTCCCCCATGGCAGTCATCCCCAACTTTCGGTGCGACAGCACCCGCTGAGGCTACCGGAGGCAATCGCAGGTCATTCTGACCACCAGAGATCCCTCGCCCAGATGTGTTCCGGGGCAGGCAACTCCCGCGAGCGACGATGTCCGAGGGGACGAAGAATTGATTCGAGCGATACGCAACTGCCACTGAGGCGCGGGCCATCCTCGACCGCCATCCCCTCGGTCCGGAGGTTGCTCAGCATTCAGTTACCCCATGGTTCCGGCGCCGGGTACGAAACGGAGCTTCAAGTCGTGAAGCCGCGGTTCAAGGTGCCGATGGACCAGTTCTGCTCAGGTTCCCTGGAGCAATCACCTCTCGGTGCGGTGATGCACCCGGGATGCTCTCGGAAGCAAGCGCACGGTCAGCTGCGAAACAGAGGACCCTGAAGGCCATCGTCATTGTTGAGGAGCAACTTCAACGGCTCGGGAGGGGCATCACGTGGTACTCCGTCGTCGGCCTGCTGTAACGGACGGCGGCGGGAACGTGCCGAAATCGGCCGTCCGTACCCAGACTCCCACCCCCGGCTGCCTGCCTATGCCGACTGCCGAACCAGTTCCTCCAATTCGTTGAGCGAGGTCTGGAGCCCACCCTCCATTCCCGAGGCAATGGCGGCGTCGCGATGTTCCTGGCTCGGATAGCGGGCCAGGATCTTCAGCGTGGTGACACCACCGGATTCCTCAAAGGTGAGGGTACCGATCGCCTCGGCGTCGGGGAACAGCTCGAACACCTCGGTCCTGACCAAGCGATGCGGCCGGTCGATCTCCCGGTACTCGCCGCTGAAGGCCACTTCGAAGCCGCCATTGGCGGTCATCACCCACCGCCAGCGCCCGCCGATGCGCAGATCGACCTGGGCTTCGGTCACCACACCCCGGTCACCTGCCCACCACCGCCTGACGAGTTCGGGCTTCGTCCATGCGTCGAACACGAGTTCCGCCGGAGCGTCGAACTCCCTGGTGATCAGGATCTCGAGGTCCGACGGCAACGTGACGACGGCGGAGCCGTGGCGATTGCCGATGGTGTTGGTCATGTCGAGTTCTCCTTTGTCTGAAGCTCGACGAGCACGTCGTCGAGCCGGTCCAGTCGGGTGTTCCAGGTGGACTCGAAGCCGCGCACCCAGTCGAAGACGGGCTCCAGCGCTGGCCCGTTGACCCGGTACCAGCGGCGCCGGCCATCGGCGCGGACGGACACCAACCCGACGGCCCGGAGCACGGCGAGGTGCTTCGACACCTGGGGTTGGGTGAGTCCCAGCCGATCAACGAGGTGGCCGACCGTGGCCTCGTCCACTCCAAGGGCATCCAGAAGTGCACGGCGGCTGCCCTCGGCGACAGCGTTGAATACATCGGTCGTCGTTGGTGTGCGAGCCACGCAGACATTATATGTCGATATCGGCATGTGTCAACCCACCGCCAACCCACGAGTGGATAATGGGATCGGCACCTACGAGACGATCCGCCTGGGACGATGCGTGATCCGGGGCCAATCCCTGACTGGGCATCGTGACGGGAGGTTGTGCCCAACATCGGGCCATCTGGCGAGATCGCTCAACATTGCCCATGTCTCCCCGGAGTCCCTCTGAAGTGCGAATTCGCAGGTCAGTGGCACCGTATGCTCTGGGCAAGGCCCTTCTTTCTCAGCAATCAGTTACACCAGGGTTCCCGCGGGGTGCCCGAGAATGGGTTTTGGGCCGGGAAATCCCAGCTCAATGAGCTATTCAACGGATTCTTCCCCACCGCATGGGGCAGGACCTTGGGCCAGGTAGGGAGACGTGGAGGTCGAGCCGGCCCGTTGTCCAGGGAACCCAGGCAGCCCATCCCCCACTTGAATCACCCAATCACTAGGGTGGTGTCAGTGCCACAGAGCAGAGTCGCTTTGATCGAGGATGTCCCAGGCGGGTGCGCCGGTCACTCCGGCCCTGAGGCCAGGTACTATCCATACTCCCAGTTGAAGTACGTGGTAGTGGCCCCTAGGCTGTTCGTTGGAGCGTGAGCCCTATGGACCGGGCAGGACCTGGCGCCACCCCAGAGTCAGGAGCGGAGCCATCGTTGCCCGCTTCCTCGGCGAAGGCTCAACCCAGAGAGAGAACTGACGTCATGGCAGCAGATGAAGGAAGCCCGATCGTGATCAACGTGGTTGAACCAGGAGAGCCAGTCAGCGGGAGTTTCGCCGCTGCGTTCGGACTCGATCTGGATCGAGCAGACCTTCATGGCTTCCACGAGCGCCTCAGCAGGATCGACGAGTCGGAGCGTGCAGCGGGTCGAGTTGCAGCAACCGTTCAGCTTCACTGATCCCAGGCAACAGTCCAAACCATGGCGGAGATGGCTGACGCACGCTTCTTTGCGTGGACTCCCGATGACGCATCAGCAGTCATCATCCACACAGACTCCGAAGCCGGCTACGCGAGACTCCGGCGAGAGTACGCCCCCCTGGTGGAGGTACCGGCTCTAGAGCAACTGATATACGTGGCCAAGACTCACAAGGTTGAGTCCATCGTGGTCGAGCGCCGGTACATCGATGCTGACTACCGGAGTGAACACTCCAGCTTTTACTCAACTACCTTTCAGCGGTACCCCTCCGTCGCTCACCGACTTCACTTCTTCACGACGCGCGTAGCGGACAGCCTCGAAGATCTCGACCAGCTTCAAGACAATTACGTTGGGTACAGCGTGATGAGGCCTCTCGACACGGCGCCAGTGGGTCGCACCATGATCGCCCCACCTCCCGATATCGAGGCCCGGTGGTGCCTGGCGACTGACACGGTTCACCTACTGGGGTGGACCCTCCGAGTTGCGGCCGTTCCCTTCATGAGCCAAGACGAGCAGTACCTAAGGTGCGCCCACGCAGCCGAATGGATGGTGCTCTATCACGCCCATCTCTTTCATGGACTGCCACGCCGGCTGCCTGCAGACATCTACGACGAGGCTCTCGGTGGTGAAGTCGTGGATCGTCAATTGCCATCCATGGGCTTGAGCGTCGGACAGATGTTAAATTCTCTCCACCGATTTGGACTGTCACCTTCCCGACTGACACTCCCTGCAACGCGCGCCGAGAGCGTGAGTCTTGATCCCGAACTTTCACTTCCAGGAATCATCTGCCGGTATGTGAACTCGCAAATGCCACCCATCGTGCTGTCCCGCAGTCATGCTTGGGTAATTGCGGGTTATGCCATAGAAGGACCGGGCCATGCACATGACCACGCGGTGTTCTATCGCCACGATGACGCTGCCGGGCCCTACATCAAGGTGGATGATCCGTGGAAGGAGCCACTGGAGCAGCATCAGCCATGGTTGCTTGCCCTACCTTCACTTCCCAAGAAGTGCTACCTCACTGCCGAACGTGCCGAAGCCGTCTCGATCTACCTCTATGAAGCGGCTGCGAACGCGCTTGAACACGCACTCGCAGAGAAGATCGACTCGTTCCCGGGCTTTGCGTCGGGGGTGCCGGAGGATTGGCTGGGATATCGGACATACGGCATCAGTTCAACCCTCTACAAGGAGGGATTGCGGACACGCGGGCTTCCCGAACCGATTGCGCAGCTGTACAGATTGGCAAATTGGCCGAAGTACATCTGGGTCACTGAAGTTCAGGATCGAGATCTCCGGGACAGAAAGGCTCCAGCTGTGCTTGGGGAAGTCATCCTGGATGGCACGGCCCATCATCTTACGGATTTTAAGGATCCTGCCCCTCTGCTCGCGATGCACATCGCCGGAAATGCCCTGCGGAAGTCGCCGGAGTTTGGCAATCTCCAGAAGGTAGAGCACGAGCCTTGGACACACTATGAGTCTGGTTGCCCTGCACCCTTCCGGTCACCGCCAGTGCCCTCAACGGTTGGAACCTGAGTTGCCTCAAGTCTTGCTCCCGAGCACACCCTGTGAAGTGATTTAAATGTCGTCTACATCAACAACGCAGAAGAGCGGGCTCGACCTCCTCCAACCTTCGTGGAAGCGTGCGTTCCTCGCGGGACCCTGGATCCTTCTGGCCGGTGGTTTCGCATTGGTCATTGCATCATTTGTATCCAGCGATCGGTCGACTTTCGGAACTGCCTGCCTTACCCTCGGCGTTGCGACGGTGGTAGCGGGTGCATTGCTTCCACGGGCTAGTGGCCAGTTCTCGGTGGCTGGAGCCACGGCGAACGTCTTCGGCGTAGATGAAGCGATCAAGGCCATCGCTGAGATCGCGAGTGCGACCATACCGGACACCGACCCGGCCAAAGAGGAGAAGGTGAAGAACTACGTGAGCGCCGCAGCCAGCATCCTCTCCAAGTCACCTGGCGGCGCAGACGTGGCTGGAAGCGCTCCGCGCCGTGAGCCAACCAATGCTGCGATATCTGTAGGTCTTGCGGAGAGACCCGCTGCGGTGTCGCTTCCGGATTTGGTGAAGGACGTTTTCGGCTCGGCCTGACAGCCGATTGCTCGGGGCCGACTCGGGCAGGAGCAAGAAACACGGGAGCTTCGCCGGCCTGCATCGAGCCCTGGAGCCAATGGAGCAAATCCGCACCTGAGCCATGGGCCATCCTCCGCCGCCATCCCCACGGTCCCGAGGTTGCTCAGCAATCAGTTACCCCAGGGTTCCTGCGGAGCGCCTGGATCTGGCCTGAGGCCTACAAACTCCCAGTTCGGAGGGCCAATGAGTGGACCTGACTCCGGAATTCGGAAGCCGCCACCAGCCGGTGCGGCAAGGACGACTGGTGAGCATGCGATTGCGAGCGGGTCCTGAATTGAACCCGAGGTAGTGCGAACCGAAGGCGGCAGACGGCGCCAAGCAGGCGGTCAATCCCGCCCAAGCATCGCGAAACCGATCTACGGTCGAACCGACAATGTCGGCCCCGCGACAATTGGGAACCGCCCTTCGTCCGGGCACGCTCGTCATTTGCGGCCAGACGATCGAACTCCAGCACCGAGGAGTAGCCTCCGAACATGCCGCTCGACCCGTTTCTGGACGCCACTGCGCAGGCTGATCTTGTGCGACGGGGTGAAGTGACTCCGATCGAGTTGGTCGACACGGCCATCACCCGGATAGAGACCCAGAATCCGCAACTGAACGCTGTCATCACCACGCTCTTCGACAAGGCCCGTGCACAGGCTGCGTCAAATGATCTGCCGGATGGGCCATTCCGAGGTGTCCCGATGTTGGTAAAGGACCTGACTTGCCACTCGGCCGGTGACTCGTTCTTCGAGGGCTCGAGGTATCTGAAGGAACTCGGGTGGGTGGAGGACTCCGACACATACCTGGCCGCGAAGTTCCGGGCCGCTGGATTCGTGTTCTGCGGTAAAACGAACACTCCCGAGTTCGGCATTCTTCCGACGACCGAGCCGCTCGCGTTCGGGGCCACCCACAATCCCTGGAATCTCGAGCACAGCACGGGCGGCTCCAGTGGGGGGTCTGCCGCAGCAGTCGCGTCCGGCATGGTCCCCGTCGCCCACGCAAACGATGGGGGTGGATCGATCCGAATCCCAGCGAGCGAGTGCGGGCTGGTCGGACTCAAGCCCTCCCGGGCGCGGACGTCCCTCGGTCCAGAGTTCGGCGACACCATGGGGGGCCTCATCTGCGAGCACGTCGTCACCCGGAGTGTGCGTGACACGGCAGCGATCCTCGACTGCGTTTCCGGTCCGATGCCCGGAGACCCCTACGCCGCGCCAACCCCAGCCAGGCCGTACCTGACCGAGGTGGGCAGCGACCCGGGAAGGCTCCGCATCGGCATTCTCTCGTTCAACCCGGCAGGCACATCCGTCGTCGATCCCGAGTGCGCCGCCGCCGCAGAGAACGCTGGCCGACTCCTGGAGGCGCTCGGGCACCAGGTCGAGGCGTCTCATCCCGAAGCCTTCGCCGAGCCCGAGATCGTGGCGAACTTCATCACGACGTGGGCCGTCGGCAGCGCATGGGTGCTCGATTACTGGGAACGGCGGACTGGCAAGGCGATGGCTTCTGCCGACGTCGAGCCGCTCACCTGGGCACTCGCTGAACTTGGCCGGTCGAGCACCGGGCCTGCCTACCTCAGCGCAGTCGAGTGGCTCCAGGCATTCAGTCGGCGCACGGCCGACTGGTGGGCCGGTGGCTTCGACTTGCTGGTGACTCCGACGATCGCAGAGCTACCGCCTCGCCTCGGCGAGTTCGACTCGCCGGAAGACGACCCTTTGGCAGGACTGTTCCGGTCGGCCGCCCTCGTGCCGTTCACCCCCCTGTTCAACATCACCGGCCAACCTGCGATCTCGCTACCGCTTTCGATGAGCGACAGCGGACTCCCCATCGGCGTGCAACTCGTTGCGGCCTACGGTCGTGAGGACCTGCTCATCCAGGTGGCGTCACAGCTCGAAGTCGCTGCCCCCTGGGGGGACCGTCGGCCACCGGCCCTCGCCTGACCTGTGATGAAGCACTTGAGGTAACTTGAACTTGCTCGGATAACCCACACACGTGACACCACGGGGGCGGCAAAGTTCGCCAGCACCACCACCCGGATCGAGCATTGATTCCAAGGATGCGGTGCTGCCACCCAGCCGTGGGCCATCCTCGACCGCCATCCCCTCGATCCGAGGTTGCTCAGCAATCAGTTACACCGGGGTTTCTGCGATCGGTACGAAGCAGGGCTTCGAACCGTGAATCCGCAGTTCAGGGCACCGATTGGCCGGACTCGCTCCGGTTCACTGGGACAGCCACCTGCGGGTGTGGTGACGCCGCCGGGGTGCTCGCGGTAGCAAGCGTGCCGTCACGTGAGCCCGAGATATTACGGCGCGTAACCGGCAGCGATGTGGGGCAGGGCCAGTGAAGTGGCTCGTCGATAGGCTCGACGTCCGAGGAGGTGTCATGAGTTCATCGAGATGCAGCCGAGAGTCAGATGCCTGAGACATTCGCGACCGGTATCCAGATGGGCGAGTCGCCCCGATGGCATGACGGCCGGTTCTGGATTTGCGACTGGCTCGCTGGCGAGGTCCTGGTGTTCGACGCCGACGGGGGGCGTGAAGTCGTGGCCAGAATCGACGGCTTTCACGCGTAACTGGCAGCCAGGACAGGGCGGAGGGGCCGTGGCTAGGCTCCGTTTGGTCGTCAACGACTCTTGCGACGCGCGCGCTGAGGCAGTCCCGACGACCGTGAGCAGAGCGTCGGGGAGATTCCAACCATCCAGGGGGTGCTCATGGCGAAATCGTCCGCCGCCATAGTCATGGATGGAACCGTGCTCGCTGAGAAGATCCTCGAAGCAACTGCTCGACGAGCCATCGACTTCTACTCTCAGACCGGCCGATCGCCCTGCTTGGCAGCCGTTCTCGTCGGTGAAGACCCAGCATCGATGACCTACGTCAAGATGAAGAGGGCACGGTGCCAGGTTGCCGGACTCGATTCGAGGCTCATCCACCTGCCGGCTTTCTCCACAACAGCTCAAGTCGTGAGCGCGGTTCGCCGGCTATCCGATGACTCCACCGTTGACGGGATCCTGCTCCAGCATCCCGTGCCGTCCCAGATCGACGAGCGTCGCGCGTTCGAAGCTATTGTGCCCGACAAGGACGTCGACGGTGTGACCACCTCCTCATTCGCAGCAATGTCCCTCGGGCTGCCTGGCTTCGTGTCGTGCACGCCAGCTGGGATTCTCCGGCTCCTCGACGAATACGATGTCGATCCGAGCGGCAAGCGTGCGGTTGTAATCGGGCGCAGCCCCATCCTCGGAAGGCCTGTCGGCATGCTCTTGCTTGGACGTGACGCAACTGTGACCTTCTGTCATTCGAAGTCCCAAGATCTGTCGACGATCGTGCGAACAGGCGAGATTGTGGTCGCCGCAGTCGGAAATCCGAACCTGGTACGAGGAAGCTGGCTAAGGCCCGGGGCCGTGGTGATTGACGCTGGCTACTACCAGGGTGGTGTCGGAGATGTGAACTTCGAGGAGGCACTGCCAGTCGCCTCTTTCATCACACCCGTGCCTGGGGGCGTGGGACCTATGACGATTGCCGTTCTCCTCGAGCAAACCGTTACGGCCGCCGAACAGCGTTTGTAGTCGCCTCCGGAAATGTCGTTCGATCTCGGAATCACTGGAGCACAACGCTGAGAGCACACGCTCGTTTCGTCGATTCTGCCTCTCGTGTATCTTTAGTCACGACTAGGTAAACTACGAATAGGTGAGTGTGCTGTGTCGTACGAAGAGACCGTCGAACCACTGACGCCTAACAGGCGATGTCTCAGTTCATCGGCCGATCCAGCGACTAATACTCACCCCGACCTGGATTCCCGCAGCCAGATTCACAATGCTGTCGTCAGCTTCTACCGGGAACTCGTCATGGACGATCTCCTGGGTCCGGTATTCGAGGAGGTTGCCGAGGTCGACTGGAGAGTTCATATTCCGCTGCTCATCGACTACTGGTGCCGGGTGCTGCTTGGCCACCAGACCTATCAGGGGGCAATCCTGGTCGCTCACCGACACGTGCATGAACTCCAAGCGCTAAACGCTGACCACTTCGATCGATGGTACGGACTGTGGGTGATGACCATCGAGCAAGAATGGGCCGGTCCAATGGCCGACAAGGCCAAGGCCCACGCGGCCAAGATCGCGACCTCACTGGCCCGACAACTTCCCCGAATCGCCTGGAACGCATCCGCCTCACTCCCATCCGAAGGTCAGTCGGAAGCTCCGCCCAAAATGGCTTCGCCTGATGGTCGACGAAGGATCAATCTGCACCCGGCCCGATGAGGATTTTTCATGACGAGCCGCTCAACAGAGAGATCACCCAATCCCTCCGCCAATCCTTCGGCCAGTCCGAGGTGGAGCTGGCAGACCGTCTCCGGATCATTGCTGGCGACTTCGGTGAATGGGCAGCGATGGAGCACGAAGTCGAGCCGAAGTCCTCGCTCTGCCCGGGATGGACGAAAGCCTCGTCGAACCAGATCTGCTTCGATCACAGCGCTGGAGTCACCGCTGCCTGCGAGGTCGGCAGCGGTGCGGTGTCCCTCGATGCGGCCAGCCTGGCGGGGGCTCAACCGTCGACTGAGCGCCGTGCTGAGTTGCCCGGCGAGCCAAGAATAGGGTCCCGGGCTCTCCCACCTCCCGGCCACTTCCGGATGCAAACGATAAAAGAGCCTGGGTCGGCCAGGTCGATCGCGGAGCTCCACTTCCTCCGCAACGAGATCGGCCCCCTTGAGGACGGCCAGATGCTGGCGGACAGCGTTGTGATTCAGCTGCACCAAGTCGGTGAGCTCGGCGACGCCTATCGGCCGATCGGCATCGGCAATGTAGCGAAAGAGGCGATGGCGTGTCGGATCGCCAAGTGCACGCGCTTCCGCTTGAGGGACGTCGCCAACAGGCAGTGGGTTCTTTGATGCGATTCTCTAGCTTATGACAGAACTACCCCGGCCGAAGGCAGTACGTCCGGGCAACGGGCTCGGCGCAGACGGTCGGGGCTGGCCGACCGCTCGAGCCGATACCCTTGAGCCGTGGAACGAGCGATCACGGGTTTCCACCTCGACGCCGAAGGTGACTGGGTCGCCGAGCTCTCGTGCGGCCACAACCAGCACGTCCGTCACCGCCCTCCGTTCCAGATGCGCGAATGGGTGCTCGAAGAGGACGCTCGCGCTGACCGAATCGGGACGTCACTCTCTTGCCCGTTGTGTTTGCGTGGCGAAGTGCCGGACAACCTCCGTTTCGTCCGTTCCAGTCCAGAGTGGACTGAAGAGACAGTCCCTCCCGCCCTGCTCCGCGCTCATCGAGTGGGTCCAGACACATGGGGACTGCTCCGAGTGCTACACGGGAGTCTGCGATTCGTGCTGTCGACTGAGCCGGAACTCGATGTCGTTGTGGCTACTGGGTCGGAACAGGGGATACCCCCCGATGTGCCGCACCATGTCATGCCACTCGGACCAGTTCGATTCACCATCGACTTCCTCGCCGTCGACCGATCCAATCCGCCTTCCACCCTCGCATGTGATGACAACCGGGAGCATCATCCTCCGACGTCGGGTATGCGGGACGAGGGCGGCGAGACGGCATGTTGGTCCGGACTGGTCTGCGCCAACTGTGGTGCCGTCCTCGACGGCAGTCCGCATCGCCCGGACTGCAGAGGTGCATCCGATGGGTGACTTGGCGAACGAGAGCTCAGCGACCGACCTCGTCACGGACTGGTCTCACACACTCCGGCTCAACACGCCCGTCCTCAATGCCTCGATGGGTGGGGTCGCCGGAGGGAAGCTGGCGTCCGCAGTCACTGCTGCCGGCGGCCTCGGGATGATCGGGGTCGGCAGCGCCGGATCGGTGGAACTCTTGGAGCGGGAGGCAGCGATCCCGACTGGCGATGGTCAGCGATTCGGTATCGGCCTCCTGGACTGGGCGATGGCCGGCGAGCCCCGACTGCTCGAGGCCGCGCTGGCAGCATCCCCTGTTCTGATCTCCGTGAGCTTCGGCGATGACTGGGCATGGGCCGGTCGTGTCCGCCAGGCCGGCATCGTGGCAGCAACCCAGATCTCGAGCGTGGAAGAGGCGAAGCGGGCGACAGACGCCGGAGTCGACGTGCTGGTGGCGCGAGGAGCCGAGGGTGGCGGGCACGGTTCGCCGGCGGTCGGCACGCTTCCTCTCCTCGAAGGCGTCCTCGACGCTGTTTCGTTGCCGGTCCTTGCTGCCGGTGGCATTTCGACGGCACGAGGGCTTGCCGCCGTGTTGGCCGCTGGCGCCTCCGGCGCATGGATCGGGACAGCATTTGCCGCATGTCCCGAGTCCCTTGCATCTGATGCCACTCGCTCAGCGCTTGTCGCCGCATCTGCCACAGACACGGTGATCACCAGAATGTTCGACGTAGCGCTCGGCTATCCATGGCCAGATCGTTTCCCTGAGCGAGTGATCCGGAGCGAGTTCTGGGAACGTTGGGCAGGGCGCGAACATGCCCTGAAGACAGACCTGGGGGAACGGTCAGAGTTCGTTGCTGCCCGAACCCTCGGAGCGCACGGGGCCGCTCACGTGGACGCAGGTCAGGGCGTGGGCGGAATCTCCGAGTCCCGTTCGGCCTCCGCCGTCGTCGAACAACTGCGTTCCGGGGCGATTGATCTCCTGCAAGTCTGGGCGACTGGTGCGCGCTCTCGTGAGCGCGACTGAAGCTGTCCGATGGTGCGTTCGGTGCCTCGGCGTGCAGCAAACGGGTAGTCCCCGATTTGCCGGGTGCAGCAATGATCGCGAGCAGTGCCGCCCTGGATCAGCCACTAGTCCCAACGCAACGGTGTAACCACCGAACCCTGGGCCACCCTCCCCTGCCATCCCCACCGTCCGGAGCTTGCTCGGCATGCAATAAACCCATGTCTCGGAGCAGGTCCCGACCGCCGCAGATGCTCGCGAAAGTTAGCAATCCCCGAACGGATCTTCAGATATGCGCTGCCAGATATGCGACCCTCCGCATCGGAGTCGACCCGATACCCGGTCCCGGACGGCGCGGGCCGCAGCACCCCACATTACGAGATCTGCTCTGGCGAAACTTGGCGCCGCCCGATTCAGCAACTGATCCAGGTCGGTTGCCCCCTTGGCGTCTGTGAACGCAGCCACGTCCAAGACCTGGGTGCGTCGTCTCGCGAAAACACTGAAAGGTTCCCGTCGTGGTGGACATATCCGGCGTGGACCCAGTCAGGGTCTGTAGGGACAAAGGAGAGGAAACACATGGAGAAGAATGTAAGGAGAAGGCGGAGAGCCGTGGCGGGCCTCGTTGCTGCAGGGTTCGTCGCTGTGATTGCCATGGCTGGCACTACACCGGCATTCGCTGATTCGACGGCGGTCATCCATGCTCCATCGACGAGCGTCCAGAGCGGCCCTGAGATCGCGGACTTCAACGGAACGTCGATCAACCTGGCAAGTAGCTGGGGAGGCGCTACGGACTGTGTCGTGTGGCATTCGGCAGGCATCGTCAAGTGCTTTGACTCATCGACGCAGCTCCACGCATGGCAGGCGCAGTACGCACCTGGAGGGTCGGCTCCCGCAGCAGTCACGTCGGCGGCGGTGATCCCACTGGTCAGCTGCAGCACACCGCTGAATCTCTATGCGGATGCCGGCTACGGCGGACGTCACCTCGTCTTCTACGACCGTGGCTACTGGCAGAACCTGACTGACTACGGATTCAACGACCAGATGTCGTCGTACATTGTCGGTGCCTGCTCGTCGCATCTCGCCGAGAACACCAACGGCGGCGGCTACTGGTACCCGGGCAACACCAACGCAGGGTCCGCGGTGTCCTACGTGGGTGCAGCTTGGAACGACCGAGTGTCGTCGATCTACATCAACTGATGCACCCGGCAGGTCGGGTCGGTCAGGTAGTCAGCTCGATGCCTGACCGACCCGTGCCTGCAGGCGACTGCTGCCCGCTGTACCCAACGTCATGATGGAGAGGATGGAGGCGACGTCCAGCGGTGAGTGATAGCGGAGACACCGAGGGTGCGCGGGAGTACTTCCGCACGATTTACGATGCCAAATACCGATACGTCCTCGCGTACGCCCTAAGACGCACGCCCAACGAAGCCAGCGCCAATGACGCCGTGGCCGATACCTTCCTTGTGGCGTGGCGCCGTCTTCCCGACATTCCGACCGGAGACGAGACGCTCCCATGGCTCTATGCGGTGGCTCGACGAGTGTTGGCCAACCAACGACGCGGTGATGCACGCCAGAGCCACCTGGTACAGCGCATCGGCAATGAGTCCGGCGCATGTACCAACGACGTCGAGTACACCGTCATGGTGGGCGAAACTGAGAGCGAGACAGTCGCCGCTCTCCGAATGCTCGACCCCGATGATCAGGAACTTCTGTGCTTGGTGGCCTGGGAGGAACTGTCCCACCGGCAGATCGCCGGAATGCTTGGGTGCTCGGAGAACGCAGTGGCAATTCGTGTGCACCGGGCTCGGACCAAGTTGCGTGGTCACATGGAGAACCTGAAAGGTAAGCCCAACCTCGGACATATCAGGACGAAAGCGGCACTTGTGGAAGGAGATGCGTCATGACGGAAGAAATCGATCCGATCGAGGCGCTTCGGGCTGCGAACCCGGTTGACTCCCACAAGCTGGCCGATCCGTCCGGCTCTGCCTCCGCACGAGCCCTATTCGAGGAGATCACCATGTCCCCGCTGACCCTTACTCCAACGCCATCTACGGCTGACGAAACTGACGCTTCAGTGCGGCCTCACCGACGGGTCCGGCGCATCGTCCTGATCCCCGTCATCGCAGTTGCAGCAGTCGGGCTCGCCGCGTTCGCCTGGGCCATTGCGCCCAGCCCCGTGAGCAAGCCGACCACGGTGGGCTGCTATGCCGCTGACAACCTCAACGCCAATACTGTCATCATCGATGGTGGTTCCGATCCGATAGGTGCCTGCAGTGCGATCTGGGCAAAGGGTCAACTTGGACAGCCTTCCCAGCCGCTGCTTGCCGCGTGTGTGCTGCCTTCGGGTTCGCTCGGAGTCTTCCCATCGTCCTCCGGGGAGACCGTCTGCAGCCAGATGAGCCTCGCCACACCGATACAGCCGTATCCAAACAGTCAAAGTCTAGCGTTTGAGTCGTTCAAGAGCGCCGTCGTTGCCGATTTCATGGCCACAAGCTGCATGAGTCCGGCCCAGGCACAGACCACAGTCACAAGAGACCTCGACGACCACGGTCTCTCGACATGGACTACGTCGACTGGGACGTTCACGGCTGATCGGCCATGTGCTGGCCTGGCGTTCAATACCGATCAGAACCAGGTCCTGCTTGTCCCTCAGACACCGTCCGGCGGTTGATACTTCTGGAGTCTTGCGCCGACGCACCTTTGGCGGCGGCGTCCGTTTCCGGGAACTCCTCTTGCCTGGGTCGGACCCGCCGCCTTAATCCAGCCAGAACTTGCAGGTCAGCATCCCCATCCACACCGGGCGATACCCGCCTTGCCCAGGATGGCCCACGCCTCGTCGACCACCAGCAGGATCCGGTTGCGGTGCCGCGTCTCGACCGCACTCTGCAGCCACGCCGCGGCGCAGGCCATCAGGATGCCCAATGCCGGTGAGT
>Ga0080006_1150941_pt1 | contig 18716 bp, 16 predicted proteins | sample RS3BMetagenome_FD_69209 | JGI IMG/M metagenome (GOLD analysis project Ga0080006, IMG submission 69209) | Ferric oxide microbial mat and aquatic microbial communities from Rainbow Spring, Yellowstone National Park, USA - RS3B (SPADES... ... | reverse complement strand
TTTTCAAGGATCCACGCTACACTTGTATCGGTCTTCACACGACCTGTACCGCCCTGCTGTAACCGTCGACTGCGTTGCTTTTGCCTGCCCGCGATCCCTTGCGAAACCGCGATTCGCGGCCTTCGGACGGGGTCCGGCAGTCCTGTGCGAGCGACTGGATTTTTGTCCCGGCGCCGCAGCGACAAGAAGCAATATACCATGCCTGCCTACACGGTGTCAACCCGTCTGCTGTAATTTTGCATCGGCACCTTTTAAGGAATGCGCGACTCATCGACCCAAATACCCTATCGTACTCCATACTTGGGGCCCTTCATAAAGGTCAAGGCAGCGACGGGCTGGTACCCCGTGGTCAGGAGTCACGGGCGTCGCGCAACAATGGGACGGCGATGATGATGCCGAAGACGGCAGCCATCACGCCCAGTACCAGAGGGGTGGGTAGCACCGGACTGATGATCCAGTGGTCCCATGGCGTTGAGACGGGAATCATCAAGACAGCGGCGAGCAGTCCGACAACCAGGCCTGTCAGCGTAAAGCGCAACCGACCCGTGCGGCCCGGTACACGGTCAGCGGATTGTCGGTTCCAGTCACTGGCAATCAGTCGACGTGCCTTCCGTATATGGGCATATACGTGCACGGCTACGAGCGGTATCCATAAAGCGGTGCTGGCGGCATGAATATCAAAGAACAGATGACTATTCGTAGGTCCCGCGAAGGCAAGTCCAAACCCACTCACAAATACGAGGATTGTCATCAGAACAAGTGCAGGGGCCAGCAGACGCAGCCAAATGTTCGGGGGTCCATGCTCCACGAATTCTGGATGCTTCGCATAATAGCGCACAAACCGGTAACCTGCACTGAACAACTTTACGATCAGTGGCCCTGACAAGACAACGCCGATGAAAATATGGATGGGAATGAGTGCGTGCAAGTCTGCAGTGATGAGCAGCTCTACCGTGATAATGACGAGGAGCAAAATCCCGGCGAGGGCCGTCAAGCGTTCGTTGCGCCTCACTAAGAGGAGCCGTTTTTCTCTAGGTTCGTAGGACTTCATGGGTGCAGGATCGCTCCGTTCAGGTTAGTCAGCAGGGGTCGGCGGCAGGATGCAAGGGCGGCTCCAGAAGGAGTGATGCCTGATTGGGTTAGGCCAAATCTGATCACCGTTTCACTGTCCTATCAAATACTAGCCTGCTAAGCTTACGTTTTGCTGAACGACTCCGGATGGCGGCTGAGTTGTGAACTGAAGAATCCTTGAGGGCTTGACGTAAGGGGGGGATTCTGATCATGTCTGTAGCCGCTCGATGTACTGAAAGACGAGTGCGGTCGGGGAGGGGATCGAAGAAGCGTTGGACACTGTGCGCAAAGCGGTGGTTCTCATGCCTGAAGACATGCGGGAGCACAAGATTGAGGTTCCCGAATTGCAGCCGCTGACATCTCCCATCCCGTCAGGGCAAATCTCGAGGAAGAAATACATGCAGAACGAGTGCAAGGATCATAAGGAAGACAACCAGCGTGATAACAAGACCACCTTGTTGTACCAGGAACTCCATTCCGACAACCCCCTTTAAGCCGTACATGCGAGCTTTGAGCAGACACGAAAGCGATGTTGAAGCCCCATGTCCGCCCGCAGCATGCACAACTCAATTAGTTCAAGCTTCACAGCCGCAGGCCCAGCCAGATCCGCTCCAGTGCCGCATCTTGCCAAATGGCCTACTCGAGTTCGACATCGTCATCCGTCGCCGCGATTCGTGCCACCATACTGACCTCAGAGTCGGTGACATTGATCAGACGAACCCCTTGTGTGTTACGGCCGAGTGTCGAGATCGCGTCGATGTGGATGCGAATCGCCACGCCTGCCGTCGTGATGATCATCAAATCCTCGGTGTCATATACCATCTTGAGTCCGACGACGCGTCCGTTTTTGTTGGTCACGTTCATCGTCTTGATGCCCTTGCCACCGCGTGACTGCACTCGATAGTCATCAATCGTCGTGCGTTTGCCATAGCCTTTGGACGTCACCGCCAGGACAGTGATATCCGGCTGTACGACATCCATGTCAATGACGAAGTCCCCACGTTCCAGAGCGATGCCCTTCACGCCGGCAGCAATTCGCCCCATCGGGCGCACATCGGATTCAGGAAAGCGGATCGACATACCATGGCTGGTTCCCATGATGATGTGCTGCTCTCCGTCGGTCAAACGCACGGCAATGAGCTCGTCATCGTCGCGAAGCCCGAGCGCGATCAATCCGCCTTTGCGAATGTTCGCAAAGTTGCTGAGCGGCGTCTTCTTGACGATCCCGTTTTTCGTTCCTGTGAAGAGAAAGTAGTCTTCTCGGATCATGTCCGGACGGTTGATCGGGATCACGGCCGAAATTTTCTCCCCTTGTTCAATGTTCAAGAGATTGATGATCGGGGTTCCTTTGGCCGTCCTGCTCGCTTCGGGCACCTCGTAGGCCATCAAACGGTAGGCCTTGGCTTTGTTAGTGAAAATAAGAAGATTGTTGTGTGAGGACGTGATAAACAAATGCTCCACGAAGTCTTCCTCACGCGTTCCCATCGCGGTGACGCCGCGCCCACCGCGGCGTTGACTGCGGTACGTGTTGCTCGGCAGGCGTTTGATGTAGCCAGCGTGCGTAATCGTAATGACGACTTCTTGTTCCTGGATGAGATCGGCCTCATCGACATCGCCTTCGGCCGCAATGATTTGGGTCCGTCGGTCATCCCCGTATTTGTCTCGGATGTCTGTGATCTCTTTGCGAATCACAGACAGAACGAGCTGCTCATCCCCAAGAATAGCCCGCAGCTCACTGATCAATTTTTGGAGTTCTTGAAATTCATGTTCAATCCGCTCTCGCTCCAGACCCGTCAAACGTTGCAATCTCATGTCGAGAATGGCTTGTGCCTGTTCCTCGCTGAGGGCAAAGCGGGACATCAGTCCAATTCGGGCCTCTTCCGGATTGGCAGAAGCCCGGATGAGGGCAATGACCTCATCCAGGTGGTCCAGCGCAATCAAGAGTCCCTGCAAGATATGAGCCCTGGCCTCCGCCCGCCGAAGATCATAGCGAGTCCGTCGAACGATGACTTCCTTTTGATGCTCCAGGTAGTGATAGAGCATGTCGCGCAGCGTTAGAACCTTCGGCTGCCCATCCACGAGGGCGAGGCTGTTCACGCCGAAGGTCGATTGCATCGCTGTGAATTTGAAGAGATTGTTCAGCACGATCTGCGGCCGCACATCGCGTCGCAGTTCAATAACGACTCGCATGCCGCGCCGATCACTCTCGTCCCGCAAGTCCGTAATACCATCGATTTTCTTGTCACGCGCAAGTTCTGCGATCTTTTCAATCAGTCTTGCTTTGTTGACCATGTAGGGGAGTTCCGTCACAATGATCTTCATCTTACCGTTGGTTGACTCTTCCATAGTGGTGACGGCACGCATGACGACACTGCCGTGACCGGTCTCAAACGCTTTGCGGATGCCTTCTCGTCCCACAATTACGCCGTACGTCGGAAAATCGGGACCTTTGACGACAGTCATCAACTCTTGAACGGTCACATCGGGATTGTCAATCATCATAATCACGCCATCGATGATTTCGCGCAGGTTATGTGGTGGAATGTTCGTGGCCATCCCCACGGCGATGCCGGTAGACCCGTTAGCCAACAGGTTCGGAAAGCGCGAGGTCATGACGCTCGGTTGCATCTCGCTGTTGTCATAGTTCGGAACAAAGTCAACGGTTTCTTTGTTGATGTCGCGGACGAGTTCCATCGCCAAAGGGGCCATCCGAGATTCCGTGTAGCGCATCGCAGCAGCCGAGTCGCCATCGACACTGCCGAAGTTCCCATGCCCATCGACGAGCAAGTAGCGAATCGTAAAGTCCTGGGCCAGCCGAACCATCGTGTCGTAAACGGAAGAGTCTCCATGCGGATGGTACTTGGCCAACACCTCGCCCACGACACGCGCAGACTTTTTGTAGGGTTTGTCCGGAGTCATGCCCAGTTCGAGCATGGCGTAGATGATGCGCCGCTGGACAGGCTTCAGCCCGTCACGGACGTCCGGCAAGGCGCGACTGACGATGACACTCATCGCATAGTCGATGAATGACGTGCGGAGTTCCGCACTGATATCTCTAGGCAGTACTTTACTTTCCTCAGCCAATCTGGATCCTCCTAGACATCAAGATTACGGACGTAGCGTGCGTGTTCCTCGATAAACTCTCGTCGCGGTTCTACGCGATCCCCCATCAAGACTCCGAATATCGAATCCGCGTCCATAGCGTCCTCAAGCGTAACTTGCAGCAGCGTACGCGTCTTCGGATCCATCGTCGTATCCCAGAGCTGTTCGGCGTTCATCTCCCCGAGCCCCTTATATCGTTGCAGCTCCACGTTTTTACCGATCTCGTCAAGCTTTTTCTTGAGTTCGTGATCGTCATAGGCATACATGATTTGCTTTCCCTTTGTGATCTTGTACAAGGGGGGTTGTGCGATATAGACATAGCCGGCATCGAGTAGCTCGCGCATAAAGCGATAAAAGAAAGTCAGAAGCAAGATGCGGATGTGGCTGCCATCGTTGTCCGCATCCGTCATGATGACCACTTTATGATAGCGAGCCTTCGAAATATCGAAATCCGTGGAAATACCACATCCGAGTGCCGTGATGATCGCCCGGATTTCAGCGTTTCCCAAAATTCGGTCAAGCCTTGCTTTTTCAACGTTCAAGATCTTTCCGCGCAGCGGCAAAATCGCTTGAAAGTGGCGATCTCGTCCCTGTTTGGCGGATCCGCCTGCGGAGTCTCCTTCGACGATGTAGACCTCGCTGACTGAGGCGTCCTTACTAGAACAGTCCGCCAGCTTGCCGGGCAGTGAGCTGACTTCGAGTGCGCTCTTGCGGCGAGTAATTTCGCGTGCTTGACGTGCCGCTTCGCGTGCCCTCGCGGCGGTGATTCCTTTATCCAGGATTTTTCGTGCAGTGGCTGGATTTTCATCGAGGAACGTCGCGAACTTGTCTGCGAAGAAGGTCTCGACGATGCCCTTGACTTCGCTGTTGCCGAGCTTCGTCTTGGTCTGTCCTTCAAACTGGGGCTCTTCGATCTTGACGCTGACGATGGCAGTCAACCCTTCGCGTACATCATCGCCAGTCAGGTTTTGATCTTTTTCCTTGAGGAAGCCCATGCGTCGTGCGTAGTCGTTCAAGATGCGTGTGAGGGCGCTCTTGAATCCGGCCTCGTGTGTACCACCTTCGGCGGTGTTGATGTAATTGGCAAACGAAAATAAATTGCTCGTGTAGCCATCGTTGTACTGAAGTGCCACATCGACCGAAACCTGATCTTTCTCCCCGCTGATAAATACAGGTTCGTCGTGCAAGACGTCCTTTCCCCTATTCAGGTACTGGACAAAACTCTTGACGCCACCTTCATAACAGAATGTCTGTTTGCGGTCATCATGCTCATCTACGAGATGGATCGTGAGTCCCGCATTCAAGAATGCGAGCTCTCGTAATCGGGTTTGCAGCGTATCGAAGAGGATCTCTGTAGTTTCGGTGAAGATCTGGATATCGGGTTTGAACGAGACGGTCGACCCTGTGCGTCCGCTCTTTACAGTTCCCGTTTCACGCAGATCCGTCGTGGCTGTTCCGCGTTCGAAGGACTGCTCATACTGCTTTCCATTGCGACGAACCGAGACATGGAGCCACTCGGACAAGGCGTTGACCACGGACGCACCCACACCATGCAGACCACCAGAGACTTTATACCCGCCTCCACCGAACTTTCCGCCCGCATGTAACATAGTCAGGGCGACAGTGACGCCGGGCAGCCCCGTCTGCGCCTGAATGTCGACTGGAAAGCCACGCCCGTTATCCTCAACCGTTACAGAATCATCGGGATGAATGGTAACGTTAATCGTGTCACAATGCCCGGCAAGGGCTTCATCGATGGCGTTGTCAACGATCTCCCACACGAGATGGTGTAGTCCCCTGGAGCTTGTAGACCCGATATACATGCCGGGTCGCTTGCGGACGGCTTCGAGCCCTTCGAGAACGGTGATGTCGGACGAATCATAACCGGACAAAGCAGATTCCCTCTCTCATAAACACTTGTGTTGATGCTCCTGGATGCACGCGTCATCCGAGCGATGTCATGACAAACAAAGATCACATCCCTCAGTGTGGGGATGAAACACTCTGTAGTATACCATGAGACACTCTGAAAATCTGAGTTGTTTGTTGCACTGGCAGTTCAGGCCAATGTGTTGAGGTAATGACGGACTGCGTTTGTGAGAGCAGACTGAGTAGGGCGGCCTGGCGGTTCGGATCAAGTTCCGACAGGACATCATCCAGAAGGATCACAGGCCATTCTCCGGTATGTGCCCGAATCATATCGACCACCGCAAGCTTCAAAGCGAGAACCATGGACCTTTGTTGTCCTTGTGAGCCAAATCGTGACGCAACGCGCCCCGCCAGCGTCAAGAGGAGATCGTCCCTGTGAGGTCCTACAGAGGTGAACCCGCGCTGGGTGTCTTGGGTTCTCGACTTGGTTAAGGCCAAGTGCAAAGACCGGCTGATTTCCTGCGGCGTGACGCCTGACCCGTCTGTGCGGTATTCGAGATCCACCTGTTCCGCGAGAGGGGTGAGTGTGCGATACTGCGCATCAAACCGACTGCGCAGTTGTTCGCAGAATTGTCGGCGGGCGTTTACGAGGAGAGAACCAGCCTGCGCAAGGTGCTCATCCCATAAATCGAGCGTCTGCAGTTGCTTTGTTTTGAGCAGTTGGTTGCGTTCTGCGAGCAACCGATTGTATGCCCCCAGTTGGGTCATGTAGTCGGGTATGTATTGGGCCATGCTGACGTTGACAAAACGGCGTCGATCTTCGGGTCCTGCCTTGACAATCTCGAGATCGTCTGGTGTAAACGTCACGACATACAAGTGACCGAGAAAATCAGAGAGCGACTTTTTCGCGACTCGATTGACCGCGACTTGTTTTCCTTGGTGGGTAAGCTTCATGGTCAGGTCAGCAGTTCCACTTGCCCGCGCAACTTGAACGCGTAGTCTGGCCTCTATCTGATCAAATGCGATCGCTTCCTTGTCCTGTCTTGCCCGCAGTGACCGTCCGTAAGCAAAGAAGGCGATCGCTTCAAGAACACTGGTCTTGCCACTTGCATTCGCACCGAGAAGGAGGTTGACGTTCGGTCCGAAGACAATCTGTGCGTACGAAAAGGATCGGAAGTTCTGAATGTCGAGCTGAGTGACATGCATGGTTTGTCTACTCGTCTCCTCTTGGCGTCGCGGCGATTTGCCAGGTGAAAGTGCTCCACGTGACAGTGTCGCCAGGATAGAGTTTGCGACCGCGTCGGGTCTCACGAATCTCGTTGACAACGACTTGTTGCTCCGCAAGGAATGTCTTCGCATAGCCTCCCGAGCCGATGATACCCTCACTTTTCAAGAGTTGTTGGAGTGTGATGAATGCCTGCTCAATCTGAATGATGTTCATAAATAGATTTGCCGAACAGGTTGCATCAGTTGGAAATGCTGCTCGGAAGTGACAGGCGTCATGACAAAGGAACTCCCTGGTCCCGTGAATTCGAGACGAACCTTGGATCCCGGCGTCGCTTTGAGGGCCTCGAGGAAGAATCGCGCGTTACATGCGAGCACCATATCTTCTCCTTGAAAATCTTCCAGCTCGACCGTTTCCGTGATTTTACCGATCTCCGGTGAGTGAGACGAGATCTCCAGGTTTTCAGTTCTCAGGTGCAAACGGATGATCTGGTTTTCTGTGTCGCGCGCCAGCACGGCCGCTCTCTCGACACAATTTTGAAGCGTTTCAATGTCCAATATAACGGTCGTCTTGAAAGTTTGCGGAATGATCCGACTTAAATCCGGAAACTTGCCGTCGATGAGGCGAGTAAAGCAGCGGGTATGTTGAAATTCGACGAGCAATTGTTGTTCTTCGATGCGAACAGAGACCAGCGTATCATCCTGCGGAAGTGTGCGAGCGAGTTCCTGAAGAGTTTTCCCTGGAATAACGGCCTCCATCAAAGCATAATCTTGTCGTGTCTCCACTTCCGTCTTGTAGGTGGCCATACGATGACTGTCTGTCGCACCGAGTCCAAGGTAACCATTGGCGTAATTCCATAGAACGCCAGTTAAGACGGGTCTGGCTTCCGAGGTGGCAATGGCAAAGGCGGTTCGGTCGATCAGGTCGCGAAGGGTTTCCGCTGAAACGCTGAAGCCGCGGTCGTCGTGAACTTCAGGACGCAGAGGGTATTCACGCGGGTCCATAGCGTTAAGAGTAAAGGTTGCGTGGCCTGACTGAAGTGTGACGAGAAGATCGCTGACGTGAATTCGAACAAGTTTGTGGGGCAGTTTTCGTACGATTTCGTTGAGATACCGAGAGTTTAGAGCTATAGCTCCGGTTCCTTCAATCTGCAAAATAGGTACTTCGTTTGCAGGATCAGCATGGATAGTGACTTCGATGCCGAATTCCAGGTCGTAGCCCGTCAGGATTAAACGGTTTTCACGGGCCTCGAGAAGGACGTTGTAGAGAATCGGTTTAGGTGTTCTTGAAGGGACCGCCTTGGCGACGGTTTGCAGTGCGTTTTGTAAGGCTTGCTTCTGAATTGTGATGCGCATGGGTATACTCCTTTTCTGTAAAGAATAAAAGATATTATTAGTACTATAGGCTGTGCAATCTGTGGATAGGCCCTCGAGTGCGTTCCCAGGGCCGCTGCAGGCTGTGGACAACCCCGGGAAAACTGTCGAATGACGCTGTGCTCTTTACGAGTAGTGGGCGGTGAGACTCTCGCGCAGGCGCTTGACTGTCATCGCCAACTGCTGGTCCAGTTTGAGATCACGCGCGATCTTGTCACACGCGTGCATGACAGTGGTGTGATCGCGACCCCCGAATTCTGCTCCAAGCTTCGGGAGAGAAAGGCCGACCAGGTCGCGGGCCAGGTACATCGCGATCTGGCGGGGATGGGAGATCTCTTTGGTGCGCGCTTTGGACTTGATGTCTTCCAGCTTCACATGAAAATGCGCACATACAGCCTTCTGGATGTCCAGCGTGGTAAGCGGACGTTTGGTGTCTGAAGGAATGAGATCCACCAATGCTTCGGCCGTCATGATCGCATCAATGTCTCGATTCATCATGGAAGAATAGGCGATGACGCGGATGAGTGCGCCTTCGAGTTCACGCACGTTGGTCTCGATGCGCGTGGCGATGAGGTAAAGTGCTTCTTCGGGAATATCCAGTCCTTCACCTTTCGCCTTCTTGCGCAAGATGGCCACGCGAGTTTCGAACTCAGGTGGCTTGATATCGTAGATCAATCCACCTGAGAAGCGCGAGCGAAGACGTTCGGCAAGAACAGGAATGTCGCGCGGGGGCCGATCACTGGTGATGACGATCTGTTTGCCTTCCGCGTGAAGTTCGTTGAATGTGTGAAAGAACTCTTCCTGGGTACCGTCCTTGCCAGATATGAACTGAATGTCGTCAATCAGTAGGATGTCGATATGTCGATACTTTTGTTGGAAGTCGTCGAGACTGTTGGTCATGACAGCTTGAACGTACTCGCGCACAAAGGTTTCACAGGTGATATACACGATGCGAAGGCTGGGTTTCAGGGCTTGTGCACGTTGGCCGATGGCGTGCATGAGATGGGTCTTGCCCAGGCCGACGCCTCCATATAGGAAGAAAGGATTGTATTCAGCGGCAGGTTTCTCAGCAATGGCGAGGCTGGCCGCATGCGCGAGACGGTTTCCGTCGCCGATGACGAAGCTCTCAAATGTATACTTGTCGTTAAATCGAGGGTCTGTCCAAGTGGAAATCGCCTTTTGCTGTATGTCAGCTGGCTTGCCAGAAGGGTTCCCGGAGATGCGTGGTGGTGCAAACGTGATCGTCAAGGGTCGTGAATGCAAAAAGGCCGTCGCCCGCATGATCTCTTCAAGAAACGTACGCGTCATATGTTCTGCCGCGTCTTGACTGGGTACTTGCAAGATGAGATGGGACCCGTCAAATGACTGCACGGAGGTGGTTCCGAACCAGGTCTGCATGGAAATCGGATCCACGCGTTTCTCGAGGAGCGAGAGTACATCTTGCCAAAGTGCAGCTCCGGAATCGGTCATGGGATAGCAACTGCCTCCTACAGAAGTTCTAAGCCTAGGGTGATCCTTTCGAGTGCGCAATGGGCGTTATCCACAAGATGGACTACCCTGTGCACAACTTATCCACAGATTTTTAAATTCTGTGGATAAGTGACTCGAAATCCCGTAGTTTTGTTTCATGATAGCAGAGAATGTCTGGTGCGACAATGAGGAAAAGGGTGTGGATGGATTCTTTTCTCGTTGTGGATGAGAGGTTTCCTAGGGGGGCTGCCCCACAGGAGTTATCCACCTGTGGACAAGAGGCTGTGGAGGAAGCAGATCGTTTGACTTTAAAGTATGCGATGCCTATAATACAGGGGTGTTTCTGTCAGGAGGTGTCATCGGTGAAACCAACGTATAATCCGAATGTTCGCAAGCGCAAAAAAAATCATGGCTTCCGCAAACGCATGTCTACGAAGAACGGTCGACGGGTTCTGGCTGCGCGTCGTAGTAAAGGCAGACATGTCATCTCGGCCTGAGTGGCGCGCGTGATGAGCTGAAGTGAGGCCACTTTATGTGGTCTTTTTTTAGGTATATGATGTTATGGAGAGTAGACGTTACATTTGAATGAGGGTTGTCCGTTGCACGTGTCCCGAGCCTCACTCAAAGGTCATCGGTTACAGGAGAATCGAGATTTTCGAAAAGTGTTCGCGCGCGGCCGATCGGTTGCGAATCGCTACTTCGTGCTTTATGTTAGTAAGAAGCGAAGTTCTGAGGCGAGTCGCATCGGTTTTTCCGTCAGCAAGAAGGTAGGGAACGCTGTCGTTCGCAATCGCGTCAAGCGTTTGCTGCGGGAAGTTTGCCGCCTGCAGATCGGCGATTGGGAACACGGAGTGGATCTGATTGTCATTGCGCGCAAAGAGGCAGCGGCGCTGTCGTATGTCGACGTGGAAAAGCAAATCCTTCAGCTGTTCAAGAGGGGGAAGGTCCTTTGATCAGAGGATTTTTCATTTTGCTGATTCGTGGGTATCAGTGGGCGATCTCACCACTTTTGCCGGCTACGTGCCGGTTTTATCCAACCTGTTCTCAGTACGCTGTGGACGCCTTCAGCCGTTATGGCTTCTGGAAGGCGAGCAGGTTGACCGTTCGCAGGTTGACACGGTGTGGGCCTTGGCATGCCGGGGGCTATGATCCCGTACCATAATGGCAGTTTCTCTTGGGGGTTGAGGCGGCGTGCGTGGACGCAAGGTGTGGTTCAGTGTTGTAGGAGCAAGCGGGTTGACGTGGGCACTGACGTCGACCGTCGCGTTGGCAGCGCAAAAGGCGGCGAAAGCCCAGGCTCCCAGTTTTTTTGATCAGATTGTCAACGTGATATCGGATCTGATCAACTGGGTGGCCGGGTATGTAGGTCACGATTATGGGATCGCGTTGATTATCGTCACCCTGCTGATCCGTTTGTTGACGATGCCCTTGATGCTCAAGAGCCTGCGCAATACAAAGCGGATGCAGGCACTGCAACCGCAGATGGCAGAGATCAAGGCGCAGTATGGCAAGGATCCCAAACAGCAGCAGGAAAAAGTGATGGAGCTGTACAAGCAGGAAGGTGTCAATCCATTTGCAGGCTGTATGCCAATGATTCTTCAGATGGTGGTACTCATGATCTTGTATAGAGGGATTTTAACGGACCAATTGATGCTGCATTCGTCGTTCCTTGGGTTGGACTTGGGCAAATCGGATCCGACCTATATCCTGCCTGTGTTGGCGGGCCTTACGAGTTTTCTGCAGCAGAAGGTGTCGATGGTGCAGACAGACTCGAGCCAGAAGATGCTTCTCTATATCTTCCCTGTGATGATCTTCTTTCTGGCCACGCGATATCTTGCGGCGATGGCCCTCTATTGGGTGTTTAGCAACGTCTTTACCATTGTCCAGATGTACCTGATTCGAAGACAGCCCACTAAAGCGGGAGCGTGATCGGCAGTGCGCGCTGTAACGGTGTCAGCGAAAACTGTTGAACTGGCTGTGCAAGAGGCGTTGCAGCGGCTTCAAGTTGGCCGGGAGCGCGTGGATGTGTTGGTCTTGAAAGCCCCTTCGAGGGGTTTTCTTGGTATTGGTGCGAAACTGGCGCAGGTCGAAGTGAGTATCGTTGAGGATCCCGTCGGGGATGCGGAGCGGTTTTTGCGGGAGCTGTTTGTGACGATGCGGTTGGCGGTGAAGGTGACCACGGAGGTGTCGGGCGATCAGGTGGTATTTGATTTGTCGGGGGATCGAGTGGGACTGTTGATTGGCAAGCATGGGCAAACGCTGGATGCCATTCAGCACTTGGTGACGGCCGTCGGTAACAAGTATGCTTCGCGAAGTGTGCACTTTGTCGTGGACGCTCAAGGGTACCGGGAGCGGCGGCGGCAGCAGGTGCTGTATACGGCGCGAAAGGCCGCGGAGAAGGCCGTGGCTTTGAGACGAGAAGTCTTTCTGGATCCGATGTCGGCGGCCGAGCGCAAAATCGTACACCTTGCGCTGGAGGGGCGTACAGACGTGAAAACCGAGAGCAGAGGGACGGAGCCGGATCGCAAGATCGTGATTGTGCCGGGGGTGGCCGGCCCCACGGGAACAGGGCAGGTGCGCAAGCGTGTCGGCTCTTGAGTTACTCGGCGTGTCAGAGACGATCGCGGCCGTCGCGACGGCCGCCGGTGAGGCGAGTATTGCTGTCATTCGTGTGAGCGGTGCGGATGCTGTCCGTTGCGTGGACCGGGTCTTTCGGGGCGGTCGAGCGCTTTGCAGTATGAAGTCGCACACGGTGTCGTATGGGCACATCGTCACGCTATCCGAAGCGGCTGTGCTGGATGAAGTCCTGGTGACTGTGATGCGCGGCCCGCGAACCTACACTACGGAGGATGTCGTCGAGATCAGTACGCACGGTGGGATGAACACTGTGCAGTCTGTGCTAGGGGAAGTGCTGAGAACAGGGGTGCGTTTAGCAACGCCGGGGGAATTTACGAAACGGGCCTTTTTGGGGGGCCGGATCGACTTGGCGCAGGCTGAAGGGATTATGGAGCTGATTCAGGCACAGACCGAGTCAGCCCGAGTTGCCGCTCTCTCACAGGTGGAGGGCGGGCTGACGCTGCGGGTGCGAACGATGCGTCAGGATCTGCTGGAATTGATGGCTCACCTTGAGGTGACGATGGATTATCCTGAACATGACGAAGAGGAAGCCACGACTCTCTTAGTGTCTTCGCGGGTTGGCCAACTCGTAGAGGATCTCAGGGCGCTGATCCGGTATGCCCGGGATGGGCGGATCTTGCGTGAGGGTCTCCGCACGGTGATCGTAGGGCGGCCCAATGTCGGGAAGTCCTCCCTCTTGAATCAGTTGGCGCGTGCCGACCGTGCTATTGTCACGGATGTTCCGGGTACAACGCGGGATGTATTGGAGGAGACCCTTCAGATTGCTGGCGTTGCGCTCCGTCTGGCGGATACGGCAGGGCTCAGGGAGACGCAGGATCCGGTCGAGCGGATTGGGGTGGCTCGCAGTCGGCAGGCCATGGGTGCTGCGGAGCTACTCCTGATTGTGATCGACGGAAGTCGGGCTCTCGAGGATGAAGATCTCGATTTGCTGACGAGCACCCAGGACGTACGCCGGGTTGTATTGGTGAACAAGTCAGATCTCCCTGGTGCGGTGGATATCGACGATGTTCAAAGACTCGTCGGTGAGTCGCCCGTGATTCTCTATTCAGCCGTGAATGATACGGGGTTACCGGATTTGGAAGCGGCTGTTGTGCGGTTGGCATTTTCAGAAGGTCATCCCCGCGACTTGACTTTTTTGGCGAATGCTCGGCATCTTTCGTTGTTTGAGGAGGCTCGAGACGTCCTGGAACGGGTGGTTGGAGCTGCAGCAAGCCGTGTCACGATCGATCTCTTGGCGGCGGATGTGCGCGAGGCGTGGGTCCTGCTTGGGGAAGTGATCGGCGAGACGCCGCGCGATGATTTGTTGGATCAGATTTTTCGACAGTTTTGTCTGGGTAAGTGAGGGGGAGTTTTTATGCCGTATGATGCGGGCACGTTTGATGTGATCGTCATCGGGGCCGGGCATGCGGGGTGCGAGGCGGCTCTTGCTTCGGCGCGCATGGGATGCAAAACGCTACTTTTGACCATCAACCTCGACACCATCGCATTTATGCCGTGCAATCCGTCGATTGGCGGGCCCGCGAAGGGAACAGTGGTTCGCGAGATCGATGCTTTGGGCGGTGAGATGGCGCGCAATACGGACAGGACGTACATCCAGATGAGGATGCTCAATACGGGTAAGGGCCCCGCCGTTCAGGCACTGCGAGCGCAATCCGACAAGGCGTTGTATGGGTTGGCTATGAAGCACACGATTGAATCGCAACCTGGGCTGACGCTGCGTCAAGGCATGGTCGAGCAAATTCTGACGCAGGGCGGGCGCGCTACTGGGGTGCGGACGCAGACGGGTGCGGAGTATCTGGCGCGGGCTGTTGTCTTGACGACCGGAACGTATTTGCGTGGTCGCATCATCATCGGCGACGTGTCGTATCAGAGCGGCCCCAATGGACAACTGCCGTCGCTGCGGTTGACGGACAGCTTGCTTGATTTGGGCTTCGAATTGGTTCGGTTCAAGACAGGAACGCCACCACGGGTCAATCGCAACTCGATTCGCTTTGATCACTTGGCGGCGCAGCCAGGTGATCCGGAGCCGTTGCATTTTTCGTTTTCGGATGATGTGGTGCCGCGCGAACAAATGTCTTGTTGGCTGACCTACACCTCTGAGGCCACGCATCAGGTGATCGGGGAAAACCTGCATCGGGCGCCGATGTTCTCGGGTGAGATCGAAGGGCGGGGGCCGCGGTATTGTCCGAGTATAGAGGACAAAGTCGTTCGGTTCAAAGACCGTCCGGCACACCAGGTTTTTCTTGAGCCTGAAGGCCGTAACACCGCCGAGTGGTATGTACAGGGGATGTCGACGAGTTTGCCAGAGGAAGTTCAGGTGCAGATGCTACGCACGATCCAGGGTCTGGAGACTGTCGAGATGCTACGGCCGGGCTACGCGATTGAGTACGATGCGATGTTGCCGACGCAACTTTGGCCGACCCTGGAGAGCAAGGGCGTGCCGGGGCTGTTCACAGCTGGGCAAATCAATGGCACCTCAGGATACGAGGAGGCGGCAGGCCAAGGCATTATGGCGGGGATTAACGCCGCGCTACAGGCGTTGGGTCGTGAGTCCGTGGTTTTGGGTCGCGCCGATGCCTATATTGGGGTGATGATTGACGACCTGGTGACGAAAGGGGTCACGGAGCCGTATCGATTGCTCACCTCGCGGGCGGAGTACCGATTACTCCTTCGGCACGATAATGCAGATTTGCGGCTGATGGAGATTGGGTATCGAGTGGGGTTGTTGCCGCTCGAGCGGTATGAGCGGTTACTGGAGAAGAGGACCCAGATCGAGGGGGAAAAGCGGCGCCTGCGTGGCGTTCGCGTTCGTCCAGAGTCCCTGTCGGGTCTGTTCATGGCCAAGGGAGTCGATGTTCCGGCCGATGTCGTGAGTCTCGAGCAACTCCTGCGTCGCCCTGAGTTGTCGTACGCGGAAGTGGCGTCATTGGCTGCGGCTGATGATCCGCTTCCTGTGGATGTAAAGGAACAGGTCGAGATTGACACGAAGTATCAGGGGTATGTCGTGCGTCAGGAACAAGAGATCGAGCGTCAACGTCGTTTGGAGGCAAAGGCACTGCCTGGTGATCTCGTATACAGTGGTATTGCCGGTCTTTCCAATGAGGCGAAGGAGCAGCTGGCCGCGGTTCGACCTCTTTCAGTTGGGCAGGCGTCGCGGGTGTCTGGGGTATCGCCGGCCGACATTTCGATTCTGCTGATCTGGCTGGAGGCCAGTGACAAGCGACGCTTCGCGGCCCATGGCTGAGACTGCCCTGTGGGAATGGTTTGCTCAGGCTGCGGCCGCTCGCGGTGTAGCCCTCGACTCACGGCAATTAGGTCAGTTTCAGTCGTATGCATCGATTTTGCGCGAGTGGAATGAGCGGATGAATCTGACTGCGATTGTCGAAGAGCAGGCCATTGTGGTCAAGCACTTCATCGATTGTCTGGAGTTCGTGGCTCGGATGGGGCTCTTCTCAGGTGACCTCATCCTCGACGTTGGCAGTGGGGCTGGCTTTCCGGGGTTGGTCATTCAGATCGTCCGCCCGGATGTTCGTGTGAGCGTTTGCGATTCCTTGCAAAAGCGCGTGGGGTTTTTGGAACATCTTTCGGGGCAACTGGGGCTTCAGCAGGTGACGTGTATCCATGGACGGGCAGAGGACTTGGCCAGGTTGCCCATGCATCGCGATCGATATCAAATGGTGACCGCGCGGGCTGTGGCGAAGCTTTCAGTCCTTTCGGAGTGGTGCCTTCCCTTTGTGTCTCCCGGGGGCCGCTTTGTGGCCATGAAGGGGCCCGGATGGGAAAGGGAGTTGGCGGAGGCGACAGTGACGATCGCTAGGCTGCGTGCTGCATTCAAGGAGAGTAAGCACTATGAACTGCCGCGAGGGGAGGGGGAGCGCTCGCTGCTTGTGATAGATAAAGTCGGACGAACACCCGTAGGCTTTCCCCGACGACCTGGTGAGGCAGCCCGATCCCCTTTGGGAGCCTGTGCCTAGGCAGGCAGTTTTTGTCGACATCCCACTTCTATTGTCGAATGCCGTAGTTCTAGCAGGAGTTTGGTCGGGACTACAGAACGTAGTAGGCAATGGCAGTCGCTCGGGTGGTGAGAGGATGAAGAATACGGAGTTCTTGGGTATGGGGACCTTCGTTCCTGAAGTGGCAGGTACCGCTGAGGTTGTGCAGTTGTCGGTTCGTCAGATACTGCCGAACCGCTACCAGCCGAGGTTGGAGTTTGATGATGCGAAGCTGGATGAACTGGCGCAGACGATTCGAACGCATGGCGTGATTCAACCGATCGTTGTTCGCAGGGTGGGTGATGCGTACGAACTCGTCGCGGGAGAACGGCGATGGCGGGCGGCGCAACGGGTAGGGCTGGACTATATCCCTGCTATCGTGCGGACGTTATCGGAGGCACAGGCGGCCTCGGTGGCGCTGATCGAGAATTTGCAGCGTGAGGGACTGACGGCGATCGAGGAAGCCGTGGCTTACCAACAACTGATCGAGTTGCACCATCTTACGCAAGAGAGCCTGGCACAGAGGCTGGGTAAGGGGCAGTCCACGGTCGCCAACAAACTGCGGCTTTTGCATTTGCATGAGGAGGTGCAAAGTGCCATCCGCAGGCGGACGATTACCGAGCGACATGCAAGGGCTCTGCTTCCTCTGCCGACGGCCTTGCAAGAACGTGTGTTACAGGAGATCGTGTCTAAAGACTGGAATGTAAGGCAGACGGAGGAGCGAGTGGCGAACCTGCTTGTGCAGCCCGCTGTCGCGTCATCGAGGCGCGTCGGGCGCGGGGTGATTTCACGTGACGCGCGCCTGGCTGTGAACACGATCAAGCAGTCCTTGCTTCTGATCCAGAAGTCCGGGTTCCAAGTGAGCTCTCAGGTGGTGGAGTCGTCTGATTGTGTAGAGTTTATCATCCGCATTCCGAAGCAAAGGGCACCCTGAGCGGGTTTCTGACCGTCCACTTATAAAACGTGGAGTGGGGTTCCGAACTCTGGGTTGGTTCCTTTGATGGAGTTTTGCTTGTCCCCCTTTCCGGTCCCGTCTATTTGGAGTACAATATAAAAGCCTGATGAACGTGGTCGGGTTTCCTTATGTTTGTTCGATCTCTTTGATTTGTCGTGCGTATAGTGGACATGGGTGTAGAGTCGGAGGTTATATGCAATGGCGCGAGTGATGGCCGTGGCCAATCAAAAAGGCGGGGTCGGCAAGACGACGACGTCCGTGAATTTGGGGGCGTGTCTTGCGGAACTTGGTAAGAAGGTCTTGTTGATTGACATCGACCCTCAAGGTAACACGACGTCCGGACTTGGGATCAACAAAGCGGATGTGCGCTACTGCATCTACGATGTCCTGATTAACGAGGTCAATGCCTCGGAAGCGGTCTTGTCCACAAGCGTTCCAAATCTTCACATCATTCCGGCGACAATTCAGTTGGCGGGCGCCGAGATCGAACTGGTGCCGACGATTTCTCGTGAAGTCCGGCTGCGTCGCGCGATCGTGTCGTTGCGCCCTGCGTACGACTACATCATCATGGATTGTCCCCCATCTCTCGGGTTGCTGACTATCAATTCGCTGACGGGTGCAGACTCGGTACTAATCCCTATTCAGTGCGAGTATTACGCTTTGGAAGGTCTTAGCCAGCTGCTCAGTACGATTCGTCTGGTTCAGAAACATCTGAACACGACGCTTGAGATCGAAGGTGTAGTGCTGACGATGCTCGATGCGCGGACCAATCTTGGCATTCAGGTGATTGAAGACGTGAAGATGTACTTTCGCGAGAAGGTCTTTCAAACGATTATCCCGCGCAATGTTCGTCTTAGTGAGGCGCCCAGTCATGGCAAGCCGATTATTCAGTACGATGCGCGTTCGCGGGGTGCTGAGGTGTATATGGATCTCGCTAAGGAAGTGATTCGGTCGTGAAGCCAAAGGGTGGGCTAGGTCGCGGACTTGAGGCGTTGCTTCCACAACTTGCAGACAGCAACGGG
>Ga0080006_1138680_pt1 | contig 18719 bp, 18 predicted proteins | sample RS3BMetagenome_FD_69209 | JGI IMG/M metagenome (GOLD analysis project Ga0080006, IMG submission 69209) | Ferric oxide microbial mat and aquatic microbial communities from Rainbow Spring, Yellowstone National Park, USA - RS3B (SPADES... ... | reverse complement strand
GGTGTACCATGCAGGTAAGCCGCGTTGACTCACCAGCCGATCTGGCCAAACTGAGCTACGAGGAGCTCGACGAGCTGGCTGCTGAGCTCCGTAACTTGATTGTAGAAACGGTATCTCGGACGGGAGGACATCTCGGCTCCAATTTGGGGGCAGTCGAGCTTACCCTGGCTCTACACCGAGTCTTCAACTCTCCTCACGATGCAATCATCTTTGACACTGGCCATCAGGCCTATGTACATAAGATCTTGACCGGGAGAAGAGATAGGTTCGCTACCTTACGGCAGGAAGGAGGGCTGTCCGGCTATCCCTCAAGGGCGGAGAGCCCACATGACTGGGTAGAGAACTCGCATGCTTCTACCGCTCTGTCCTGGGCCTATGGCTTGGCAACGGCCTTTGAACAAGAAGAGGGGGCTAGTGGTACGAGGCGTAACATCGTAGCTGTCGTCGGAGATGGAGCCCTGACCGGTGGCATGGCCTATGAAGCACTCAACAACTTGGGACACTCCGGTAAAAGAGTGATCATAGTGCTGAATGACAATGGACGCTCTTACGCTCCAACTATATCCAAGCTATCCGAACAGCTCACTAGGTTACGTCTCCATCCCTCTTACCCCTTGGCTCGCGAACGACTTCGCCGTCTTTTGAAGGACATACCTGCTGTAGGAGATATCGCTTACTCTGGAGTGCATAGCCTGACCATGGCTTTACGAGAAGCAATCACCCCCCATACTTTCTTCGAATCGTTGGGTGTCCGTTACGCTGGCCCTATTGACGGACACAATATCGAAGAGATGGAGCAGGCATTTAAGCATGCAATGACCTGGCCAGGTCCGATTTGCGTGCATGTGCTGACCACGAAAGGCAAGGGCTACGCTCCTGCCGAAGAAGACGATGTCCAACGCCTTCATGACATGAAGGTACAGCCATCCACTACCATGCCCTCCGTAGAAGGGGCTGCGCCAAATACCTACACGGATGCCTTCACCATAGCAATATGCGGAGCTGCTGAGGTCAATCCTAAGGTAGTGGCTATCACAGCAGCCATGCCAGGACCCTGCGGTCTCCTGCCCTTCCAAGCTCAGTTCCCCTCTCGCTTCTTCGACGTTGGCATTGCTGAGGCACACGCCGTCACTGCTGCCGCAGGTATGGCCATGGGCGGACTGCGACCAGTGGTGGCTCTCTATGCCACATTCTTCTCCAGGGCATTTGACCAAGCCCATCTTGACGTGGGGCTGCATGGGCTTCCAGTCGTATTTGCCATAGACAGGGCAGGGATTACCGGAGATGACGGTCCCAGCCATCATGGTTTGGTAGACATGGCACTTGGACTGCGCATCCCCAACATGACCATATTTGCTCCCTCCTCAGCGGAAGAGGTACCTGTCATGCTCGAGGAGGCTCTTTCCCTATCTGGTCCTAGCATGATTCGCTACCCGAAGACTCCTGCACGACATGCTCCACAGGGAAAGATCGGTTCTGGCCTACAGGCTCGTCTGGTGCGACGGGGGGACGGTGCCATATGCGTACTCGCAGTGGGCAAGATGGTAGCTGTAGCCGAGGAGGCAGCAGAGTTGGCGGAGAAGTCAGGCATCGAGGTGACCGTCTGGGATGTCAGGGTCGTGCGTCCTCCAGATCCTGCCATGTTGGAGGATGCCGCTTCGCATCAAAGAGTAATAACCATCGAGGATGGCGTACGTGAGGGAGGGGCAGGTGCCTTCCTCTTGGGGGCCTTGAACAGCTGGTGTCAGCTCAACCACCTCACTACACCCACTGCCAGGACAGAGGGACTTCCCACAGAGTTCATCCCCCACGGTAAGCCAGATGCCATACTCAGTCGATACGGCCTAGACGCTCATGGCTTGGCTAAAAGCATCGAAGAGATGGTGCGCGGGGAGGACATGCTCATCTCGTCCAATGGCAGCGCTAGGACTATGGTCGTTGGGGCAGCTGGCGAACTGAGAGACGACCTACCCAAGAGCTCCAACTCCGCAGAATAGTGCAGAATAGTAATAGTAGGTAATAGTAAGTAATAGTAAGGCATCGAGAGTAAGGTACTGAGCTATCTTTTTGCTATATCCTCCAAAGGTATAAGAGCCATGAACGAACAGAGCAGAGGCCAAGAAGAGCAACCGGGCAACCAGCTCGGTTATCAGAAAAATAATCTTGACCCAGAGCAGTATGCAGTTCTCGTAGAGGGAGCAACCGAGCCACCTTTCACAGGTAAGTATCTCCACGTGCAAGGGTCGGGCATCTTTCTCTGTGCTGCCTGCGAGCAAGTCCTTTTCTCCACAGAAGACAAGTACGACTCTGGATCAGGATGGCCTAGTTTTACAAAGCCAATCTCTACCGCCTCCATAGGAGAGTACGAAGACACCAGTTATGGCATGGTACGGGTAGAGGTACGCTGTGCTAGGTGCGGTGGACACCTTGGGCATGTCTTCGATGACGGTCCACCACCAACCGGCAAACGATACTGCATCAACTCGCTCTCCCTTGTATACCGAAAGTTCTCTGCTTAGACCACCGCTGCTTCCCTGCTCACCTACGAACGTTAAGGCGCAATTCCCCCGGCAAAGGTACTCCACCCCAGGTGAGAAGCATTTTACATGCCTATTGTAGGCAGGTACTCTTTGAATGAGTCCAGCTAGAACGCCTCAAACGAGGATTTCGGGGGAACTTTGGGTTAAGGCGAAACCGCACCATCTCCACGAAGAACATCTCGCCTATGTGAGTGCGTCGGAATAGATCGAATACCAGCAATCCGATCTGCATAGTTGGCCACCTCGCCGCTCGCAAGCCCCCGGCTTGCCTCCTCCGAGGAAGCCAAACGAGTCGAATACCAGGCAACAGTTGCGACCCCCGCCTATCTGTGCGGGGGTCGCAACCTTGACCTCTCAAGGGCCGGACTTTTTACATCGCCCAGTTAGGCGATCTCAAGAAATCAGCCTCCCTTCCATGAGCTCAAATATTCCTGCCAACTCAGTTGCCTCCTTGTCACATCTCTTCTTACGCAATACCAACTCTGCATCCCAAAGGATCGAGCAAGCAACGAATACCTCTTGCTTGGTAAGGTAAATTTCCTCCCCAGGTTTCGCTGGTGATCCTATGAGGTCAAACGACCAATGCCTAGCATAAGGATCCGGCAACTTCTTATCGACAGCCGACATGGCTCTACTCATTGCACTCATTGCACTCATTGCCAAGGCACTCTTTGCGATTTTGCCTGGATACCGAGGGAGGCCAATGCATCAAGGATATCCGTTTTCCCGTCCCATAAACCCATAACTCCATCGACAATTGCATCCAAGCACTTCAGGGTTAAGCGGATCTCTCCACATGCATCAGGTGCAAAATGGTCGTCTCGCCTTTGAATTGCATCCATTTGCTCACCTGCTTTCAAGCCTCTATCTCCATGGGAGATAGGTCCATCTCTTGATCGGAGTTAGCGGGCAACATGCGTTCCACTCTGGCCACCTCAGCGGTAGCCCAACGCAAGCTGGGGCCAAGTTCTTCAGCTACCACCTCTAGCTTGCTACGCTTAGTACCATCATCTTCTTCCCAAGACCGTTGTTCCAATCTGCCCGTCACAATGATGCGTGATCCTTTGGACAAGCTCAAAGCAGCATTCTCTGCTAGATCTCGCCAGCAAACCACATCGAAGAAGGAAGTGCTTTCCTCCCATTGTTGCGTGTCTCGTTGCTGCCATCGCCTATTGACGGCTACTCCGAACAAAGCGGTAGCGTGTCCATCCTTTGTATATCTGAGCTCAGGATCCCTGGTCAGATTACCTGTGATCGTTACTACATTGCTCATTGGCACCTCCTTGTAAAGTAAATAACTTCTACAAGTCTGAGGCAGCCACCTTGCAGAATACCTAGCAAATAACCTCTCTGAATTCCTTGCTAACCCATGCAAAACAGACAATTTTTCAAAAACATCTAAAAGTAGTACGGATTTGAGCGGTTTGCGAGGAGCGCTTGGCTAGTTCCGTTCTTCGAAGAATCTCACTAAACTGACCAGAGATCATGACGGGTTATTTATTCGTGCATCGCCTAATCATTTGATATTGTATAAAAGCGATGTCTCTTGGCTAGCTGCTCATACAAGGTGAGTGTCTCGGGGTGAACCAACTGCCTGATATCTGTATCCAGGTCTTCTTCTCTCAACAACTCTCTCATTGCAGCCTCGACCCCCTCAGGATGACCCATACGATCAGCAGCTCTCATCAACAAACGATAAAGCCGCTCATCATATGGGCTGACGAGCAGAGCTTGTCTAGCAGACCACATTGCACCTGGCCCATTGCCTTCCGAGAGGTATTTCTCAGCTAATCTACAAGCTACCTCCACAACCATCTCTTCGATCTGCGCAACAAATCCCTCCATCACCACCCAATCGAAGCTGCGCAATCCTAGAAATGGCCTTCCTCTGATCAATCGTAGAGCTGAATAGTCATTAGCTGACTGTTCAGATTTGATCAACTCCGTAAAATATGCCCAGTCGCTCGTGACCTCGGTGCTGAGAGCAAGGGAGCCGTGCGACTTTGGGAGATACTCTTGTCCAAGCGAGTTGCAACCTAAAGCCTTACGCGCAGATGAAGCAGTAGAATGCAAGGTTGCTTGGGCCATTCTTCTGTCTGGCCACAAAGCAGCTGACCAGATGTCGTTAGGTACACCCTGAGGATGCAACGCCAAGTAGACTATGAGCTCCAATGCCCATGGCCTTCCAAACGGCTTGTCAATGCCAACTATTTCGACAGGACCTAATACTTTAACTACTATGCCATTTTTATTTTTATCATTTATGATACTATTCTCGAAGAATTCTTCACTTTCTTTTCCTGCAAACAGAGACGATCTGATTCTGGAAGAGTTAGTAGTGCCGGAAATATTTTTTTGTAGCCTATTCAATGAATTTACTGATGTAGCAGTACTATGAAAATCATAGCGGGCATTATTTGATAGAGATTGCTCAACTTCAAACCCTTGAGTTGAGACTATATCCATGGGAATATACCCTTGAATTTTTGATAGATCGTTTTGATTATATTGATATTGGTCGATACTATTCAACTGCTGATCACTTAGATACGAGTCGATTATCTGCTTTGTCTCTGTAGATAAATTTATTTTTCTTGCTAGATTGTCATCCAACTCCCTACTTTTACATAGATTTTTAATGAGCAATATTGGCCGAAATAAAGATAGTAAATATTGGCTGAAAATGTTAGCTAATCCCACTACATATTTATGTACTAAATTAGAGAGTGCGATGCGATTCCCACTTGAACAGTTGTTATTATTTTTATGGTGTGCGATATAGAAATAGATAAATATAGTTACTGATATAAGGTATAAAAGTATTAGTAAAATTAGTGCATATAAAAGGTAGAGCTGGTCTAGGCGAGTATGCAAAATCATATCGACTATCCACGTGAGCTTTTGCTAGCATTTACCTGAAGAGATTTAAGAGATTTTTCCCCAGTAAGCTGCTTATATAGATCCAAAGTCTCTTCTTGGAGGATATCGGCTGGCTCCACTTCCTCCTCTAATATCTGCATCAACCGTCGCATCACTTCTTCTATGCCTCTAGAGTTACCTACCTTATAAGCTGCCCTCATGAGGATACGGTGCAATCGTTCATCCCAAGGTGCAACCACTAGTGCCTGCCTGGCTGCCCAAGCAGAACAGTCTGGAAGCCCTGCGGAAAACATCGACTCAGAATAGCGAATAGCCAGATCGCAAACCCCTGCTTCGATGGCACTTACAAAACCTTCCATCACCGTCCAAGTTGACTCTTTCAAGCCGTCAAATGGTCGACCCCTCACCATGGTAAGAGCCGTATGCCATTGTGCAGGGTCATCGCTAGCACTTAGAGATTGGAAATGATGCCAATCCGTGGTGACGCCTTTTAATGCATATCGTTGGCAATGACGTGGGAGAAGTGGAGAACCATCGGGCAATGTCCCCAGAATTCGACGTGCTTCGTAAAGGGCATTTGCAATGGTCTTCGGTGCTACTAATCTGTCTGGCCAAAGAGCCGTTGCCCAAGTATCCGTATCTGATCCTGCTTGATGCAATGCAAGGTACACTATCAACTCCATCGGTTTACCCCAACTAAAGCTATCCGCGAGACCATCTCCCTTTATCTCTATAGGCCCGATAACCGACACCTCTACTATTGGTTGTGAATTGGCCTGCAAATGGAGATCTTGCTGGGTTGACCCGTTCGGACTGCCTGGTGATCCACTCAAGTCTCTAACCGCGTCAAAGAGTTCTCCGATAGCTGAAAGCTGATCACGCTCCAAAGTCTGTACACGGATGGGTTCGAACTGAGGGGATAACACGGACTTATCTGGCTGATGAAAGTGAGAAACTCCCAGCTCATCCAAGTCACCTAACTTACTTGGATCTCCATCTATACCACTAACAGTCCCTGATTCGTCCAAGAAAATGGATGATAGGTTGTAGGCCACTACCTCTTCTGCCACTACCTCTTCTGCCACTACCTCTTCTCTGGAACTAAAATTTTTACTTCTGCACTCCAGTAATTGATCGTCAAGAGGAGAGATCATGCCACTCGAAGGAGATATTGGGTACGAACAGCTAGTTTCTCCATCAGTACTGCTGAGATATAACGAGTGACATGCTCCTGGGACATGGCCGGAAAATACCACTGCCAAACCAGAGGTTAAGGGTTTTGCAAGATCAACTAATCGCTCTGTGTCTTGTTGTGATTGTGCATGAGAACAAAGCACTAAAGTAGGAGCAGAGCAAAGTCCAATATCTTGAAGGCGTGCAGAAGCTAAATTATTAAAGCCAGAGTGACGAAGATGCATTACCTCATTAGAAGCAGCTTGTTCTAACTCAAGTAAACAGTCAGAGATAGAACTCATGACACGCACACCGGCAATATTATGCAATTCTTCCCCAAAACCAATAAGAAATAGCTGATAATATTCACCCCAAATGGCTCCAGCTAATTCAACAGCCATAGCCCGTATAGCACCCTCGGTAAGTTCCTCCTCCCCTAGCAACTCAAGTGACCCATATATCTCCAAATTGATGAGATCAATACCTAGACTCGACATTCCCAGAGTAACCAATGCTGGTGCAGGAGCTGGTTCGTAATGTACACAATCAAGCACACTACTGTCTAGAGAGGCAGGAAAAAACCATGTATCATCAAAAGAACCTCTACAGAAGGGTAGAAGTGGTTCTAATGAATGATTGAATGCTATCTCGATACCACCTTTTAACAACCGCACACGCTCTATGTATGGAACAGTATTAATGGATAGGCTATTCTCTCGAAGAAGAAGTCCTGCTAAACGAAGAACAAGATCCATACGAGTAGCCAGTGCGCGATTGACACTATGGCGTAAATTTCCTTCAATTCTTGCAGCTTCTCCTTTAGGCATTCTGATATTCTTGCCTATATCTCGGTAGCGCATTTGAACACGACGCATTCTATCTATAGCAATAACTATACCTACACCTAACAAACCAAATCCAATCTTTCTATATCCAACCAATTTTTCAAATAAGTTGATAGTTCCAGTAGATGAACTGTCATTAACTGCTGCCATACCAGCAAAATTAAAACTTGACAAACTATTTTTATCCAGAGATGAGAGGATGTTTTCCCCTAGGAAATACTTGCTGTCATCTGAGAATTGACTAGTATCTTTAGTTTGTTGACCAAAGCGAATTGCAGGTTCTACCTCTTGCCTTGCTAGTTCTCGTGGTACAGTAGAAGCAGTGCAGATGTCCCCAGTCGATAGTTCTGGATGAACAGCAGCGGGTACCTGAGGAATTTTTAATACCCAACCAGGAAAAATTACTGCTGGATTATCGAAGAACCTTCCAGAGGTCATTTCATCCCCTGAATTGGCTTCAGCAATGGTACGCCATAGTGATGGATCCCCCCATAATTTATCGGCAATTGTCCAGAGACTATCTCCAGGTTGCACTCTATAAAGCGTGAATGCAACAGGAGGACAATCCAAACTTGACGCATCTTGGACCAGTTCTACTGATACAGGCAATTTGCTATGAGTAGAACTGGTTCTCTGTGTAAATGTACTTGCGGTCAACGCGACTGCTACCAACCATCCTGCTAATGAACGTAAGTTCTTATAGATTAATTTTGGATTGTTCGATGCATCGTCGTGTAGCCTCTGTACTATCTCATAGATAATTAAATAACTAAAGCGTATCCAGGTGGCCCATGATACCACGACAAGACTATCGAGTACCATCTGATAGGGAAGCTGTTCATTTAGATTTTGCACAATAGGTATACCTATTGTTACGAGTAAAATGGGGATGCCGATTAGTACAGCTAGGAGTACTACTGTAGCCACAAATGACTTAAGTATTTTAACAATCAATAGATCACTGAATTCACTGGACATACATTTTATCTATCGTTGATGCTGTCGACCTATATAAGCTAAACTCATCGGTTATCTTCTCCTATACTTAAATATTATCTACACAATGAAGAGTATTGCTAAATTGATTTTGCTAGTCAATACAGGGAATAATATGACACCAACTACTCAACACTTCCATCTATGAGATCTGCAATAGCTACATATACACTCCAATGTTCACTCTAGTTAGCTATGCTTACTATGGACCTGCGATGTTAGTTACCGAAGATACTGCCGAGATAGAGAGGCTTTTAATTCCAATAATTGCTAAAAATGTTGTAGGCATGTTATATGGGTCGATGGCTGCTACTACTGTCCCTCCGTAAACACTTGCAGTACCAGGATGCCCGCTGTGCAGCATATATATCTCTGCGGCATCAATTGCTTGAGCATAATTGTCCTTTATCCAGCCATCATAGAGAGCACTCCTCGATAGCATATCTGCTCCAACTCTTGCTGCTTGCTCTGTCTCTGCCATAGCCGACTCTTTAGCTGCTATTGCCCTCCCGCCATCTACGACTAAACCAATCAGTGCTAACAACGCAACAACAAATAAAAGGGTAAAAACCACGATTGATCCATCTTCTGCGTGTTGTAAGTTATCAAACATATCCCTACTAGTTCTAATATCTGTATTGCTTATTAGTCGCATATGCTTATTATATTGCTCTCATAGCTCACTACTAAGACATCGCTCCCCTCTATGGGTAATCTAGAACTGCATTTACTGCTCAAGTAAATATGGCTTGAAACCAATCTACATAAACCTATATACAGGTAGAACTGTAGTTCAATAAATACTTCTATACTCTTCTATAGGATCCTCTATCTTTGATTCAAGATTTACCCATCCAGGAACCGGTAGCCCGTAGCTCAACTGTCCCAACTCGACGACACATTTGACAGTCGCTACTACATAACCATTGGGCTGAAAATGTGCAGTATCCACAACAACATTAAGCTGTTGACAAGAGAGATCTTTTTGGGACAACGAGCTCAGCGCTGCAATACGTCCGGAAGATATTGCTTGAGTAGCTGACGGAGCAATTACTGCTGCTTCGGCACTAGCTCTAGCAGCATCATCAACATACGCTTTAGCCAACGTGAGTCGTCCCAACAGCACTACCACCCCCAAGAACAAGACAAGCACAGGAGTCAATACAACCATCTCAACAGCCATGGACCCCAGTTCCATCTGTTCACCTCCGAAAGCTCCCCGCAATAAGCTATTAGAGGCAGCCGTTATCGTTAAGACACCTGGTTTCACCATTACTCTGATCGCCTAAAACGCTGCAGAGGACCTATAGAGGTCGACTGAACCTGCAAATTCAAGTCTGGTAGTAGAGCTATAGCGTGTCCACTAACAATCACTGAAAGTTGACCATCTTGTCCAGGTAGTAGTCTTACTTGTGGATCCAAGACAAGTGACCCGGCAATATCATGCAGTATATTTGCTGCTTCTACCTTGCCAGCTGCTGGAGTGGAGCCGTAGTCCACCGCAGCATGTTCACCTTCTATGGCTGCTAGCTCCACCGCATGAGCAGCCAATGCCCAAAGAACAAACTGAATTACTACTGTCAATACCAACAGAAAAACTGGAACAATAATGACCATTTCAATTGCCTCAGAACCATAGTCATTTATCTGCAGATTACGTTGCATATCACTCCCAGAAAGTAGCAGGCATTACCATACTTACTAGATAAACAATAAAAACACTAGCAGTTATTTATAATAAAATAGGGGTAAATTATTCCTTGAAGTGTGGATCATATAGCCATTGATAGTCGTCGCATTATAGTTCAATTAGTTTGGTGCTCCACCAATTGTATTAGCAACGTTTTGTGCGTGACCCATTACAGCCTTAGTAATCAGTAAACCAGCGGCTACTGCTAGTACTACAAAAATGCCAACAATAACCATCTTCTCGGCTACATCGCCACGCTCATTCCACTCCACTTTACCTATAAGTCCTCTCATAAATGTCCATACACAGAATAAAATCTCAAGTTCCATGTCCTTTTCCTTTCGCTGGTATTAAAGGCTATCTACTTATTGCTTACTATTACGGTTATTATAAGTATAATATTAAATAATGCTTTGTCAAATTGTCTTGTTTTAACGAACTACAATTAAACTTGTTTGTTTAATTAAATTTCTAAAATACTGTTATAAACTAATATTGTAAGAATACTATCGTTATATAGCTTGAAATACCTTTTCAATTGCTGGATAGCTGATGAATAACATAAAACCAGCCATCAAAAGTATGGAGGGTAGGAATAGCTTCTCTGTAACCATATTTGCATTACTCTCAAGGTCGGCTAATTGATGCCTGCGAAGCGAGTTTGCTTTTACTCTTAAAGATCGACGAACTCTAGCGCCTTCGGTGCCAGCAAGTAGCAGGCTATTTGCTAATTCACGTAACTGTGGCACCGAGATCTTGCTGGACAATTGCTCAAGTCCACTCCAAGGTGGTTTTCCAGCCGCTCTAGCTTCTGATAACGAGTTTCTAATTGCCTGCAATGCCCAATCGTCACTTAATGAAGCAGCTGCGTCCAAGGCACCTTCTAGACCCATTCCCCCAGCCTGACCAAGTGCTACCAGTTCGACGAAGACTGCCAATATACGGATGAAGTGTTTTCTGCTTTTTTTAGCATGGGTACGGAGCTCTTGAATGGGTAGTAAAGCTCCAATAAGAGCAAAAATAATTATACATATGCCTAGTATAAACCAGTCATTATATAGGCTCGATAAAAATATTAGCTTTAACAGTATGATACCAATTACCGAGATAGCTGCCATCCCCATAGTCGAAATAATTATTGACGTGACAAATTTCTCCTCTCCGACATCAGTAATAACTAGATTAGATTTCAACTGCTGTACAAATGGTAAATGTGAATTGAAAATATTCGCAGTTATTTCCCGCACTAGTCTACTGTTGTATATGCGGTTAAAATCTTGTTTTATAGGTTTGTCATAACGCTGACTAGTAGTAACACTACTATACATATCATATTTTTCTAAAGCAGATATTAATGGTAAATTGTTGCTACTAATAGCCAGCAGAATAACGAATATACCTCCCCCAATACAAATACCTATAACAATCGCTATTGCCATATCACCTTGCTACCTATATCACTCAAGTTCATTGAACTGTGCAAGAATATACGATCTTCTTTAGCTGGTTGACTCATCTTATTCATCAGCCATAGCCCTAGCAGAAACAACGACCCCACCATAGCAAGCACTACTTGTCCTTCAGCCGAACTGTAAGGTAGTAGGTAGGTGTGAGCAACAAGCATGGCTAATCCTGCAAAACCTACTGAAAACCCACAGACCATTCTCATAGCAGATCGTGTAGATGCTCTCTGTGCCTCTACCTTGAGATATATGTTTGCCTCTTCGCGTGCAGTTACAGCAAGTTCACCAAGAATTTCCCCCAATGATACTGCACGGTTCTCTGAGGCCATAAGCAATACTGAAACTACTAAATCACCTAGGGGCTCCTGCAAAGTTATAGCAAATTTACGCAGTGCTGTCGACTGAGGAATTCCTATCTCCAAATAAGTTGCTAACTCGCTCACCTGAGCGGCAATGGGTAGAGGAGCTAGTGGTACAGATGCCGTAATAGCCTGATTTAAACCAGCAGCACCAGCAAGCGTATCTGCTAGCATCTCTGTCCAAGTAGCAATTGCTTCAATATTATTAATTTTTTTCTTTGACTCAGTACTAATGAAAAGTCCTGACATCACAAAGGGTAATACTCCTGCAAAAACTGCTGCCATAATCCATTTAGTTAGTATCAGAATTATTAGCGATACTATGACTGCTATTACTAAACGGCGTTTATTTTGCGCTAGCAATTTGCCAATGTTTTCAAGTCTATTATCCACTCCATCGTCAATAACTGTTCCTAGTGCGTCGCCCAGAGTAGTATCTTTTTTTGCAATAAGCGTTGGGGAAAAACTCATTACTATGATGGCAATACCTATAGCAATGGTTATGCCACTGAATATTACTAAAACTCCCATAATTATATAACTCCAATATACTAGTCAGCTTGATAACCGTATAAGCACAATTCAGCTAAGGTATCTGAGCGGACAGGGGAACCGGGAATGGCTTGCCTTGTTGGTCCAGGTTTCCAGATCTCATTCGAAATAATCATAGAGGTATCTGCATCTACAACCTCTCGAACTGATGATATGAATCGGTGAACTCGTCTCGTAGAATTATTCTTAGATAGGCTACTTCTGTTTGACGATATATTAAGGTTATCATGGGGAATAGATCTACCTACAGTACCTAATTTACCACGATAACCTTTCAATTCTTCTATCTGCAAACTATCAATGAAAACAACGAAATGAACAGCTCCAGCTATGAGTAAATTAGATGCCTCTAACGTAAGTCGTTCAGGTGCTTGGGCAGCATAAGCAGCAAGTCGCCTGAATGCTCCAGCTGACGAGTCGGCATGTATAGTAGCCATTGAGCCTGAGCGGCCCTGTGACATAGCATTGAGCATAGGGATAACTTCTTCACCTAATACTTCGCCAACAATCACCCGTGAGGCATTCATCCTCAAGCTGCGTCGTACTAAGCGAGACATGCTAATTTCCCCAACGCCCTCGCTATTTGGTGGCCGTGATTCCATGGCCACGCAGTCAGGATGCCTTTCCACCTGTTTGTCCAGGCCAAGTTCAAAAGCCTGCTCTATGGTAACCAATCTTTCATGAGGAGGTATCTCGGCTGCTAATGCTCTTAATAATGTCGTTTTCCCAGAATTCATCGCGCCTGCGATAAGAATATTTTTCCTAGCTCGTACTGCTGCAGCTAAAAAATTTGCCAATTCATCACTTAGCATGCCCATCTCAACAAGTTCACTCAAGGATAAGTCCACGAAACGGTGACGTCTGATATTGACGATGGGCCTCGTAGTGACCTCCATGACCGCAGATAACCGACTACCATCAGGCAAGCGGAGATCGAGTTCGGGATGAGCAGCATCAAACCTACGCTCATGGAGGCCAAAGCGTGCTCCCGCAGACCTAACTAGCTCGATTAACTCATCATCTGAAGTAGCAGCTGATGGACCTCTAACCTTCTCGCCACTATGATAGGTAATCCAAACCTCATCAAAGCCATTGACATCTATGTTCTCTATGTCAGGATCTTCAATGAGACCTTGCAGATCTCCTAAGCCCCATAGTCTATCAACTAGTGCCTTAGCGATCATTTGTTCCTCATCTGCAGCAGGAGGAGTTTTACCCTTCATAAGCAACAAAGATGAGTACTCATTAATTACTTTCCAGATGATTTGACCGCCTATAACCTTCTGCTCACTAAGTGTAAGATTTTCTATCGATCTTTCAGCAAGTGCTTGTGCTACTTTCGAACGAAGATCTTGGAGCAAGGTGCTGTCAATTCCACCCGGATGAAGATAAGAGACTTGCCGAAGGGGATGTTCGGTTGATTCTTGCTTGCTTGGCCCATTGGCAAAGTCACGTGGAGCTATTGAAGATATATCTACCATCGACTGCTCCATCATGTGCTACCTCCTTGATAGTTAAAACTAACAACCGAACGATATCTCTTATTATCTAACAGTATTGTGGGTGTTGTATTACGGAAATAAGTAGTTTCACCTTCTGTAGTTTCTATGGGTTGTTTTTCTGTATCGTGATCGATATTGTCGGCAAGTCGTTGCGCCGAAGACCTGAGTTGACCTACTAGATTATCTGCAAGATTTTTTGCCGATCGTACCAACTTACTGCGTAGCGATAGCGGAAGACCTAATTCGATACCCTCTGCAGCATGTGTATCGTGAGCGATAACCCCAGCTACTTCTATACCCGTTGCCTCTTCTATCTCAACTGATCCATACGGCTTCTCTCCAATTAATAACAACTTCACAGTTGGGTTAAATGTATTAAGGACCTCAATTGCTGACCGTAAATGAATGACAGATGCAACTCCTGGTTTAGCAACTAACAAAATCAAATCAGCTATATTTATCAGATCTGTCATACATGTAATATCTGCGTGAATTCGACCAATATCTAATATAACTACCCCTTTGTAACTATTTAACAATTGAGCTATATGCGACCAAGCCGGTGCAAGAGCTACACCTTGTTGTGTACCTGCAACTCCAACAAGAAGTCCAACTTCATGCGGTAGCGACTGTATATGATCATTTAGGTCGTTGATATCCACTCCCCTCCGTATATACATCGAGAGAGTGGCAATACCCGGAGCACCACGCAGGCCGTAGTGTGCTCCAAGATCGCCACCGGATATGTCACACTCTGCGAGGAGAACCGCTTCATCTTCGGGCCATGCAGTTGCAAGAGCTAGTGCTGCTGTTGTCGTGCCTGGAGATCCTTTTGCATTACAGAGTAGAACTATACTCATTTAGCCCATCCAATCATTAGATGCATATTCCGCCTTATATAACACAAAATATTTTCCATTGCTAAGTGCTTATAGTGAAAAGGTTGTTTAGCTACACCACCTAGAAGTGCATTTAATTTTTTAGTTTTGTTATTACAGTATTATGTCGTAAATTGCCAGGATATTTGGATGAAATTGAATAGCTTGTATCTGGGATAATTGCTAAAGCAATTTGATCTGCTGTAGCAGCAACAGCTACTGAAGGAGCTAGAGCTTGAGATACAATCAAAGATACTTGTTCTCCTGTAGAAATATTTGGTGTAGATGACAGCATATTACCACTAATAGGTTGATTATTTACTTGAACTGAATATACCCTTGCAATACCAATAATAGTCCCTGGTTGTAAGCTTAATACTTCGCCTAAAGGAATAGACTGGTTAGTATCAATCACCCTACGGTTATTTATACTCTCCTGTGGTTGTGAGCCTGTAGCAGGAGTTGGAACAGAAGCGCCTTGCACAGATGTTCCGGACTCTCCAGGGGGAAGTGTCAAAATCATCATGACTTGTGCTCCACTAATTACTCCTCCAGCTGGAAGCTGAGAAGGAGATAAATTAGCACCAACGATTGCATCTCCAGTAGGAATAGGCTCTTCTTTGGCCAAAGCGTTAGCGGTGAGGAGCTCTCCAGGTAGAAGGGTAACCTGGGCATGCATGTCTAAAACCTCTGATTCATAACGAGCATAAATAGGGCTAACACCACTACCTAACCCTATCCGTGCTATCCGAATATTTGATGCATGTATTCTTTGGTATTTATCTATTGTTTTTGCTACTACAAGTACTGCAACTTCATGTTTTGCTTTGGTATATATTATTGCCGATAAAGTAGCGGAACTAGCAACTAAAACTGTGCCAATAGCAAGAAGTATCTTCCTGCGACGTTTCATTAAATCCCAACGAGGAATTATACTGTATTGCTTGTCTTTATCTAGACCTTTTTTAGAATAGTTCAGTGAATCTTTTTCATGTAATTTCGTAGAGAAACTCATCAACTTATCCTGTATATTTATCCTGCAGTTATGATTGACTCTATTTGTTCTATATGAACTGGAATTGTTGATTGCGTGCTTAAGGGAGATAGACTGCCACTATCTCCATTTGTCGCACTCCAAGTAACTGTCCAGTGAATAATTGCTGTAAGATTAACTACTGAATCAGTAAAGACATTCGTATACGTATAGGAGCAATTAGTTTGTTGAAGTTCTGCAGATATGTAGTAGTTGTATGGAGTTCCAGGGCCATTGCAATTCAGCAATGCCCCATTGCCCATAGACCAAGTTACCGATGTAGGCTGAGCAACTACACTTGCGGTTAGGCCTCCTACCGTCACAGAAGCACTGACTGGGTGCCAAACTGCACCCGATATCCATAGCCAAGTGGGCAGATTGACTATGGTTGCTGGAGATATTCCTCCTACTGTATTTGGAGCAATTTGAATTTCTGGTGTCGGAATCTGAGCCGATGCCTGTTCAAGTGCTTGATGTACTGCACATGACACGCAAGGCTTTGGTGGTACATTGGAGATCACTTTGTACCAGAAAAATCCAGACGTCGGCGCTACTTGATATCCTCCTTCGCCAACTGCCTCATCAAATTCAGTAACCGTAGGACAAGTTATATAGTCCACCACCAAATGGCTTCCGCTAGAAGAACTACTTGGTGGCGTCAGTCCAAGGTTTAACAAAAAGCTGGAAGGAACCTCTACCCATTGACATGGGGAGTAACCTGAATACTGCTGTGAAGATCTTCCCGGATAAGTAGTTCCTGTACTGGATAGACTAGTAGTAACAGTTACTTGAACGGTATTATCTCCATCGGTTGCCCCCACCTTGCTCGAACTGAACGTCCCAGCAAAGGCATTATTGCTGAACCCTACCAGTACAGTGACAATAGCCAGAGTAGTAATTAAAATTATTTTCAAAGTTTGAGCTTGTCTCATAGACCTTTGCACAGTCCTTCCGGTGTTCTCATGCCTTGTACTTGTTGCGAGGTAACCTTCCAGACCCCGGAACTCATAGCTAGCTGTGAACGGATCACTGCATAACCAGGATCTCCCCCTTGATCAACAGGGGTAGCTTTCCCTGTCGATGCATAGGTGGTCCCCAATGACCAACTACAACCTGTGACTACAGCTGTGTCCTTACTGACCTCATCCACATGCACATTGCCTAAACGCCACTTGAGAGCTCCCACGATGCCTTGTACGCGCCAACCGAATAAAGCTCTCCGGATGTAGTAAAGAGCTGGGGGCAGAAAAGACGCGGTTAATAGAGGCGATTGCCAGTCGGCAGTTTCTGATGCAACATAAAAGCCTTGCTCTGCCTTGAGCCAGGCAAGCTCCAATTCATGATCGACATGAACGGATGCCGATCTGCCCTGTGGATTTGCCGTAGTCAATGGCACATTACTTGCTACTCTATGTTGTTTATTGTAGGATTTCTTATGAAAATTATGATTAATGTAGTGATTGCTACTTGAAGAGCGAACGGATGATGGAGAGGAGCAGGCACTCGCCAAAATACCCCACCCCAATAGGTAAATAGCTGTAGTTATAAAAAATATTATTTTATACATACCAAAATATATAATATCTATATAGCTATTTTGTGTCAAATTTGCTTGCAATAAATAAACAAATATATGTATTTATTAGGTATAAATTCTCCACAATCAAGTCACCGCCTCGTTTTAGATATAACCCATATGCATTGTCACGCCACCAAGTATGTACTACTAACATCCCAAAAGACTTCCTAATTCACTTCCCAAAAATAAAAAAGGTAGCGAATAGTAACTTCTTCAGAAGTTTCAATATTAATATATAGTTATATATTAATATAAATATCTACTATTGTTGGCACGCCATGGAGAGCAATGCAGTCGAACCAAACGTGAAAAAGAAATAGTGGTCTATGAGGCATTCAGCAGCGAGTGCCGGTATGCTCGTTGTCGTCGGCACAATGAATACAGTATGAGACATACAGAGAAGAGGGAAGGTGTTAGCTCGCGAGAATAAAGCCATAAGGTTACCTCGAAGCAAGGACACAATGAGGAAGTAGGGGTTCGGCTACTCGGTACAGTAGAGATCGAGCTGCTCGAACTTCTCTGGACAACTGACAAGCCGCTGGGTGGACAAGAACTGGTTTCCCGGTTGCCAGATCTGGCACGTGCCTACACCACGGTTGCCACAGTCCTGAACCGCCCTGTAGAAAAGGGCTACGTAGAGCGAATACCTGATGGACGAGCTGTTGGGACTGCCTGGGCAAGTCGCTCAATCTCGGGACAACCTGAAGCGAGCAGCGGACTAGGAGGTTGGGAGCGGTCCTTGACGTGTGGCAATCACCGTTATAAAATAACAAAGTGCCCAATCCCACGGATAAAGACCTCTTGATCGAGGTGATGAGTCCGCTGGGCACGGGACTTTACTCAGCGCTCGACCGAGCCTTGGAGTTAGCCCAACAGCACTTCATCGACTTCGACATGACGGGGCCTGAGTATCAGCCGGCGGCCCACCATCTCGCTCGTGCCCACAGCCGACGACTCCTGCTCGCCGCCGGTGCAGAGGGCGACCTGGGCAACTGGGAGGTGGCGAAGCCAAAGCCAAACTTGCAGGTCCTTCTCCGCAACGAGGTTCTGGAACTCCGTCTCCTGCGACCAGTAGGCAAAGACGTGCCGCCGCCCGGTCCGAACCCGGCCCGGCAGGCCTACTACACGAACATCCACGACAACCTGCTCGGGATCCGGGGCAGTCGACTCCTGGGCCTCTGGTCGATCGACCCTGAATCCGGAGAGGTCTCCATCCGAGTGGTGCGACC
>Ga0080006_1256685_pt1 | contig 18729 bp, 11 predicted proteins | sample RS3BMetagenome_FD_69209 | JGI IMG/M metagenome (GOLD analysis project Ga0080006, IMG submission 69209) | Ferric oxide microbial mat and aquatic microbial communities from Rainbow Spring, Yellowstone National Park, USA - RS3B (SPADES... ... | reverse complement strand
CCTCGGGCTATAGAGGTGCCCCCCCCCGCGAGCCGCTCCTTGTGGATCGTGAACACGCGCCCCGCCGCCCGCCGGTCCAGTCGTTGGCGGTCCAGCCGGAGAGACCCAGTAAAAGTCGGGTCCCTCCCATCCGGATCGACCAGAAGCTGGGCAGGCCGGAACCGAGCAAGTAAACCTCGGCCTCGTCGAGGATCGGCAAGAGCCGGGCGAGCGTCAGGAGTCGGTCGCGGCCCCAGACCCGGATCGACTCGGCCCTGGACCCGTCGTCAGCCAGGCCCTGAATCTCGATCCGTTTCTCCCAGGGCTCGAGGACGATCGCCACCGGTCGACCCGGCGAAAGCTCGAACCGGATCGCCCGGGGGCTTCGAGCCGCCCTGTGCCGCTTCAAGAAGGCGAGGATGTTGTACAAGGCCTCGCGAGTCAGAGGCACCCGACGCATCGGCAGGCTCATGGCCGATTGGAGCGTCGAGAATCCCCGAAGCCAGGAATCGGGCAGGTCGATTTTTTCCTCGCGAGGCCCGGTCCCCTGGTCGGTCGCGGCGACCTCCAATCCGCCCGGGTCGATCTGGAGGCGGGTCGGTCGATAACTTCGGAGAAGCTGGAAGTTCTCGTGAAGCGTCCACGAATAATCGACGTTCGTGGTGCCGAGCCTGACCTCGCCTTCACCTGCAAAGGCATTGCGATCGACGGTCAGGCAAGCATAGCTTGACTCATCGGCGCTGAAGCCTTCGAGGAAGAGGACGTCGGGAGCGACGGTGACGACCGGATCGCTTGGCAGCAAGATCCGCCAGAGTTTGGGGTCGTGGGCTCTCAGGTGACGCGAGTACTCGTCGCGGGCCGACCAGTACTCCCGGCGCTTCTGGCGGAACAGGGCGTCGAGTCGGGCGAATTCTTCGGCCGAGCCCCCGGGATGGATCGCAGTCTCCCGGACCTTTTTCTCGGCAAGAGAGGTCTTATGGCTGGATCGATGGCGAGGTGGTTGGCGGAGGTCGCCGATGAGGACGTCGTGGAGAGCGCCGATGGCCTCGCGAAAGCGCAAGGGATGGCGGAGTTCGGCGTCGAAGCTGACCCGGTCGCGTCGGAGGTTTCCGGCCAGTGCCACGGCCAGCCCGGCGGGGCTGGAAATGACCGAGCTCCGGTTCCGATAAGCCAGGGTCAGGTTCATCGGACGGCCTCGGTCTTTTTCTTTCGGACGATCGCGGGGGAGGCCGGGTCGGCCCGACTTCGAAGCGTCGACCAGGGTCGTTCACCGGGCCGCCGTGACGACGGCACCCGGCGAAACACGTTGCCTCGGTCGCCGGGGGCCGTCGACACGGCGGCGAAAGAGCAACGGCCCTGGGGAAGCAAGCGTGCGGGCAAGGTCAACCCCGGCGGAACACCGGAGCAAGCTGGTCTCGGGCTCCGACCCGGCCTCCCTCGCGATCGTTTCATTCGCTCCGAGGCAACATAGCGACTGTCCCGGTCATTTGCAACTCCGGGAAGCTCGACCGGACCAGGGACTCCAGTTCCGCCCGTCTTTCGACCAGTTGCACCACCGCGACCAGCCCCGCCCGACGCTCGGGACCCCGGACCGATCGCAGGGCGATTCCCAGCAAGGGCAGCAAGTCCGGGGCCTCGCTGGGCCGGGTCTCCAGCCGATGGAGCAACTGGCGAACCACCCCCGGCCTGGCCCGACTTCCTCGATGAACGTTGAGCAAGACACCGGCCCAGAGCGCCCGGAGCGCCTCGGGTTCGAGATCAACCCCTCCTGCCGTGCTTTCGAGTTCAGCCACCAGGGGAAGTCGGATGTCGTCGTAGGGGGATTCGAGAAGCTTCCGCCAGGTCTCGACGTCGTCGAGGAGCCGGGGCTCGGACCGGAACCAGGCCCAGCCTTCGCGACGGACGTCGGCGTGGCGGCTGTCGAGAAAGTCGAGAACCATCGACGGCTCGAAACCCGTCGAGCTGGTCAGGACCTCGCGGAGCCACCGGAGGATCTCCGGTCGAAGCAGCTCGGCCCTCGCGTCGACCAGGGGAAGCACCGACTGGAGATCGTCCGGCCCGATGGTTTTGGTCTTGAGCCAGGAGAAGCCCAGCTTCGCGACGGGCAAGGGGCGAAGCCTCGCCAGGCTCACCGCCTGCTCCAGCGTGACCTGAGTCGCGTCGACGGCTCGGGAAATCAGGTCGCAAAGCGGTTCCAGGGCCACCGGGTCGGTTGCCTGGACCAGGGCGAGCCATCGGTCGACACCCAGGCTCTCCAGCCCCTCGAACTTGTCGAGCATCTCGGCCGCGAGGCTGACGACCGCGGGGTCATCGTGCTGGAGCAACTCGAGCCAGCCATCGACCGGCAGGGCCAGGCGATGCAAGGCGGGGTCGGCCTCGATCCAGCGGATCGCCCAGCGGCGGACGGTCGTCGACCGGGCTCGCGTCAGGAGCCCGACGACGACTCCCGGTGACTTCTTCCAGAGCGATGGATAAATCGGAGCCGGGGCGAGTTCGCCCAGCGAGTGGCCGGGCCGGTTGGTCCAGCCGCTCGGCCGGGCTTCGATCGCCGGGGAGTGGTGAAAGAGGATGTGCATCAGACCCCAGTTGTCGATCAGGGCCAAGCCGTCGGCCACGTCGTCATCGGTGTAGAGAGCCAGGGCCTTGGCGACGGCGTCGACGTATCGACCGGGCTGATCCTTCCCGAGCCGGCGGAAGTACCGCCAGGCCCGCCGCCTGAGATAATTCCGGGTCGCGACACTGAACAGCCGGAGGGTCTTCATCTGTTCGAGGACGGCCGGGAGCTTGCGGATGTCGGTCTCGGGGGTCTCCGAGCCCACGGCCAGGCGATACCAGCGAATCGCCCAGTCGTGCAGGACCATCGATTTCCTGGTCCACCACATCCGGAACTCGACCATCCGGCCGCGAGGCATGGTCGTTTGCCGGGGGGTGGCGACGAGTCGATCCAGACCCACCGACGACTGCCCCTCCGATGGGGTCCTGGACTTGCGGACCCGCCGGATCGAGCGATCGAAGAGGACCAGGAACCGGGCCATGAGCGGGTCGTCCCCCTCGGCCTCGGCCATCTTGAACAGGCGTTTGATCAGGGCCTCGTGGCGGAAGGCGTTGAGCGGGCGGTCGAGGTACTCGAAGAGGAGCCACCGCGAATCGTCGCGGCGGTCCGTAAACCAGGTTGAGGCGAACTCGCCCAGCGCCTCGGCGTCGTGGACCTCTCGGATCGCGTCGACGAAGGCGAGGTCGCCGTCTTCGAGCAGATCCCGTGGGATTGCTCCGTCATCTGCCATGAACCGATGCCCCAGGATTGCTCAAACCGACTCCCGACAGTCTGGAGGCTAAGGTCGAAGTCCCGACCCGTCAAGCCCTGGTCTCCGGCCGGTTCCGGTATAATCCGCCGACCTTTGTTGTAAGAAATCGAGGCCCCGGCCGTTGAGGCTAGAGAGAGGGCCGAAGCCGCCGTGAGGTGACCTTGCCCGGTCCGACCGACCGATCCGATCCTCGAGCCGTCGAAGAGGCCTGGATTCTGGCCACGCTCCCTCGCGCCCTGGCCTTTGCCACGTCGCTTTTGCGGGATCGGACCATCGCCGAGGATGTGGTCCACGACTGCTACGTCCGTCTCCTCCAGAAGTCGAGCACTTACGACCTGGCGAGGGACGGCACGAAACTGCTTTTCAAGGCGATCACGAACGCATGCATCGACCGGAATTATCGCGACCGGACGCTCCTGAGCCTCGAATGCGAGGACGGCTCCGCCGTGCCGATCGCCGACCCCCGGGCGCTCGATCCTCACGAACTGGCCAGTCACCACGAGCTGGAATCGGCCGTGCTCGATTCGCTCGGTCGGCTGACCCTGGCCCAGCGAGGGGCTCTGGAACTCAAGAGCCTGGGCTATTCGCTCCAGGAGATCGCCGAGGCTCTGGGCACGACCTCGACCAACGCCGGCGTTCTGGTTCATCGGGCTCGCCAGGCCATGGCCGACGAGCTTCGTCGGTTCCGGGAGGCTCCGCCCGATGATTGAGCCCGATTCGTCGATGGATCAGGAAATCGAAAGGCTGATTCGCGCGTCGCTCGACCGGGCGGCCGAGCAGGTCGACCCCCGGCCACTGTTCGACCGGATCAGGGCCCAGAGGCGACCGACCCGGCGGAAGTCGACCTACCCCTGGCGATGGGCGGGGCTCGCTGCGGCGGCCCTGGTCCTGATCGCCGTTTGCTTTCCGATCGTCCGGCAGGACCGGAAGGTTCTGGCAAAGGGAGAGACCGTGGTCCGCGAGGCCCGCGAGGTCCACCTTCAACCGATCGACCGCTGTTATCTGGTCGAGGTCCGTCGCGAGTCGTCGCTGGCGGCCGAGATCGCGCCGAATTTGCCGGAGGTCCGCCAGACCCGGCTCTGGACCCGGGGGGGTCGGTTCTGGGTCGAGTCGCCCTGGCCCGACCAGCGGTGGGCCTGGGGCCGCGACGAGTTGAACCGATTCTGGATTGCCTTTGGCCCGCACACTGCCGTTCGGTACGAGGCCGACGAGGTCCCCGACCGGATCAACCTCTATTGCGACCTTCACTCCCTGAACCTTGAACGGTGGCTTGGCGATGTTCTCGACCGGTTCGACCTGACCCGCGAGGAGATCCCCGCCGATGAAGACGCCTCGACGATCCGGATCAAGGCGAAGGCTCGCGACGTCCTGCCGGTCGGGCCGGGGGTGCAGTCGGCCGAGATCGAGGTCGACGCCGAGACCCGGGTGATCCGCCGGTTGGTGGTCCGTCGGGTCTGGAATGGTCAGCCTCTGGCCACCGTCACCTACAGCCTCTCCGAGACCGACGCCCGCGACCCGCTCGATTATCAGGTCGAGGGGCATCTGATTGACCCCTTCGAGATCTTCACCCGCGACCACGACCCCCAGCGCCGCAAGGATCTGGCGGCCCGATGGTTCGGCAACCGCACGGTTCGAGGGCCTCGGCCTCTCGATTCGCTCAAGCGACCTTGAAATGGACCGGAGGACTTCTTCGATGGCTCGGTTGCTCCCTCGGATCGTCGTGGCAATCGCCTCGATCGCCCTGATGCTCTCCTTTGCCCTGGTCGCGGCCCGAGGGCAACAGCCCCAGGCGCCCGACCCCGAGCGCGGCTTCTCGCTTGGCGACACGGACCTCGACGGCAAGCTCTCGCCCGAGGAGCTTCGCGAGCTGCTGGTCAATGGCGCAAGGCTCAAGAACGCGGCGGCCAAGAAGCCCTTCGCCAATCCCGAGGTCCTCTTCAGGCGGCTCGACACGGACCGCGACGGCTTCCTGAGCCTCGCCGAGTTCCGCCAGATGGCGCAGCTCCGCCAGGGGATGGGCGGGCCGGGAGCCGGGCCGTTCGCCAAGGGAGCGTTGGACCGGGCCAAGGCCAGAGCCAAGACTGTCGAGCCGGCTCGCGAGGTCGCCGATCGGCCGATCACTCCCGACCAGTTGCGATTCTTCGAGGCCAAGATCCGCCCGGTCCTGGTCAACCATTGCATGGGTTGCCACTCGACCAGCTCTGTGAAGAAGAACGGGGGGATGTTCGCCGACAGCCGCGAAGGGCTCCTCAAGGGCGGGGACAAGGGGCCAGCGGTCGTCCCCGTCAACCTGAAGGAAAGCCTCCTGATCCAGGCGATCCGGCAAGACGACGCCTCGTTCAAGATGCCGCCCAAGGGGAAGCTCGCCGACGAGGTCATCGCCGACTTCGAGGAGTGGATCCGGATGGGCGCTCCCGACCCCCGCGACTCCTCGGCGTCGAAGGCGAGGTCGGCCTCGACCAGCGATCACCTCGACATCGAAAAGGCCCGCGAAACCTGGGCGTTCCAGCAGCCCAGAGCCGCCAAGCCGCCGGTCGTGAAAGACACCTCGTGGCCGAAGACCGACGTCGACCGCTTCCTCCTCGCCGGGCTCGAGGCCAAGGGGCTCCGACCCGTCGCGGACGCCGACCGACGGACCTTGATCCGCCGGGCCAGCTTCGACCTCATCGGCCTGCCGCCGACGCCTGAAGAGGTCGACGCATTCGTCTCGGATCGGTCGGACGACGCCTTCGCGAAGGTCGTCGACCGGCTCCTGGCCTCGCCTCGATTCGGCGAGCGATGGGGACGGCACTGGCTCGATATCGCCCGATACGCCGAGTCGACCGGCAAGGCCAACATGCTCTATCCCCAGGCCTGGCGCTACCGGGACTGGGTGATCGCCTCGATCAACCTCGACAAGCCTTATAATCAGTTCATCCGGGAACAGGTCGCTGGCGACCTCCTTCAGGCCAAGACCCCCCGGGAGCAAGCCGACCACCTGATCGCCACCGGCTTTCTGGCCCTCGGCTCGAAGATCGTCAACACCCAGAACCGCAAGCAATTCCTGGTCGATCAGGCCGACGAGCAGATCGACGTCACCAGCCAGGCCTTTCTCGGTCTGACCGTCGCCTGCGCCCGGTGCCACGACCACAAGTTCGACCCGATCTCGCAGCGCGACTACTACGCCCTCTCGGGGATCTTCCAGAGCACCCAGACCCGCTACGGGACCCTGCCCGGCCTGGTTCAGAATGCCAACCCGTCCCCCTTGATCGAGCTTCCCGTCGAGGCCCACGTCCCCTCCGCCCAGCCCACGCTCACGCCCGAGCGTCGGGCGGCGCTCGAGACCCAGCTCGCCGATCTGGTCAAGGCCCGCGACGCTCTGACGCCCGACGAGAACTTTAGCCCTAAGGGGTTTCAGATCCGGACCCGCCTGGCGATCATGCGGTTTCGCCTCGCCTCGTATCGACCCGACGGCACCCCTCGGACCTACGCCATGGGCGCGGTCGATCGGCCCGAGCCGGTCGATAGCCCGCTTTATGTTCGAGGGGAACTCGAACATCCGGGCGACCTGACTCCTCGGGGCCTGGTCCGGGTTCTTTGCTCGAAGGCGCCCGAGCCGATCCGGAGCGGCAGTGGTCGCCGCGAGCTGGCCGACTGGCTGGCCTCGCGTGACAACCCCTTGACCGCCCGGGTGATGGTCAACCGGGTCTGGCTGCACCTCTTCGGCCGGGGTCTGGTCGCCTCGCCCGACAACTTCGGCGCGGCGGGTCAGCCGCCGAGCCACCCCGAGTTGCTCGACACCCTGGCCGTCTCGTTCATGGATCAAGGCTGGTCGGTTAAAGGCCTGATCCGCCGGATCATGACGAGTCGAGCCTATCAACTGGCCTCGACCCACGACCCGAAGAACTTCGAGGCCGACCCCGACAACATGCTGGTCTGGCGGATGAGCCCGAGGCGGCTCGAAGCCGAGCCGCTTCGCGACGCGATCCTGGCTGTGAGCGGCAAGCTGATCCTCGACCCGCCGGTCGGCTCGGCCGTGGCCCTGACGGGTGAAGGCCCCGCCGGACCGTTCCGGGGGTTCAATCAGGACGCCCAGGATTTCCACCGAGGCGTTTATCTGCCGGTCGTCCGCGACCTCTTGCCCGAGTCGCTCGCTCTCTTCGACTTCGCCGACCCGAGCCTCGCCACCGGCGAGCGGGCCAGCACCAGCGGGCCGATCCAGGCTCTCTATCTGATGAACAGTCCGTTCGTGATCCGTCAGTCCGAGGTCGCCGCCGGTCGCCTGCTGGAGATCGAAGGCGACCAGGACGCCCGGATCAAGCTCGCCTACGAGCGGTTCCTGTCGCGACCGCCGACTCTGGCGGAAGCCGATCGGGCCAAGGCGTTCCTCGACGGATTCATCAAGGGGGAGCCCGCCGGCAAGCTCGCCTGGACCGCGTTCTGCCAGGCCCTCTATGCGAGTGCCGAGTTCCGATATCTCGACTGACGGACGTTCCGGACGTACGACTTTTCCACCGGAGGATTCCTGATCATGACCGGATTTCCCCCTCTTCCGTCGCGCCGGACGATCCTGAAGGGCGTGTCTTCGGGGTTCGGCTATCTCGCGTTTGCCGGGCTCTCGACGATGGCCTCGGCCCGTGACAAGACCAACCCGCTGGCTCCCAGGCCGCCGCATTTCCCGGCAAAGGCGAAGCGGGTCATTTTCCTTTGCATGCACGGGGCACCGTCGCATGTCGACACATTTGACTACAAGCCTCGACTGACCAGCGACACGGATAAACCCTCGCCGGTCGCCCGGCTCAATGGCGCGAAGCTCCTGGGTTCGCCCTGGGAGTTCAAACAGCACGGTCAGAGCGGCCAGTGGATCTCCTCGCTTTTCCCCGAGGTCGCCAGACACGCCGACGAGCTTTGCATCATCAAGAGCATGCACACCGATCTGCCCGCGCACCCGCAGGCTTATCTGATGATGCATACCGGCAGCTCGCAGTTCGTCCGCCCGTCGCTGGGGGCCTGGACCCTTTATGGGCTTGGAACCGAGAACGAGAACCTGCCCGGCTTCGTGGCGATCAAGCCGGTCGCCCGCAACGGCGGCCCGCAGAATTATGGCGCCGCGTTCTTGCCCGCGATCTATCAAGGGACCCGGATCGGCAACGAGGTCCAGCCCGTCGCGAACGCCCAGCTCGGCAACATCAAGAACCCCCGGCTCGACCTGGAAACCCAGCGCAAGCAGCTCGACCTCGTCCAGTCGATGAACCGCGAACTGCTCGACCGCGACCACGTCCACCCCGGGGTCGAAGGCGTGATCGAGTCGTACGAGCTGGCCTTCCGGATGCAAGGCTCGTTGCCTTATGTGATGGATCTCTCCAGCGAGTCGGCCGCCACCAAGGGTCTCTACGGGATCGACGACGAGGAAACCGCCGACTTCGGCCGCCAGTGCCTTCTGGCACGGCGACTGGTCGAGTCCGGCGTCCGGTTCGTCGAGCTGAGCCACGGCGACTGGGACCAGCACCGCAACCTCAAGGCCGACCACGCTAAACACGCGCAGGCGATCGACAAGCCGATCTCGGGCCTCCTGACCGACCTGAAAACCCGGGGCCTGCTCGACGACACCCTGGTCATCTGGGGCGGCGAGTTCGGCCGGACCCCGCACGCCCAGAACGGCGACGGTCGCGATCACAACAACAAGGGTTATTCAATCTGGATGGCCGGGGCTGGGCTCAAGCCGGGCCTCTCTTACGGTCAGACCGACGAGCATGGCTACGAGGCGGTCGTCAACCCCGTGCATATCCACGACTGGCATGCGACAATCCTCCACCTGCTCGGCCTCCACCACGACCAGTTGACCTATCGCCACGCGGGCCGGGAGATGCGGCTCACCGACGTCAAGGGCAAGGTCGTCAATGACATTCTGGCCTGAGCGGAAAGGAAAACCGATCATGCGTCTTCGAATCGGCTGGCTCGGCTTGACCACCGCCTTGATCCTCAACGGCGGGTCGATCGCCGGGCCTCTGCCCCCGGGTCGGCAACACCGGGGCTCGATCGAGGGCGAGAACACGGTCACCTTTGTCCCCCGAGCCAATCTCGCCCCGATCAAGTTCGACTATCAGGTGAAGGTCGAATATATCGTCGATACTCGATACGGCAAGGAATCCAAACCTTCGACCGACGAGGAAGTCAAGCCTCCCGTCGAGGAGGTCGCCGTCAAGAAGGTGGTGGTCAAGAAGGCTCCGAGAACCAAGAAGAAGGAGGCCGAAAGTCCGGCTTCCCGGATCAGCGGCGCCATCGACCTCTCGCTCCATTCGCTCGAGCGGAGCTATCGCCAGAACGGCCAGTCGATTCTGGAAACCCGGGCCAGCCGGGCCCGATTTCAGGGGCGAGTCCAGCCCGACGCCCCCGTCTTCAACGTCTCGGCCAACGACGCTCCGCCGCCGGTCCAGCAGATCCTCAAGAACTTCGACGTCGTCGCCGCCAGCCTGCTCCTGAACGACGACCTCAAGGTCGTCGACCGCCGATACCGGGTCGAAGGAGCCCAGCGGGCCGTCCTCGAGACCCTCCTGTCGATCCACACGCCGGTCCCCAAGGGGGTCGACTCGTGGGAGTCGCCCACCCAGCTTGTCATGGGCCACGGCCAGACCGCCAAGGGCCTGCTCAGGTTCGAGAAGCAGAAACCGGCGGCGACCGCCAGGCCGACCGATCCCAGGCCGAGCGACCTGATCAAGGTGAAGGTCTCGGGCGTGCTCAGGGCCGAGGGCGTGATTGCCGGGAACCTGATCAAGGACGGGACCTATACTGTCACTGGCGAGCAGACCTTTGACTCGCACACTCACGAATGGATCGCGGCCCGGTGGTCGGTCGTGGTGGTCAATGAACTGGCCAACCAGGCGGGCATCACCGTCGCCCAGTCGAAAGGGACGATGACCGTCGAATCCAGGGCTGTGGTCGCCGGTAGTTCGGCGACTCCATCGGAAGCCACTCCCAAGCTTTGATCTCGAAAGGAAATTCTTATGACCAGGCGATTATGGGTACTCGCCGCGCTGTCGTGGTTCGCCGGCGACGGCCTGGCCAGGGCCGAGGGGCCGACCTTCAGCAAGGATGTCGCGCCGATTCTCCTGAAGAACTGCGCGGGATGCCACCGGCCGGGCGAGATCGGGCCGTTCTCGCTGCTCTCGTACAAGGACGCCGCCAAGCGGGCCGACGACCTCGCCGACGTCACCGTCAGCCACCAGATGCCTCCCTGGAAGCCCGAAGCCGGTTTCGGCGAGTTCCTCGACGATCGCCGCCTGACCGATCGGGAAATCAAGACCATTGCCGACTGGTCGAAGGCGGGCGCCCCCGAAGGGAACCCCAAGGACCTGCCGGCGACCCCGAATTTTCCCGACGGCTGGCAGCTCGGCAAGCCCGACGTCATCCTCGAAGTCCCGTCGCCGTTCGACATCCCGGCGACTGGTCCGGACATCTATCGATGCTTCGTGATCCCGATCCCGATGGACGAGAACAAGACCGTCGCCGCCGTCGAGTTCCGCCCCGGCAACCGCAAGGTCGTCCACCACGCGCTGTTCTTCCTCGACAGCACGGGCGCGGGTCGGAAGAAGGACGAGTCCGAGCCCGGACCCGGCTACACCAGCTTCGGCGGCCCCGGGATCACCGCGACCGGCATCCTCGGCGGCTGGGCCCCCGGCGCATTGCCCCGGAAGCTCCCCGAAGGGATGGGCCGGATGCTCCGCAAGGGAAACGACATGGTCCTTCAGATCCACTATCATCCCGACGGCAAGCCCGAGGCCGACCAGTCGCTGGTCGGGATCTACTTCACGAAGACACCCGCCCGTCAGATCGTCGTCGGCTTCCCGGTCCGGAGCCGCGATATCGACATCCCCGCGGGCGAGTCGCGCCATCACGTCGCCGCCCGGAGCGTCCCCCTGCCGGTCGACGCCCAGGCCGTCGGTGTCACGCCGCACATGCACTATATCGGCAAGGAAATGAAGGTCGTCGCCGAGACCCCCGACGGCAAGACCATCCCATTGATCTGGATCAAGGACTGGGACTTCAACTGGCAAGGGCAGTACCAGTATCGCTCGCCCGTCAAGTTGCCCAAGGGGACGGTCATCAAGCTCGACGCCTATTACGACAACTCGGCCGATAACCCGAGAAACCCGAGCATCCCACCGAAGCACGTCGGCTGGGGCGAGCAGACCACCGATGAAATGTGCCTGCTCGGCGTCCAGGTGATCGCCGAGAACCCGGGCGACCTGATGAAGATCGTCGCTGCCAACGGCAACCCGCTGGGAGGGCTCCTGAACGGCGGTAATCCCGCCGGCTTCCTGATCCCTGAGGCCAACAAGGCCCGGCTCTCCCCGTTCGACAAGAACAACGACGGCCGGCTCTCCCCCGCCGAGGTCGACGCCATGCCCGAGCGGATGAAAGCCGCGATCCGCGACCGGATCGAGGCCGCGAAGGCGAAGAACGCGGACAAGCCTTGACCGTCGGCCCACGATCTCCCACGATGACCCGATCCGGCTCCTCCTTGGCTGGGCCCGAGGAGGAGCCGGTCTCCTGGTCATCAAAAATGGAGAAGTGTCGATGCACGTTGTCTCGGTCAACGTCGGCTTGCCTCGGGTCCACACCTGGCAGGGAAAGTTCGTCCGGACCGGGATCTTCAAGGACCCCGTGGCCGGCCCGGTCGCGATCCGGCAACTCAACCTCGACGGCGACGCCCAGGCCGATTTGACCGTCCACGGCGGTCGAGACAAGGCGGTCTATGCCTATCCCGCCGAGCATTACGACGGCTGGCAGGTTGCCCTCGGCCGAGAACTCGCCCCAGGGGCCTTCGGCGAGAACCTGACGACCGAAGGATTGATCGAAAAACAGGTTTGCATTGGTGATGAATTTCGAGTCGGGACGGCCCGGCTGGTCGTCACCCAGCCCCGGATGCCTTGCTACAAGCTGGGCCTTCGGTTCGGCGACCCGGGGATGGTCAAGAACTTCCTCAAGGTCGGCCGACCGGGGATCTACTTCGCGGTCGTCGAGGAAGGCGTCGTCGCCCCCGGCGACTCGGTCGAGCGGGTCGTCGAGGACCCTCGTCAGGTCAGCGTGACCGCGATGCTCGCCCTGATGATCGACAAGAATCCCGACCCGGACGACCTCCGCCGGATTCTTGAAGTTCCCGCGCTCGCCGCCGACTGGCGACAGGGATTCCAGGCCAGACTCGACGGTTGAAATACTGTATGATCGTTCATAATCTGACTTCTGCAAGCCTCGCTTCCGAGGTCGCTCGAAGGATCGTCACGAAATAGGCGGCCTCCAGGGCCACGATGTATGCCAGGGCGACCACCAGGCCGATCGCCACCGATTCCTCGTCGGACCACCCCTTGCCATGAGCGAGCATCCCGGCGGTGAAGCCGGCCGAGGCCCCGCCGAGCAGGACCACCAGCAGGTGCATCAGGTAGAAGATCGAGAGCGGGTTGACCCGCGTGACCCGGCCGGTCGGCAATCCCAGGAGCGCGTTGAGCTTGGCGACCTCGTAGATCAGGCCGATCCGCGACCGGATCAGGATCAGGCTGACGAACAGGCCGATCCCCGCCAGGGTGGCGAAGGTGACGGGCAGGCACCAGTACTGGATCGCCTTCAGCGGCAGGATCGGCGTCACGTCGGCCCGGACATTGAGCAGGGCCGTGCTCGCCCCGAACAGGACCGACGCGACGAACAGAAAAATCCCGACCGAACGGTTCCGGTCCGTGACGAGCTGGTGGATCGTCCGCGAGACGTGAAGATAGCGAACCTCGGCCGCGAGGTGCGGCCGGGCCTTTGCGGAAGAATCGAACCCAATCGCGGCCTCCTCGCCGGCCATCTCGATCTCGGCGAGCCGGCGGTCGACCTCGTCCTCGCCCGAGACGTCGATCGAGACGCCCTCGGTGTGCTCGGGGATCTTCGCGTCAAGCGGGGGGCTTGAGGAAGGTGTGGATTTTTGCGGAGTAGTCATGATGGATCATTTTCCTGGAAAACATCCGTGCCCTGTGCCGATTATTCGACCCAGATTATCAATCCAGCCCAAAGCCTGACGATTCTTCGGTGATGTGGCTTCTGGAAATTCAAACCCACCGAGAAAAAACAAACCCACCGAGCGGTCCATGACCCTGATATCGTCGGGCGGGCCGAGCTTTGAGTGAGCCCCACGAGGATCGACAATACTTTCGTACAAATGGCGCGAAGATTAGCAGACTTTCTCCCGGAAAATCTCGCCGGAGCCGGGGCGGGCCATTATACTCGGACGCGACCTCGATCCCCCACCCTCGGGACGCATCGCCATGCCCTGCCGACCTCGCTTCCTGTTCGCCTGGCCAATCACCGTTCTGGCCCTCTCGCTGGTCTCCCCCGCGTTCGGAGAGCCCGAGATCCTGGCTGTCCCCGGCCTGACGGATCGAGTGGAAATCCTCCGCGACCGCTGGGGGGTCGCGCATATTTATGCGAAGAACGAGGCGGATCTGTTCTTCGTCCAGGGATTCAATGTCGCCCGCGACCGCCTGTTTCAACTGGAACTCTGGCGAAGGCAGGCCACCGGGACGCTCGCCGAGATCCAGGGGGCCCGGGCGATCCCGCACGACGTCGGCGCCCGGCTCCTGAAGTATCGGGGCGACATGGCCGACGAGCTGAGCCGGTATCACCCCCGAGGGGCCACGATCGTCGGGGCCTTCGTCAACGGGATCAACGCTTACATCGAGGCGACCGAACGCAACCCCACGCAACTGCCCATCGAGTTCCGGGTGCTCGGGATCAAGCCCGGCCGGTGGACACCGGAAGTGGTGGTCTCGCGGCATAATGGCCTCTTCCGGAACGCGACTCAGGAAGTCCAGGCCGCCCGGCTCGTCCAGATCCTCGGCGAGGACCGCGCCCGGGAACTGCTCAACCTCCAGCCCGGCCGCCCCCGGATCGTTCCTGATCCGGCGACCGATCCGAAGTCGCTCAGCGAGGAGGTCCTGGCGATCTACAAGGCGTCGCGGGCGCCGGTCCGGTTCCGGCCCGAGGACGTCGAGCCGTCCTACCGGGGCAAGCCACTGGCGATGGAGTCGTTGAATCTCGGAATCGACCAGGAATCGGCCGAGGCCCAGGGGAGCAACAACTGGGTCATCGCCGGGTCGCGGACGGTCTCGGGCAAGCCGATCATGGCCAACGACCCGCACCGGACGATCGATAATCCGTCGCTTCGCTACTGGGTCCACCTGAGCGCGCCGGGGTGGGACGTGGTCGGCGGCGGCGAGCCCGCCTTGCCGGGGGTATCGATCGGCCACAACCAGCGAGGAGCCTGGGGGTTCACGATCTTTCCGATCGACCAGGAAGATCTTTACGTCTACGAGACCGACCCGAGCGACCCCAATCGCTATCGCTTCCAGGCGGGCTGGGAGTCGATGCGAGTCGAGCCCACGACGATCGGCGTGAAGGGGACCGGCGGGGTCGAGGCCACGCTCAAGTTCACCCGGCATGGCCCGGTGATCTTCGAGGACCGACCCGGGCACAAGGCCTACGCCCTCCGGGCCGCCTGGCTCGAACCCGGCTCGGCGCCCTATCTGGCGAGCCTCCGGATCGATCAGGCAACGAACTGGGCCGAGTTCGTCGCGGGGTGCGACCACTTTCGGACCCCCTCGGAAAACCTGGTCTGGGCTGACGTTGATGGTCAGATCGGCTGGAAGGCCGTGGGGCTCTCGCCGATCCGCCAAGGATGGGATGGGCTGGTGCCGGTCCCGGGCGATGGCCGGTTCGAGTGGTCGGGATTTCTCCCACCGGGCGACCTGCCCAGCGAGTTTAACCCCCATCGGGGCTGGTTCGCCTCGGCCAACCAGAACAACCTGCCGCCCAATTACCCGCACGGAGTCGGCTACCAGTGGTCCGAACCGTTCCGGTTCGAGCGGATCGGCGAGCTTCTCCGGCCTGAAAAACGCCTGGACATCGCCGATATGACCAGGTTTCAGCACGACGAGCTGTCGATTTCCGGGCGGTCGCTGGTCCCCCTGCTCATCAAGCTCCCCGCTCGCGACGCGAAGGCGAAGGAGGCGGTCGACCGGCTGGCAAACTGGAACGATGTTCTCAACCGCGACTCGGTCGCCGCGGCGATCGCCTCGACCTGGGAGAAGGCGCTCCGGATTCTCGTCTGGGAGCGGGTCGTCCCGAAGGAGGCCCGAGAGATTTTCCCGGTTCGCAACCTCTCGGTCGAGACCCTGATTCGCTGGATGACTCATCCCGACTCCCGATTCGGTGACGACCCGGTCGCGGGTCGCGATGCCCTGATGTCCGAGGCGCTTCGCCGAGCACTCGACGAGCTGGAAAAGCGGCTCGGTCCCGACCAGAACGCCTGGAAGTACGGCCAGACGGCCCTGAAGCATGCCTGGCTCGGCCACCCGCTGAGCCCGGCGGTCGAACCTGGCCTCCGCGATCGGCTCGACGTCGGCCCCCGACCCCGGGGCGGCTCGGCACACACCGTTAACAGCACGTCCGACTCGGACAATCAGGCCACCGGCGCCTCGTTCCGGATCGTCGCCGATACCTCGGACTGGGAACGATCCGTCGGTACCAACGTCCCTGGCCAGTCGGGCGACCCGGACAGCCCCCACTATCGCGACCTCTTCGAACCGTGGGCCGAGGGCCGCTACTTCCCGGTCGCCTACGGCCGGGCGAAGGTCGAAGCCGTGACCGAGGCGAAGACCCTGCTCTTGCCAAGATAAGAGGTCGATCCTTTCCAAACCCCCCACCCCAAAAAACGCGACGACCGATCGCCCGACCCACCGGAAGGTCGATGGCGGTCCGCCCCACCGCGCCCACTTCAGCCCTCCTGGTTCACCTTCATATTCTTTGTTATGTTGGATCGATTATCGATAGAGCTGCCCGGATCGCTAAAATCGGCATAGTCGGTCTAATTCGAAAAGAAATATCTAGACTACCCAATTCCCAAGGATTACGATCCTCTCATCAACTCATCCCGTTACCATCGAAGGATCGTCCCGGGGAGCTACGGATCGGCTTGCGCTCATCTTTTTCATCGAGGATTCGGCCACCATGAACCGGAAATCGCGGCGGTTGAACGCGGGCTTGGCACGAGGCCTGAAGCGACGCGCCTTGCTGGATTTCGAGCGCATGGAAGGCCGGACCCTGCTGAGCATGACCTACACGGTCACCAACACCGGCTCGAGCGGGGGCGGCTCGCTCTACGACGCGATCACCCAGCTCAACCTGGCACCGGCGACGGCCGCCAGCCCGAACGTCATCCAGTTCAGCATCGCCGCCTCGGGCGTGCAGACGATCGCCCTGACCCAGCAACTTCCCGACATCATCCAGCCGACGGACATCCAGGGTTACACCGAGGCGGGCTGGTCGGCGAACACGAACCCGCTGACGTCGGGTGCCAATACGGTCCTGACGGTCGTCGTCAGCGGCGGCGGGTTCATCAACAACGGCCTGATCTTCGACGCCTCGGCGGCGGGCAGCAGCGTCGAGGGGCTGGACCTCGTCGGCTTCGCGGGTGGTACGGCGGTCACCGTCAATGCCAGCAACGTGGCCGTCACCGGGGACTACATCGGCGTCGGCACCAACGGCCTGCCGACGCCGGCCACGAGCAACCTCAACGGCGTGAGCGTGAGCGGGGCCAGCAACGTCACGATCGGCGGAACGTCCCTCAGCGACGCCAACTTGATCTCGGGCAATACCGGCATCGGTGTCTCCTTCGATGCCACCTCCAATGGCGGCCTGGTCGCGGGCTCGAACATCTCGGGCAACAAGGGCGACGGGATTCGATTCAGTGGGCAGTCGGGCTCGCCGCTCTCGGGCGAGGTCGTCACCGGCGACCTGATTCAGTCCAACGCCGGCGGCGGGGTCCTGATCACCGACGCGACGGGCACCAGCGTCACGTCCTCGACCATCGGCGGGACCGGTGCACAGGGCAACAGTCTGTTCGGGGTCTCGGTGACCGGCTCGGCCAACGTCAGTGTGACGGGCTCGACCGCCGAGGGGAACTTCGGCGATGGCGCCGATGTCACGAACTCGCCTGGCCTGGTGTGGAGCTCCGGCGAGGTCGCGTCGAATACGGGCTACGGGATCTTGCTGACGGGTTCGACAGGCGCGTCGATCAGCAGCATTCCGATGGTGAAGGGCCTGGGCGTGTTCCGGAACGGCCTGGCTGGGATCTCGCTCGTTGGCTCGACCAACGCAACCATCGGGGGGACGCTCACTGGGACCGGTATCGCGGCTACCGAGAACGGCTGGAATACCGACTTCGGCGGGGACGGCATCGCATTCGACGCGAACTCGACAGGCGGCCAGGTCTCAGGCTCGACCTCCAATGGCAATCGGGAATACGGGCTCTCGATGACGGCGACTCCGGGGGTTACGCTCTCGGGTTACATCGTCGAACTCGACAATTTCCAGGATAACCAAAAAGGCGGGGTGCTCATCACCAACGCCGCGGGCACGACCGTGGAGTCGAGCACGATCGGCGGCCTCGGCTTGAGCGCGAATGGGGTTTTCGGACTGAGGGTTACATCGACGAACAATTCGGCGATGCCGGGTTCGACGACGATTCAGAACTCGATGATTTCGGAGAACGCGGGCGATGGCATCGAGCTCGTCGGGTCGGTCGGCGCCACGCTGACCGGGGACACGGTGCAGGGCAATCTCGGTAACGGCATCGTGATCGAGCGCGGCTTCCAAACGACCACGGTGATATCCAGCACGATCGGCGGGACAGCACCGGACCAGGGCAATGGAGGCAACGGCATCGTCTCAGACGGAGCGGGTATCGTCCTTAATGGAGATGTGATCGGTGCCAATTCATTGAATGGTCTCACGATGACAGGAGGCCAGGCGACGATCACATCGAGCACGATCGGAGGTACGTCGTCCTTCGGCGCCAACGGGGGCTATGGTATCTCGGCCGCCCAAGGGTTTGCGACCATCGGTGGGACCAACGCCGGAGTCCTGGTCGGGTACAATATGGCCGGTGGCCTCCTCTTCAGCACCAGCAATTCCGTCGATTTGGCGGACTCTCAGATCATCGACAACGGTGGTGTCGGTCTCACGTTTAACAGCTCGTTCGGCCCGACCATCACGGGCGACCTGATCCAGGGCAACGTGAGCGGTGGCGTCCTGCTCACAGACTCTCAGATGGCGACGATCGCGTCGAGCACGATCGGCGGGGCGACCGCCGGTCAGGGCAACGGCGGCTTTGGCGTCTCGGTCACCGGGTCGGCCAATCTGGCCCTGGGCCAACCCGGGGCGGGTCATGGGGTCTTGGTTCAAGGCAACCTCGGCGTCGGGATCGCGATCAACTCTTCCAACGGTTCGAGCGTGGACAACTCGACGATCATCGGCAACGGGGCCGACGGGATCGACGTCGTCAACTCGACCGGGGTGAGCCTGACCGGCGACACGGTCTCGGCCAACCTGGTGGGAGGGATCTCGCTCGCGAGCGGCTCCGGCGTCCCGATAC
>Ga0080006_1119855_pt1 | contig 18734 bp, 12 predicted proteins | sample RS3BMetagenome_FD_69209 | JGI IMG/M metagenome (GOLD analysis project Ga0080006, IMG submission 69209) | Ferric oxide microbial mat and aquatic microbial communities from Rainbow Spring, Yellowstone National Park, USA - RS3B (SPADES... ... | reverse complement strand
ATAAGGTAACGATCGAAGCGGTGGCATGACCGTTGGTGTACCTACCGCAGCACCTGAGACGGGCACAGGGTCCCACCCGGAGCCCACCCGGCTGGAAATGCGTGGGGGATTTTCTCCCTAGGTGTGGGGGGTGGAGCCCGCTGTCGCGCAAAGCCGCCTGTACATCAGCCAACAGTCCGGCGGATTCGAGCTGACGGGGCGAGACGTTGACCGAAACCGTGAGCACTGCGCCCACTGCCGTCCAGCTTGCGGCTGCCGTGCACGCAGCTTGCAGCACCCACCTACCGATGTCGACGATCAGTCCGTTCTCCTCAGCCAACGGGATGAACTCCCCGGGCAGGAGCAGGCCGCGCGACGGGTGATTCCAGCGCACCAGCGCCTCCACGCCGCCGACCGTTAGGTCTCCCACGTCCACGGCCGGTTGGTAGAAGACGCAGAACTGCTCTTCGTGCAAAGCCGTCCGCAAATCGATTTCCAATTGCAGACGGTCGTGCGCCGCCGCCTGCATCTGGGGTTGAAACACGACAAAGCGATTCTTGCCCGAAGTCTTGGCTCGGTACATCGCGATATCCGCGTTCCGGATCAGGTCCTCGGCCGACCCGTCGCAGGTGGTGGCGACACCGATACTGGCGGTGACGGGGTACTGGTGCCCGCCGATCTCCACCGGCGCGGCCAGCACGTCGGCGATGCGTTCGGCCACCAGTTCCGGGGCTCCCCCGACGGAGGCGCCGTCAAAGAGGACCACGAACTCGTCGCCGCCCAGGCGGCCAACCGTATCCGCCTCGCGCACAGCGCGCAGCAGGCGACCCGCCACGGAGACCAACAGTTCATCCCCCGCGAGGTGGCCGAGGCTGTCGTTGATGTCTTTGACGTTGTCTAGATCGACGAACACGGCCACCACCGGATGCTGCGCCCGCCGAGCGGCGGTGAGCAGTCGGTCGGCTCGGTCGAGGACCAGCGCACGGTTGGCGATGCCCGTCAGCGAATCGTGGAGGGCCTGATGCCGCAACTGCTCTTCGAACCGTTCCCGATCGGTGACGTCATGCAGCACCAGGACCACGCCGCCGACCGACGAGTCGCCGGAGAGGTCTGTCAGCGTGGCTTCGAACAAACGCAAGTGACCTTCGGCATCCGCAGCGGAGACCCGTCCGTGGACAGACACCCCCGGCTGATCAAGGCAGGCGTTCATGATGTCGCCTAGCCCGTCCGACAGGGGGATGAGCCGGTAGATGGTATTCCCGATGAGCTCTTCCGCCCCATACCCGAGAATCGTCGTGGTCGACGGACTCTGGTAGGTCACGCTGCCGTCGGGGAGTACGACCAGGACATGATCGCTCTGGTTCTCCAGCAGACGTTTGAATCGATGCTCGCGGCTGGCGAGCTCCGCCTCGGAGCGCCCCTTCTCCAGGAACAGCCAGCGCAAGCGCACAAATACCATCGTCGTCACCAGGATGGTGGGCACGAGCAGGTCGGCCGGCCGGAAAGGGAGCCGCAGAGCGGTGGTGCTGAACACGACCGACACCGGACAGATCAGGAGGGCGGTCCACAGGGCCAGCGAGCGCATGCCCCCCAGGTCATGGGGACAGGCTGGCCCCGGCTCCGTGACCGCACGCATGGAGGGATGCAGCACCGCCATGCCTAGTAGGGCAGGTGCGCACACCCAACCCAGCGCGAGGGGGAGTCCGGTCCACGCCTCGCCCTTCAGTGCCAGTATCGCCTGCGCCATGTCCGGGGCGATGCTCGCCGTCACCGAAGCCACAATGCCCCACAGGGCCCACGGCCGCCGCGGATTGGCCAAGAAGACATGGATGATGACCACGATCAGGGCGACGTCGAGGCCCGGGTACAGGGCGGTCGCAACGCGAGTCACACCCGACAGGCGGCTGGAGGCGAGCAGGGGTTCCATGAGCAGCACCCAGAGTGCTCCCCCGGCCGCGACCAGCACGATCGCCGTGTCCAGCAGACTCGACTCTTTCATGCCCGCGTTCATGCACCTATCCGCCCAAACGACGCCAGCGAGGAGCGCCAAGTACCCGCACAGGAACAATCCCTGGGGCAGGGCGGCGAGGCCGGGATAGGGCACCCGCATCCCCTGAAGCGCTTGCAACAGGACCCCGCCCAGGACGAAAGCGGGCATGGACGCGGCCAGGACGTACCAAACACCCGGGGTGCTCGGCCGGTACCTGCGCACAGCCCAGAACACCGCAGCGGTGCTCAGGATGTCAGCCGCGTCAATCGTGAGGTAGGCCACGGGTTTGGGCAGCCCGACGTCGAGGGCGACGAGGGCCGCGAAACCCAATCCAAACAGCACGGGCAGCCTCGGATGGTCGAGATCGGCGGTCACCCCGGTCGCCCCCAAACCCCTCTAACGGGTCAAGTGTTTTGCCATCATCGGGTCTCCACCGGATGTCCTCGATGACCCGCCGGTGCGGTTCCAACAATCTCATCGGGTGGCCATCGGACATTCTTGAGCATGCAGGGAAATTGCGCCATGCCCGGGAGCGATCGAGAGTGCATAGCGCGCGCCGCAGCAGTGCCCTCGCGCCACAGGACCCCCAGACACATCGACCACAAGCCGCGGAAACCACCCGTGCCCCTGAAGCCGACGATCGCGGCAGGGGTAGGGCTGCAACACCGGGCTCGATCTCGCCACCGAAGCTCGCCGCCCAACTGCCCACAGGGCCCACACCACACCGTCGCGAATGGCGGCTGCCGCACGTATCCGGCACTCCGGGCGGCGCCGCGCGCGCCCGCGCCGCGAAGAAAGGGGACCCCGCCCATGCCCGGCTCCCCCTCCCCGCTCCGCGTCGGCATCGTCGGCCGCCGCGGGGCCGCAACCGCCGCCGGCCTCCGCGCGGCCGGGGCGGAGGTATCGGCCCTCTGCGAACTCGACCCGGAGGTCCTTCACCGCCTGGGCGTGCAGTTCGACGTCCCGCCGGACCGCCGCTTCACCCGTTACGAGGACCTGCTGACCTCGGACGTCGACGCCGTCGCCGTCGGCACCCCGATGCACCTGCACGCCCCGCAGTGCATCGCCGCCCTGGAGGCCGGCAAGCACGCCCTCTCCGAGGTCACCGCCGCAGTCTCGCTCGGCGAATGCGCGCGGCTCCTGGCGGCCGCCCGCCGTGCGGCGCGCGCCGGCGTGGTCTACATGCTGGCCGAGAACTACTGCTACACCCGCCAGAACGTGCTGGTGCGCGAACTCGCATCCCGCGGCCACTTCGGCGACTGCTACTACGCCGAGGGCGAGTACATCCACGACGTCAAGGCGCTGCACCACCACCCCGACGGCTCCCCCACCTGGCGCGCGACGTGGCAGGCCGGCCGCAACGGTTGCACCTACGGGACCCACAGCCTGGGCCCGATCCTGCAGTGGCTCGGCGGCGAGCGCATCGCGACCGTCTCCTGCCTGGGCTCGGGCGTCCACACCGATCCGGAGCACACCATCGAGGACAGCGTGCTCATGCTCTGCAAGCTCGCCTCCGGGCGCCTGCTGCGGGTGCGCCTGGACATGATGAGCAACCGGCCGCACGCCATGACCAACTACACGCTGCAGGGGACGGCGGGGTGCTACGAGTCGGCGCGCGCGGCGGGCGAGCGGGACCGCATCTGGCTCGCCCGGCTCGGGGAGACGCGCTGGCACGACCTCGCCGAATTGGAGGGGGAACTCCCGGCCTGGTACCGCGAGGGGCTGGAGGCGGCGGCCGGGGCGGGCCATGGCGGGGGCGACTTCTTCACCGCCCGCGACTTCGCGCGCGCCTGCCGGGGCGAGATCCCCGTGCCCATCCCGGTGGAGGACGCGGTGGCCTGGACGGCCGCCGGCCTCTGCTCCCAAGAATCCATCGCGCGCGCGGGGATGCCGATCCCCGTACCCGCGGTGGAGGCCATCGGGGGCGCCATGGCCGCCACGCCTGTGGCGGCTCCATCCGGCGTCCGCCGGCCCCAACTCCTGATGCGGGCCCCGGCCGCCCTGCCCACACCCGAAGCCGCCCTCCCCGATGGATACACGCTGCGGCGCGCCGGGCCGGGGGATGCGGATGCGATCGCGCGCTGTATGGACCTGGCCTTCGGCGGCTGGGACGCGGCCAAGGTCCGTGGGGCGTTCCTCCTGGCACCCGACTGCCAGGCCACCTTCGTCGCGGTGGGGGTCACGACGGGTCAGGTGGCCGCCGTCGCCTCGCACCGGGAGGTGCCGGACCGGTTCCCGGGCGCCAGCTACCTGCACTGGGTGGGTGCGGACCCGGACCACGCCGGCCGGCGCCTCGGGGCGCTGGTCTCCGCGGCCGTTCTGGCCTTCGGCCGCCGCGGGGGGCCGCGCGACGCCGTCCTGGAGACCGACGACCACCGGCTGCCGGCGATCGCCACCTACCTGGGACTGGGTTTTGCCCCGGAGTACCGGGACCCGTCCCACCCGGAGCGGTGGGCGGCCGTGTTCCGGGGCCTGGCGGAGGGGCGGCGCGGCGCGGCGGAGCGGGGGGCGAGTGCAGGGCCGGGCGGCCCCACCGCCGCTCCTCCAGGAGACCCTCCCGATCCGGGCGCCGCGAACGGGCGCGCTGAGGGGTAGACCCGGCCGAAACGTACCGGGCCAAGCGGAGGGCGGCCGATGGGCCCTCGGCCCCCGCCCCTGCGGCCACCACGCCAGGCCCATCGCCCAGCCGGTCCGGCACGTGGAGGACCGCCCCGGCATGCACCTCTCCGGCCCTGTTCCCGGGGCAGGCGACGCGCTGCTGCCGGCGGACCGCTTCAGGCCCTTCGCCGAGGATGCGGCGCGTCGCTCGCGGCCATCTACACCGGATCGGCGCCGGCCGGACGGGTGCTCCAAGACTCGGGGTTTGCGGGGTCGGTCGGACGGCCGAGGCGCCACTCCCCGAGGAATCGCTCCAGTCCGGACGCCTCCAGCGGGTGCGCGAAGAGGTAGCCCTGGGCGATATCGCACCGCTCGCGGCGGAGGGCGGTCAGTTGGCTCTCGGCCTCGACCCCTTCGGCCACCACTTCCAGGTGCAGCGCCTTGCCCAGTTGGACCAGCGCGTGCACGACCGCCCCGGCCGTGCGCGACGCCTGCATCGAGGCGATGAAGGACATGTCAATCTTCAGGACGTCGACGGGGAGATGCCGCAGGTAGTTCAGGGAGGAATAGCCGGCGCCGAAGTCGTCCACCGCGACGCGGACCCCGAGGGCCTTGAGCGCCCTGATCCGTCCGGCCGCCCCCTCGGGATCCCGCATGATCGCGCTTTCGGTGATCTCGAGAATCAGGCGCTCGGCGGCCAGGCCGCTTTCCGCCAGAGCAGCCATCACGTCCTGCACCAACCGGTCCGACTCCAGTTGGCGCGCCGAGACGTTGACGGACACCGCCAGGGGTCCGGCGGCACTCGCCCACCCCGCCGCCGCGCGGCACGCCGTATGCAGTACCCAGCGGCCGATGTCCACGATCAGACCGCTCTCCTCGGCCAGGGGTACGAACTCGCCCGGGGAGAGCAACCCCCGCGAGGGGTGGTTCCAGCGCAGCAGGGCTTCGATACCGATGGCGGTCAACGTGGTCAGATCGACGGCCGGCTGGTAGACCACGCCGAGTTGCCCCTCCGCCACGGCGGCGCGCAGGTCGAGTTCCAGTTGCAGGCGCTCGCGGGCCGCCACCCGCATCTCGGGCCGAAAGACCACATACCGGTTCCGCCCCGCGGCCTTGGCCCGATACATGGCGATATCGGCGTCCCGGAGCAGATCGCCCGCGGAGCCCGCGCTCGCCACGGCGATCCCGATGCTCGCGGCGACGGGGTACGGGCGGCCCCCCAGCTGTACCGGGGGGTGGAGCACTTCGCGGATACGCTCCGCCACGCGTTCGGGCGCCTCGGATCCGGCGGAGAAGAGGACGACGAACTCGTCCCCGCCCATGCGCCCCACGGTATCCCCCCCGCGCACGGCGCGCTGCAAGCGGCCGGCCAGCGACACCAGCAGTTGGTCCCCGGCCTCGTGGCCCAGGCTGTCGTTGATCCCCTTGAAGTGGTCGAGGTCGATGAACAGCGCCCCGACCGGGGTGTGCGTCCGGCGGGCGGCCGCCAGCAGGTGCTCCGCCCGGTCCAGGATGAGTGCGCGGTTGGCCAGACCGGTGAGGGGGTCGTGCAGTGCCTGCCGGCGGAGTTGCGCGACGAATCGCTCCCGCTCGGTGACGTCGTGGAGAACGACGACCACGCCGTCGCCGGCCGCCTCCGCGAGGCCGGTGAGCGTCGCCTCAAATTCGCGCACCGCCCCCTCCGCGGAGATCCCACGCAGGCTGCCGCGCACGGCGGCACCGGCGTGGCGCAGGACCCGGTCCATCATGTCTCTCCACACAGGGTGTTCGCCCGGGGGGAGCAACCGGACGGCGGAGCCCCCCACCAGGGCATCCGACGCATAGCCGAGGATCTTGGTCAGGGAGGGACTCTGATAGGTGACCGTGCCGTCGCGCCCCACCACCAGCACGTGGTCGCTCTGGTGCTCCACGAGGCGGCGGAAGCGGTGCTCGCGGGCCGCCACGTCCCTTTCCGAGCGCTCCTTCTCCAAGAAGAGCCGGCGCAGTCGCACCAAGACCAGCGTCGTGACCAGAAAGGAGGGCACGATCAGTTCCACGGGGCCGAAGGGCCGGCCGAGAAGCTCCGTGTTGACGATCACGGTGGCGGGGCAGGCGAGCAGCGCGGCCCCCAAGAGGAGCGCGCGCGCCCGGCCGAGGCTGTAGGGGAAGACGGCGCCTGGTTCGGTCACCGCGCGCATCGAGGGGTGCAGGGCCGCGAGGCCGAGCAATGCGGCGGCGCAGATCCAGCCCACCTCGAACGCGGAGGGGTTCAGGGGGATGCCACGGCCGAGGACGACGGCCTGCGTCAGCCCCGGGATCCCCGACGAGACCACCGCCCCGCCGATCCCCCACAGCGCCAGCGGGCGGCGCGGATTGACCAGGAAGAGGTGGAGCACAAAGGCGATGAGGAGCGCGTTCAGCGCAGGATGGGCCACCGCTGCGACGCGGATCAGATCCCCCGGGCTTCCGGATGTGAATATCGGCTCGAAGACCAGTATCCAAAGCATGGCGCCGCCCGCGACGACCAGGATCGCCGCATCGAGCAGGTGGGCCTCCTCCGCACGCACGCTCAGGCAGTGGCCGATCCAGGCGATACCCACCAAGAGGGCTACGTTGCCGAGGAGGAAGGCGAGCGCGGCGATCCCGGGGTAACGGAGGAGCAGCCCCGGCGCAACCCCGTACACGGTCCCACCGAGGAGCACGGCCGACAGGGCGCCCCCGAGGATGTACCAGACGCCGGGCCGGCCCGGCCGATGGGCCCGCACACCCGTGCGCACCGCGACCAGGCACAGGATGCCGGCCACGGGGAGCGCCAAGGCGGCCACGATCCCCCCGGCGAGCACCGGCAGAGCCGCCAGCCCGGTCCAGAGGACGGCGAAGACGGCCACCTCGATTCGCCGACCCGTGCTCGCAGCCATACCCGCCTCCCCTCCCCACAAGGCACGCTCCGTCCGGCCCCGATGGGGCCGAATGGTCCCGGGAGGACGGCTACCTTCCCATCATCGGCTGAACACGCCCTTACCGTGAGGCCCACTGCCGAAGGGGGTGGACGCCGCCGGGCGGCCGGTGCCGGGGATCCGGCACCGGGCCGGACGGAGTTTACACCCCGATCGCCGGCGGGCGGGCGTGGGTGGGGAGGATCCCCCGCCGCCGTGCCATGACGCCGATCGCCCGGGTATCCCGCCGCGGCCCGCGACAGGTTGCGACGGCGACCGGCGCGCTGGCCCCGCCCGCCCGGCGGGGGCCGGCGCTTCCACGTCGAACCCCGCGGCGAGACGCCGCCGAAGGAGGGTCCCCGTTTGGCCCCATGCCTGTGCTTCCGGCCCGACCGCACCTTTACGGTCGCCCAGTTCACCGATCTCCACTGGCAGAACGGCGAGCGTGACGACCTCGCCACCGACGCCCTGATGGCCTCCGTCCTGGACACCGAGAAGCCGGACCTGGCGGTGCTCACGGGGGATGTGATCGCCGGTTCCGGTTGCGCGGACCCGGCCGAGTCGCTCCGGCGGGCCGTGGCGCCGATCGCCCTGCGGGGACTGCCCTGGGCGCTGGTCTTCGGCAACCACGACGACGAGGGCGCCTTGTCCCGGGCGGAGTTGATGGCGGTGGCGCAGACCTGCCGCGGGTGTCTCGCCGACCCGGGACCGGCCGGCCTGACCGGGGTGGGCAACTACCGGCTCGCGGTCGCGGACGCCGGGGGGTCCGGCGCGCCCGCGGCCCACCTGTACTTCCTGGATTCAGGGAGCTACGCCCCGACCGCCGCGGGCGGCTACGCCTGGATCGCGCGCGACCAGATCGCCTGGTACGCCGAGGCGGCGGCCGCCGCGCGACCGGCCGGAGGCGATCCCCTGCCCGCCCTGGCCTTCTTCCACATCCCGCTGCCCGAATACGCCGAGGTCTGGGACACCCAGACATGCGCGGGCGTCCGGTACGAGAGCGTCTGCTGCCCACGGCTCAACAGCGGCTTCCTCACCGCCCTGCACGAGGCCGGGGAGGTGCTGGGCGTGTTCGTGGGACACGACCATGTCAACGACTACCACGGCCTGCTACACGGCGTGCGCCTCTGCTACGGGCGCGCCACCGGCTACCACACCTACGGCCGGGAGGGGATGGCGCGGGGGGCGCGCCTCATCCGGCTCACCCAGGGCACGCGGGACTTCGCCACCTGGCTGCGGCTGGACGACGGCAGCCGGGTGGACGCCCAGCCGGAGCACGCCCCCGAGGGATGCGCGGCGCGGGCCTAGCACGCGCAGGTACGGGTCACTCCTGGGCAGGGCGGCGGTGCGCGACTTCATCCGGCAGGCCAACCGCGAGTAGGGCGTGACTGTGTTCCTGACCTCCCACGACGCGGGGGATGTGGAGGAGCTCTGCCGGCGCGGCCGTCGTGATCGACCGCGGCCGCGCCATCTTCGACGTTCGAACTCCCGGGCCACACGCCGTGCCAGTTCCGCGAAGCCGAGGGCCGCCTCTCGGTCGCGCGCGTGGAGAAGGCGCCCCGCGGTGGCGGCGGCGGCAACGGGCGTGTCGGGGGGCGACCCACGAGATGCAGGTCTGTCGGCCGGGGGCCACCGGGTTGGCCCTAGCGGCCCGTTCCCGCCAGGGCTGGGCGCCTCCTCAGGGGGGGCCCCCGGTGCCTCCATCCAGATGGCCGGCGTGTTCCGGTAACACGCCTTTGCTGCGCTCTGGGCTGGGCGCCCCCCTCGGGGGCGCCGTATCTGCTGCCTGTACAGCCCTGCCGCCGTCCAGTCGGCAGGGCCGCGGTGCACAATCACGAAGGTGCCGGTTCCAGCCCGTCAGGGGGCCACCCCGCTTCCGAGGAGATGTCTGCCGTGGAACAGTCGTGGCCGGGCGTCCGGGGCAAGCGCGTCCTCATCACGGGGGGGACCGGGGGGATCGGCCTTGCCGCCGCCGAGGCCCTCGCCGCCCGGGGTGCGCGCCTGGCGATCGTGGCGCGCAACGCCGCACGCGCTGCGGACGCCGTCACCCGCATCGCGGCAGCGGGTGGGCCCGGCACGGAGGTCGATGTGCTGACAGCCGACCTCTCTTCCCTGGCGGAGGTGCGGGGCCTCGCCAAGGAGGCGCTTTCGCGCTACGAGCGGATCGACGTGCTGGCGAACAACGCGGGCGCCTTCTACGTGGCACGACAACTCAGTCCAGACGGTGTCGAACTGACCTGGGCGGTGAACCACCTCGCCCCCTTCCTCCTGACCGCGCTGCTCCTCGACCGCCTCAAGGCCAGCGCCCCGGCCCGCATCATCACCACCTCGTCCGCGGCCCACCGCGGAGCGCACATCCCCTGGGGCGACCTGCGCGCCGATGGCCCATACCGGGGCTTCGCCCGTTACGGGCAGTCCAAACTCGCCAACATCCTCTTCACCGCCGAGCTCGCCAGGCGGCTGGAGGGAACCGGCGTGACGGCCACCTGCTTCCATCCGGGCTTCGTGGGCACGGGCTTCGGCAAGAACAACGGCGGGCTGACAGCAGCGGCGTTCGCCCTGCTCGGTCCGCTGACGCGCCGGCCCGCCCGCGGGGCGGACACCCTGGTCTGGCTGGCGGACGCCCCGGAGGCCGGCCGGTCCACGGGTCAGTACTTCATCGACCGCCGCCCCGCGCAGGCGGCGGTCGACCCGGAGGCCGCACGCCGCCTGTGGGCGGAGAGCGAGGCGGCCGTGAACAGGACGGAACCCTCCGGGATCTGAGGGGGCATCGTCGCACAGCGACCTTCATGGGTGCGCTTGACGCGTACGCCCAGCACTGAAGGTAACTGCTCAGCAGCCCCGCCCCGGGGTGCTGAGCAGTTCCTTCTCCGGTCCGTCCTTGGCAGCCGCAGCATACGCCTGCCCCGACATTCGGCCAACGGCCGGCGTGAGGCGCCGACGGGTACCGCGGCCCGCCCGGCCGCATGCTCGCGCACGGACGTTAGTAACTGCTCAGCAGCCCCGCCCCGGGGTGCTGAGCGGTTACTTCTCCGCTCGCGGGCGCAGGGGCCGGACGCGCGAAGGCGACGGCTTACCGCCGTCGCCTTCGTCCACACCCGCCGACACCGATGTCCGGTACCCGCCCCTACTCCGCGCGCGGTGCCTCCCACTGGGTGTGGAAGGAACCCTCCTTGTCCGTCCGCTCGTAGGTGTGCGCGCCGAAGAAGTCGCGCAGGCCCTGCAGCAGGTTGGCGGGAAGCCGCGCCGAGCGGTAGGCGTCGATGTAGGCCAGCGAGGCCGCCGTCGCCGGCACGGCGATGCCCGCGGCCACCGCGGTGGTCACGACGTGGCGGCAGGCCTCCTGGTGGGTGGCGATGACGTCGCTGAAGTAGGGGTCGAGCATCAGGTTCTTGAGGTTCGGGTCACGCCGGTAGGCGTCCTGGATGCGGCTGAGCAATTGGGCGCGGATGATGCAGCCGCCCTTCCAGATGCGGGCGATCTCGATCAGGTCGAGCTTGTAGCCGTGCTCCTCGGAGGCGGCGCGCAACATGGCCAGGCCCTGCGCGTAGGAGGCGATCTTGGAGGCGTAGAGCGCCTGGGCGACCGAGTCGATGAGCTTCTGGCGGGCGGCGCCGGTGATGGCCGCGCCCGGCTTGGGGCCGGCGATCCGCGTGCTGGCGGCCACCCGCTCCTCCTTGCGCGCCGAGATGTTGCGCGACCAGAGGGAGGCGTCGATCGTGGGGATGGGCACCCCGAGGTTCAGGGCCTCCTGGGAAGTCCACTTGCCGGTGCCCTTCTGCCCAGCCTTGTCCAGAATCAGGTCGACCAGCGGCCGGCCCGTGTCGGGGTCGGTGTGGGCGAGGACCTTGCTGGCGATCTCGATCAGGTACGAGTCGAGTTCACCCTTGTTCCAGCCGGCGAAGATGTCCGCCATCTCCGGGGCGCCGAGGCCCCCGATCTGGGACAGGACGGCGTACGCCTCGCAGATGAGCTGGATGTCGCCGTACTCGATCCCGTTGTGGACCATCTTGACGTAGTGGCCGGCGCCGCCGGGGCCGATGTAGGTGCAGCAGGGGCCGTCGCTCACCTGCGCGGCCACCTTGGTCAGGACGGGCTCGAACGCCGCATAGGCGTCGCGCGGGCCGCCCGGCATGATCGACGGCCCCCAGAGGGCACCCTCCTCGCCACCGGAGATGCCGGTGCCGAGGAAGTGCAGGCCCTTGCCCGCGAGGCCCTTGACCCGCGCCTCGGTGTCCGGGAAGAAGGAGTTGCCGCCGTCCATGATGCAGTCGCCCGGCTCCAGGTAGGGTAGGAGCTGCTCGATCATGTCGTCCACGGGTGCACCGGCCTGGACCATGATGATCACGCGGCGGGGGCGCTCCAGGGCGGCGCAGAACTCCTCCATCGTCCGGTAGGCATGCATGTGCTGCGCGTCCTTCGCCGGGCCCTGGACCAGGGCCTCGGTCCGCGCCCAGGTACGGTTGAAGACCGCGATGGAGAAGCCGTTGCGCTCGATGTTGCGGGCAAGGTTGGCGCCCATCACCGCGAGACCGACAAGGCCGACCTGATGCTTGGGCAAGGGGTTCCCTCCTGTGCACGCGGAGGCGCCCGCCCCAGCGGCGCGGCCACACGCGCCTCGCCGGTCCGGCGGGGGTGCGGGGAAACGCGCCACAGGGATGCCGCCCGAGGGAAGGACCGGACGCTCCGCAGTGTCTTTGCCCGGGATACGGGCGTGCGCCGCGCATCACCGCCCGCACCGCGGCACAAGCCCGCGCGTCGAGACGGGGCCCAACAGGGGGCCTGCCGCGGCGGATGCCCCAGGCCGGCCCACGTGGGCGCGAAACGCCGCCCACAATGATAGCCTTCTCCGCTGCGGAGTCCAAGGGAGGGCTGCCAAAAGTCGACCCCCGCCGCGCGGCGCATCCGCACGGTGGAGACACGGGTGCGGCCCGGGCCGGATCGGACGGACACGACACCCGGCCCGGTGACTGCCCCAGGGCGACGGGGGCGGAGCACTCCGCCCCTCCCCGCATGCCGGGGACTGGTTGGGGGAGACTGCCACCGGTATGCAGCCGTTTTCGGCCATGTTCCACCTACAGGTGCAACCGCTCGCCCTCATGCTGCGCACCGTCGGCGCCTACGCGGCGATGCTCGTCGGCTTCCGCGTCTTCGGCAAGCGGGAACTCGGGCAGGTCACCGTGTTCGACGTGGCGATGGTCCTACTCATCGCCAACGCCGTGCAGAACGCGATGGTCGGACCGGACACCTCGCTCCTCGGCGGCCTCATCGTCGCGGGGACCCTGCTCCTGCTCAACTTCCTGGTCGCGCGCCTCCGCATCAGCGACCGACTGTTCCGGCGCTGGGTCGAGGGCCACCCCAGCGTACTCATCTCCAACGGGCGGTGGCACGAGGACGCCCTACGCCGCGAGGGCCTCGACCATGGCGAGGTCGAGGCCGCGATGCGGCAGAACGGGGTCCTGGACGCCGCCGGCGTGCGGCTGGCGGTCCTCGAGGACAACGGCGCCATCAGCGTGGTGCCCGCGGACTCCCCGACGATCATCGTCCATACCCGCGGGCGTTCGGCGCGGGGCCTGCTCAAGCGGGGAAAGTGACGCCGCCAGGGCCGGCCCGCCGGCTGCCGCCACGGCGTCGGGGTGGCAGCCGGCGGACCGGGCATGACCGGCCAGCCCATCGGCCAGGGAATCGGCGGTCGGGGTCCGGGCGGTGAACGCATCGGCCACGTCGGCCAATTCAGGCGGCACCACCGATCCGCTGCACGCCCGGGCCGTGGTCGTGCAGGCCGACGCTGAGCACAACCGACGCGACGACCTGCACGCCACGGCGCTCGCCGTCATGCGCGCGCTGGCTCCCGGCACATCCTTGGTCACCACGCTCCCGGTGCTGTTGGAATCCCTGACGCTGGTGCGCCGCCACGTCCACCACCGGCGCGCCGCCGATCTCGGGCAAGCCGTTCTTCAGAGCGACCGCTACGAAGTTGTCTACCCGGGCGCTCAGGCCACGGCGCAGGCGCTTCAGATGTTCGAGCACTACGCCGATGTGCCGCTGTCCTTTACCGATGGCACCAGCTTCGTGGTGATGCGGGCGTGTGGTCTCACGCAGGCGTTTGCCTTCGACGGGCATTTCCGGATGTTCGGCTTCCATCTGTGCCGGTAGCAGCGCGGCCCGGAGGTCCCGTGGCGTGCGTTCCTGCCACAGCCTTCGCGGCCTGATTCGGCGCCGTTCATCCGATGGGGGGCGGCGCCGACCGGTGCGGAGCCCGGGCGCCTGCGCATTCCCCGCGGTACAATGGCGCCCGGAAGGAGCGGTTCCCCTGCGCATCGCACTCATCGCCCACGACAAGTTGAAACCGGAGATGATCGCCTTCGCCGCCCGGCACCGGGAGGCGCTCGGCCGGCACGAGCTCGTGGCCACCGGCACCACCGGGCGCATGGTGGCCGAGGCCACCGGGCTGCCGGTCCATTGCTACCTCTCCGGTCCCCTCGGAGGCGACCAGCAGATCGGCAGCCAGATCGCCGAAGGCAGGATCGACGCCGTCATCTTCCTGCGCGATCCGCTGACCGCGCACCCTCACGAACCGGATGTCTCCGCCCTGCTCCGCCTCGGCGACGTCCGCGGAATCCCGGTCGCCACGAACGTCGCCGCCGCCCGCGGCCTGATCGCCGCGATCGAAGCCGGGGTCTTCACCACCACCGATGCTTGAAGGGAGGCCGCCGCGGTGGCCGTCACCCTGATCACAGGGGCCTCCGGCCGGATCGGCCGGGCGGTGGCGCGTGCGCTCGGCGAGGAGCGGCCGGTCCTCTGCCTGAGCCGGCACGACCCCGAACTCGGCTTGCCGTGGGTGCCCGGAGACTTCACCGACCCGGCGTGTCTCGGCCGCCTGGACGGCTACGAGGTGGAGGCCATCGTGCATCTGGGCGCCGTCACCGGTGGCTGCTCCGAGGAGGACGGCCTGCGCGTCAACGTGCAGGGCACCGCACGGCTGATGCGGCACCTGATCGACCGGGGCTGCCGCCGCTTCGTCCTGGCGAGTTCGATCGCCGCAGTCGGCCTGGCGGATGCCGCCTTCCGCCCGATCGCCCTGCCGATGGCCGACGACCATCCCTGCCTGGCCCGGGACGCCTACGGACTCTCCAAGCACATGATGGAGGGCGTGGCGGCGTACTTCTGCCGGCGCCACGGTAACGTCGCGGCGACCAGCCTGCGGCTGGCCTCCATCGCCGAGGACGCCCGCCTCCCGGAGCCCCGGGACGTCCGCCCGCTCGGGGCCTGGGCCATCGCCGGGATCACCGTGATGGCGCAGAGCGACGCCGTCCGCGCCCTCACCCTGGCGCTGGATGCGCCGCCCCGGGCTGGCCACCGGGTGATGAACGCCACGGCGCCGCGGGCCTGGGTGGCGGCGCCCGTCGCGGAGATCCTGCAGCACTGGTACGGTACCGATGTCGACCCCTCCCCGTTCCTGGAGCCCGGCCACGGCTGGGACAGCCTCTTCGACGTCCGCCGCATCCGCGACGAGCTTGGCTTCGTGGCAGAGCGGCTCCCGCCGGGACCGGCCGGCGGGTGAAATGCCGGGCGGGGGCCGGGGCGCCCCCCCACGCCCCCCGGCCGGCCGCCCGCGCCCGGCTCGGAGGAAACGGGCCCGGGGAAGGCTAATTGGGCGGTAGCGGCAGTGGCCGCGCCGGATGCGTCCCGGCTCGGACGCAGTGGCGCCCGGTCTGTCCATCCCGGGCGGAAGCAGCGGCGCTGCCGACCAGCCAGAGACAGCCTCACCCGGGATCCCCGGGGCCGGGCCCGTGGGTGCTTGTCCGCGCGCCCCGCGCGGCGGACGAGGGCCCGTTCCGCGCCTTTTGAATCAAGGCGACCGCCCGCGGGCCGGCCGGATCGACCCGCGCGGATGTGCTCGCCTGTCCCGGCTTCCGACGGCGACGCCCGCGACCGTCCGGCCGCGGGACGAAGGAGGGTATCTCAGTGCCCGACATCGTTGTCTACGGCGGCGAACCGGGCGGTGTGGCCGCCGCCCTGTCGGCCGCCCGCCGCTCCCCGGCCGGCACCGAGGTCGCGCTCGTCTTTCCCGAGGGCGCGCCGGGCGGGATCGCCACGGTGGGCGGCCTGTGCGCATGGGAGCGCCGCCAGTGGACACACGCGGGCCGGCGGGCCGAGCCGCAGGGCGGCAACTACGCCGTGTGGCTGGAGGAGATGGGCCCGATCTACAAGCCCGGCCACTTCGCCTCCGTCCTGGTGGACGATCTGGCCGCCGCCGGGGTGAAGGTATTCACTGCCCACGAGATCGAGGCGGTGCTGACCGAAGCCCCCGCCGGCCGGGGCGGCCGGGGCGGCGGCCGGTCCCGCTCGCGGAAGGCCCGGTCCGGGCCGCCCTCGGCCCTGGCGGCCGTGCGCATCCGACCCCTGGAGGCCGGGGAGCGCGGGCCCGTCCTCAGCGAGACCGCGGAGGCCGTGGAACTGCAGGCGAAGGTCTTCATCGACGCATCCTCGACCGGCCGCCTCGCGCGCCTGGCGGGCGTGCGGGCCAGTGTCGGGCGGACCGACTGGAACCCCGACGGCCGCCAGATGGTGGCGAGCCTGCTCTTCGCCGTGGAGAACGTCGACTGGGACGCGCTGGTGGCGGCCCGCGACCCGTTGGAGAAAGCGGTGTGGGGCACCGCCGCCGAGGAGTCCCCCGACGGGGCGCACCGCACCTTCTGGGGTGGGGCCCACGTGGCCTCCGGCGACCCCGTCCTGGCCGCCTTCAACGACGCCCACCCGGGCTTCCGGATCGGCGCCCCGCGGGCCTGGGAGGAGGAGCACGGCGTCTTCTGGATGTCCGCCCTGCTGGTCTACAACGTGGACGCGCGCCGCCGCGCCTACGACGCGGGGACCGAGCGGGACACCGAACCGGTGACCATGCTGTCGCGCGACGTCGACACCGCCTACCGCGAGGCCAAGAAGCTCGTCGGGTCCTCGGACCTGCTGGGCGCGCTCCGACGCTTCCCCGGACTGGAGTCCGTGCGCATCGCCGGGGCCGGCGGCAGCCCGCGCACCGGGGAGGTGCTCTTTTTGCGCGAGAGCGCCCATTCGGTCGGCCCGAAGCCGGATCCCTTCGCGGTTACGATCGAGGACCTCACCGGCGCCGGGGCGGGGGTGCACGACGGTATGGACCAGCGCCACCGCGCGCGGCGCATCGGCCTGGGCTTCTACTGGCTGGAGAGCGCCGGCTACACCGAGGGGGAGATCCTGCGCACCACGGCCGCGGCGGCCAACCCCGCCCACCTGCCGCTGGACGCGATCCTCTGCCCCCCGGTCGCCAACCTCCTGGTGCCGGGCGCCGCAGCCCGCATCGAGTCCCGCGCCTGGTGGGCCCTGCGCACCGCCCCTAACCTGTGCGTCCTGGGCGACGCCGCCGGTGTCGCCGCAGCCTTCTCCGCGCGCGAGGACATCCCCGTACTGCGCTTCGGCAACCCCGAGATGGCCGCCGTACAAAACTGGCTCGGCGGCGAGGGCGCGATCCTGGAGAAGTGGTAGCGGGGGCGGGGGGGACGGCGCGCGCCGTCCCCCCCGCCAACCTCCGGAGCCGCGGCAGGGGGTGGCGCCGGAGGCAGGGACGCGAAACACGGGCCAGGGGCGGCGGGCGGGTCCCGCGCGCCGCCGCGTGACGGCACCCTGCCCGGCGGCGAAGGCCACCCGCAGGCGGAGGCGGGCGCCGCGGGGCATCACCATCGACCAGACCAGCAGCCCGCCGCCCGCCAGGGTGTGGTCCGGGGCGGGGTCGCACTCGGTCGCGCGGCAGCCGGGTGGTAGTTGCAGGATGCGGCGGCAGAGGACCTCGGGGATGCCGTTCCCGGGACCGGCGCTGAGGGGCGTCTCCGACCAATCCATCACCCAGCCCCCGTCGACCGCCCGCGTGGGGAGCCGCATGGGCAGGGCGCCCACGGTCCGCAGCACGGTCCCGGGCGGCTGGGGCGCGTGCAGCCGGTAGCGCATGCCCCAACGGCCGTCGTCGTACCGCCAGCGGCGGATCTCCTCCAGGCGCCGCCCCTCAGCGTCGAACCATGCCCAGCGGTCGGGGTCGAAGCCGCTGTTACACCCCCACTCGTCGGCGGGCATGTCGGCGGTGCGCGTCTGCACGTTGAGCCAGTACGACGTCGCCTCGCCGTCCATGGCGCGCATCGCCCACCCGGCCACCATCAGCAGGGGTTGGGCAAGGTCGGCCATCCCCTCCCCCAGACCCTGGATCAATTCCACCTCCTGCCGGCACGCGGCGCAGGCGGCCAGGTGCCGCCGCACCTCCTCGGCCGTCCGTTCGGGCTCCAGACCGAAACCGAGGCGCAGCAGCCGGTCACGGACCACCTCGCACTCCACCAGCCATCCCTCCCGGCGCAGGCGGGCGGCGACCGCGGCCCGGAGGCGGCGCAGCCCGTAGAAGGCGCGGGTGTGGGCCGTCGCCTCCGGAATGCCCAGGCGGCGCGCGATCTGTCCGAAGGTCAGGTCGTCGAAGAGGCGCAGCAGCAGCACGTGCCGCTGCTCGGGCGGCAGTTCGGCCAGCCCCTCGCGGATGGCGGCGCGCAGCACGAGGCTCCGAGCCTGATCCGGCGGCGGTACGGCTGGTGGGTCCTCCGCAGGGTCCGCGGGCAGGGCGTCGCGGGAGGCGCTCCGGTAGTGGTCGCGCAGGAGGTTGCGGGCGATGCCGAACACCCAGGCCCTGTGGGCGTCCGGGCGCCGCAACTGGCCCTCCCTGGCGAGCGCGCGCACCAGGGTCTCCTGGGCGAGGTCCTCCGCCGGGGCGCCCGCCCCGGCCCGGTGGCCGAAGAAGGCCCGCAGGTCGCGGCTGAGGCCCTCCAGATCGTCGGCGGCCATGGTCGGCCGGGTAGGCCGGTGGAGTTTCACCACCAGCCTCCCACAGAATCCGGACGTGAGCCTCTCAGCTCATCCGGCTCGTGCGAACCCTTGAGTGAGCGCGTTGCCACGTCCACTCGACGCCGAGACGCAATGGCTCCTCCCTTGCGGTTGGCCAGAGGCCTCTTCGAGTTCGCCCGTCCCCTTCGCTCCATGCGCATTACACGCACTTCACCACTACTACGGGACGGTCCGCCCCCTGCCGGCGCATCGCTACTTTCCCCCTTCGCGGGCTACGCTTATAGGGTTTTCGCTTGGCATCGCCGACAGGGTTCTCACGTTCTATGCCAGAGCCCAGACCAAGCTCATGCCCACTCTACGCCGGATGCCGCGAAGGCCGTAAGTAGGTTTCGCCTTCGCCT
>Ga0080006_1147588_pt1 | contig 18740 bp, 18 predicted proteins | sample RS3BMetagenome_FD_69209 | JGI IMG/M metagenome (GOLD analysis project Ga0080006, IMG submission 69209) | Ferric oxide microbial mat and aquatic microbial communities from Rainbow Spring, Yellowstone National Park, USA - RS3B (SPADES... ... | reverse complement strand
AGAGTTTGAAGATACTCTGTTATGGTCTTGAAGGACTTTCTTGCGTAAATGAATTCATCGAGATCACAGACCAGTAACCACTCCGCCTCCTTGCATAACGGGAGAACATACCTTTTGTAATGTTCAACCTGAGCGTATCTTTTCTCGTCTCTGAACAGTGTGATTTTATCCATAAACCTCTGAATCTCCTTCATGTAGTCATCGGTTGATCCGTTATCGATAAGATAGAACTTTTCAACGCCTTGATTAATATAGTGTTCCAACCATTCATTGATTATATGGGACTCGTTCTTGAATATTGCACAGAGTGCGAGTTTGTATTTTGCCATCTTTTCTTATTATCAGAAAATTTTTACTCAGGGTACTTTGAATCTATTTTCTCATTGATCCGTTTGAGCTCGTCATCGTATATAGCACTCCCACAAGAATCATAAGCACGAAAGTAATTTTCGTCTCTACAGTTATTTACATGAATAACATCTCCTCGTGTTGCTTTTACTTTCATGAACCAATTGTAGGACTGTATTGCATAGTGATTACAATGAAGGAAGAATTTGTCAAGTTCTTCTTCCGTTAGACTTACTGGATCCAGAAAATTTTTCAAAGACCTATTGCTCGAATCTATGTAAATCCCGTTTTTAACTCCCATTCCATGAACATCAATAAAAAATAACTCGGATGTTCTAGCGATACTCTTATAGTTAGCAGGCTCGAACCGTTTATTATTAAAATGTTCCCTCTTCAGGAAACTCCGAACAACTCTTTTTGGCTGATCTTTATATCCACTCGATCCAAAAATCTTCCATGGTACTCTCACGGCGGAAACATGATCAGGAAGAGTTTGAAGATACTCTGTTATGGTCTTGAAGGACTTTCTTGCGTAAATGAATTCATCGAGATCACAGACCAGTAACCACTCCGCCTCCTTGCATAACGGGAGAACATGCTTATTGTAATGCTCAACCTGAGCGTGTTGTTTTTCGTCTCTGAACAGCGTGATTTTATCCATAAACCTCTGAATCTCCTTCATGTAGTCATCAGTTGACCCGTTATCGATAAGATAAAACTTTTCAACGCCCTGATTAATGTAGTGTTCTAGCCATTCATTGAATATGTGGGACTCGTTCTTGAATATCGCGCAGATTGCGAGTTTGTATTTTGCCATCTTTTTATAGATACCAGAAAATTTTTACTCAGGGTACTTTGAATCTATTTTCTCATTGATCCGTTTGAGCTCGTCATCGTATATAGCACTCCCACGAGAATCATAAGTACGAAAGTAATTTTCATCTCTACAGTTATTTGCATAAACAGCATCTCCTCGTGTTGTTTTTACTTTCATGAACCAATTGTAGGACTGTATTGCATAGTGATTACAATGAAGGAAGAATTTGTCAAGTTCTTCTTCCGTTAGACTTACTGGATCCGGAAAATTTTTCAAAAACCTCGAATCTATGTAAATCCCGTTTTTAATTCCCATTGTATGAACATCAATAGAAAATAACTCAGATGTTCTAGCGATACTCTTAAAGTGACCACTCTCGAACCATTTATTATTATAATATTCCCTCATCAGGAAACTCCGAACAACTCTTTTTGGCTGATCTTTGTATCCACTCGATCCAAAAATCTTCCATGGTACTCTCACGGAGGAAACATGATCAGGAAGAGTTTGAAGATACTCCGTTATGGTCTTGAAGGACTTTCTTGCGTAAATGAATTCATCGAGATCACAGACCAGTAACCACTCCGCCTCCTTGCATAACGGGAGAACATATCTGTTGTAATGTTCAGCCTGAGCGTGTTGTTTTTCGTCTCTGAACAGTGTGATTTTATCCATGAACCTCTGAATCTCCTTCATGTAGTCATCGGTTGACCCGTTATCGATAAGATAGAACTTTTCAACGCCTTGATTAATGTAGTGTTCCAACCATTCATTGAATATATGGGACTCGTTCTTGAATATTGCACAGAGTGCGAGTTTGTATTTTGCCATCTTTTATAGATATCAGAAAAAGTTAATGACAGTCGTGAGTTTTATCATAAGTTCTTTGCAAACTTATGATAAATTCTTTTCTTCCATTGCCTTCATGTTATAAAAATATCTTGTCCTTTTTCTCAGCGTAGACAGAGTTTTCCATCTCAAGTTCTCGAATCGATTTAATTGCACCGTAATATATCTCGAGAAGAGACGGAGATTACGTAAGGTTAATTCTATTCCTATCTTCTTCATCACGTCGAGTAACAGGAAGGCTTCATAAGTCGAGTCGTAATCGTTAAGTAGTTCGGGGGACCAAATCGGAGTTTCATCGTTAGTAACGGGATTCATAAATTTCTGCCGTCCTCGGATAACAAGGTTGTGGTAATACATCCTGTTGTAATGACTGGGGATGTCGTAGACTTTTTTTCTGTCTGGATCACTCCCGATAATACGACATTCTGTGGAATTAATTCGGACCCATGGTTGTTTAAAGATCTCTCCCTGAACATATTCTAGTGATTTTATTGTGTTGGGAAGGCGAAATTTCAGGTGGAAGTAAACGGGTCTTATCATTTTACACCATTTCCATTGCATGTTCATGTCTTCCGTGATTGTCCGTTCCCAAAGCTCGTTATTTTCTTCATTAAAGGGAGTTCTCCGAATATCGGAGATAAAGAAAACATCCATTCTCCCACTCCACAACTTTGCGTCCTCGTCTTTGAATAGCTGAGGATATTTTATGATTCTCGGTGTGGTTTCAACGATGAAATCCGTTGGATCATAAAGATGAAACGTTAAATCAGAGTAGACATCGGAGAGTATTTTGATGTGATTTCCTGGTGCTGACCCGATGTAAAGAACATGAGGCCGAGGGATTTTCTTGGGATCCCAAAAATATGTGAAAAACAGAAGTTCCATCATCAAAAGCTTTCTCTGTCCCCATACTGCCGACACGAACTCTGTTTCCTCGAAAAAGTGTCTCCGTTCGTATGGAATCTCGGGGTCATCCTCTTTCAAAAGCATCGAATCTCTCGTAAATTTTTTATACATATCTCTTTTGTGAACTCAATAAAAAATGGACTTTGACAAAGTAACGGATGTTATTGATGATATGATCAAACAGGTGATAACGGGAGAAGATATCAATAAGAAACGTTTAGGACTCACCGAGATTTTTGAGAGTATCGAATCGTTCGTGATTCAAGATCACCCGTTTTTTCTGAAGTTGTTTTATGACAAATTTGGTTTTCAATATTTTATTTTCATTGGAACCATTTCCCGATTCAAGGTGGAGTGCATGGCTTATCAGGACTTGAACGGGTCATGGAGTGTTCCCGTGAAAAGGATTCGAGAAATTACTTGCGACACTGGTGAGACTTGTGACACTGGTGAGACTCACGAAACTCGCAAGACTCACGAAACCCCGTTAATCTCTCAAGGTTTCGTCTACGACTTTCGAAGCTATCCAATGATAAGGATTGTGCTTCCCGTGGAAAAGACAAGCAAAGGTTATTGGGTCCACTTTTTATTTCAAGGAACGGGAAAAGTGAGAGCCGTTTGTGACGATGTGATCTTAACGGATAACGCAAAAAGTCCTGTGTTCGTGAATAAGTCCGTGAAGAAACTTAAGTTGATCGTATGTGATATGGAGGGGGTGGAGACAGTTTTTCGAGATTGCATGGAATTTCATTGACATAAAACGAAACTTAGTTTAGTTTTAATTTAGTTTCGTTTAATTTGTCCTAAATTCTCCATGCAAGTCTCTCATGTCTCCGTTGTGATCGATGAAAACTAATTTCTGAGCATCCATGTCTTCCGCTGTAAGGAAATAAGGAATCCCGAACGGGTGTGTGATATCCACGATCTTGTTGTTTTTAGTGATCATAACAACCTGATGTTTGGTCTTCAGGGTGGGAGAAACGGGAAGAAACAACTGATATTGCTTTCCGAACCTCTTAAACCTGATGTGAACATACTTTCTGTGGATGGAAACAGAAACTCCGCTGAGGATAAAGTTGAGGTAGTATATGAATTCAAGGAATTTCTGATATAGAGTAAGGTAAATTTTCTTGAGGTATCTTTGCATGTTCTGGCCTTTTAGGTTTTAGTTTTAGTCTTTTTGGCCTTTTTGGCCTTTTTAGCCTTTTTGGCCTTTCGCGTTAAGATATGTTTTAAAACATATCTTATTTTTGTGTTTCAGCGTCCCTTACCACCACCTCCGATAACGGAAGCATGGAACCCTGTAAGTGCAGCGAACTTTTCTCCAACAGGGCACGATGCATGGTCGACGATAAAACGCAGAGGCCAACATCATCTGCTGCTGGAGTTGGGCCTGAGCGTTAGTATCGGTCGTGATGTTATGGTTAATGTTGAGAATCTGCGGCGTTGTGGTTGACATCTTTTTAAATAGTCCATAAAAAAAATATGGAAAATTTTAGTTTAAAAGACAAACTTTAATTCAAAAATGGAAAATAAGTTTATCGGGTCTCCGGAAAATGTTATCGTCAACAAATTTAAGAACTTTTCGAATTTCGTGATGTCTTATGATGGTTTCGTTTATGTTATCATTGGAGGCTGGGATTACATCGGGAATATCCCTGATGACCCGAGACAGGAAGCATTAAATATTTTTTGTAATGGTATCCGTTTGGGGCGGAGTATGGGAGTAGACCCCGAAGATCTTTTTTCCGTCCATCTTTATATCGTTATCAGCGAGAAAGGGGAAATCATTCGAAGGTTTTTGAAGGGTCTTTTTGTGGAACAGTACGGGACAGGGATAGCGGGTAATGCTCCCGTTGGAAGGTTTCCACTGATCCACATGGAACTGGTCCCTATTCCTTTGCTCGAGGGCTTAAATGCTTTGGCATGGTTCGAATTCTCCGATCACGACGGAAACTTTCCTAATGACGGGAGAAGTCATTTTGAACTCTCCGATATCCCGAATATTTTGTTTCCCAGAGATCTTGTGTGTAGCTCTCTAGCCGTTGTGAAGAGATATCTTTTCAGTGCTCCGATTTTTAATTGCACTCCGTCCGAAACGGGATGGCAACTCACAAAAAACATTGGGGATTCTTGGAATCTGTTGATGCAGAAGATGCATTGGATAGGCGCAAACTTTAGACAACTGGGCTACCTGTCCATACAAACGGAAGATATCGATAAACAGTTACCTGTTACATTCGAGTACATCAAGAAAATATTTAATAACCCTCCCGCGATCGATATTTTCCAGGGCGAAGAATATATCCTGACTCCAGAGTGTTTCTTTGGTAACGAAGAGCCGAGCCAAACTTTTACTGGGAAACAGACCATCACCTATATCAATATTCCTAACTCTCCGTCACCCAGAGGACCTTACAACAACTTTGTGAGGATGGGAAAGTGGATAAAAACTTCTTTCTTCCCCACTTCCCCCGATCTCTCCCTGATCCAACAGGTGTTTCCTAAGATAACGAATGTTCTGTTGATTAAAATTCGAGTGATTCAAGGATTCTATCATAAATATCTTCCGGAGATTCAACAGAGCATTCAGAGGATATGGCAGAAGAATGAATACCCGTTGGTTCTCATCATTCCCTGCCGTAAACTCCCGTTCAACTATCAGATGACGGTGAGTTTTATTGCTGCTTTCGCGTAAATGCATTTTCCTCGCGTTATTCTTTTAATTTTCTCGCATTATCCCGTTAATTTCTTCGAGTTATTCCTTTTTCCTCGGCTTATCCTGTTAATTCTTTGCATTATCCTATTAATTTTCTCGGCTTATCCATTTAATTTCCTCGGCTTATCCCGTCTCCTCATTTCTCGCCTCCGCCCAACACAGTCTTCTCACTTGCTCCCGTTGCATTTTAGAGCTTGGTATTTTTCTCTTCATCATAGATGTGTCCTGATAACAGATCTCGAGATATTTCAAGGTGTCCTCGTAATTAAAATGGAAGATATGAGAAACTAACAGGGCTACTATTACTCCCGTTCTTCCTATTCCATGCTTGCAATGAACCAATATGGTTTTTTTCTGATAGTGTTCTTGAATTAACCTGTTGACCAAAGCCATCGTCTCATCATCATTTGCAATCTCTCTCGATTTTATCGGGAGATTAATAACATTCTTATGAGAATACTCCACGGGAGTATCGAGAAGGTTAACGACGATATCAAAGCACTGTATCGGGTCTTCGGGAGTAGGCAGTCGTGAAGCCAAAATAGAATCCTTGATGATCCAATAAGACTGCGAGAAAGGTCCCTGATGATCCTCGTAAATGTGATACTTTGTGAAACGGAGAATCGATGTCACTAGGAAATCATTGAGAATATGGAAGAGGAACGAAGGAACCTCTATCGTGAGCTTCTCGTCTTTAACGGTAGCATACAAACCCGCTTTCGAGAAAATATATTGGGCGATATTCTCGACAAGCGGGTGAAAACATTCGATCACGACAAAGTCATGTGTTCTGAACATATGACTTCGCTTCTTGGAAAACATATGGATTTCTGTGCCTGTTTGCATGGTTTGTTGTTAACTTTGCTTTGAACTTTGCTTTAATCTTTACTTTAAATTCTTTTTGGCTCGCATGCTTTGTTTGCTTTATTCGCCTTTAGCTCGCCTTCAGCTCGCATGTTTGCTTGTTCGCTTACATCCATAAATAGTATCACCTCATCTCCGATATTCTGAAACACAACAATCCTTTCCGGAGTTTCGGGGGACAACAGGTAATAAGTCTTCCCGTTTTTGTCCCGATAAAATCCATCCCTTTCGTGCTTCATAACAGGAAATATCTTTTTTGCTTTCCTCTCAATTTCGGATAAAATCCTTTTCGAACTCTTCATGTTCTTCTCCGCCAACTCTCGGATGTTTCCGTTTTTATATTTTAATATTCGAAGCTCGAATTCCGCCAGAGACTCTTCAGGTTTTCGCTGAAACATTTCCGGGGACAGATCGTCGATCATCTTAATTAACGGGTGACATTCCTCCGAACACTCCCGATAAAGCAGAGTCATTCTAGGCCCCAACTCCGAATCCTCCGTTCCCATAGACACAATCTCGAAATAAACGGGAGGAATCTTCAACACTTCAATGCTCTCCGCTTGCTCCGCTTGCTCTGTTTGCTCCGCTTGTCCTATAATATGATAAACTCCTGATGAAAGTATGCCCGCATAAAGTTTTCTGATCTCCGTTATTCTTCTCGGTGCTTTTCCATAAACCGTTCTTCTACCTCCAGTATAAGTCAATGCCAAATCCGTAAACAACGATGTGTCGATCACGTATAACGGAGGATTAATCCCTATTAAACTCTTCGGGAGATCGGAAGAGACCCAAATGGATTTTTGTTTGACATTGCTTTTTTCGGGGTTTTCCTTAAATTTTCTCTCCACAAACGCAACATCTTCTCGATTCCCCACAAATATCAACACACTCATATTCTGTCTCTTCGCAATATCCACGGCCTTCATCAATATCGTTTCCCGATCGTTGCTCAAAAACTTTTCTTCGAGCACCGTAATCGGGTAAGGTATTTTAAAATATTCGAGGACCACGAAATCAGGAATGTCGATTCTCCAGAAACAGGTGACCACAAAAAACTCTCTCGTTTCTTGGAGCTTCTTCACGTGATCCACGAGAATAACCTGCCGAATATCCATAAACACTCCGTTATATTTCTTCACCTGTTTTTTCAATTCCCGATACAGCATGAATTTAACATACGGAGACCAAACAACGACCACCTTTTTCTTCCGTTTCATGGTTTTCAGTATCTCATCTAGGAATCCCTCCATTTTTAATAACAGCTTATTTTTATTGCGAATAAGACACGAACAGAAGACTTTTCGATTTTATGATCAACACTATGTTGGTTACGATGAGACCCAGAGAGATCAAGAGGGAAACGGCAAAAATACTAACATAAACAACACCAAACTTATCGGTGGAAATATATTGCAATATCGCGAAACCGATCATCAGGATTGCCCCTATCACAACGATCGCGGAAATGATCGAGAGGATAACGGGAATAAGGAAGAATTTACGACCTGTTGTCCCTACCTGATATCCTCCTGCATTGGCTTTCTCGAACCCTACTATTCTCCGTGAGTACAGGTAAATATCAGCAATGATATTCAGCAACAGAGAGATAGCAATAAAAACCACCGAGAGCCAAAACAGAACAGTAAAAGCAGTTCCTGTTGCTCCCGGATTTTTCTCCTCGTCCAATTGAGTCTTTCTGAATGTCAGGATACCGATAGCTACCAGGTTGAAAATGACCGAGGCATAAAATAAAACGGTGATGGTCCCCTGGTAATTAGCTAATTTATCTCCTTTTTGTGCCTTATCGGAATCGATATGAGCATTAAGAGCATTGGGGGCTGCAGCCATGATTTTATTAACGGGAAGATATTTTTTGTTTAGATAGTTCTGAAAAACAGAAATATAAATATACCTAAGGCGAGGATATTGATGGCCCCGGCGACAATAGATGTGACGATGATGGAATCAGGCAAGAGGTTATTCATGGGAAACACCGTGACGATACCTGCGATATCGACGATCATGATGAATGCGGCAATGATAAAAGACAGAACAATATTTTCCATTCTCCTCTCCGTTCTCAACTTAATATGCCTATTCACAGAGATGATAAGGATGACGGATAAAAAGATGCCGATGATAAAACACATCACCGATATCGCAGAAAACTGGTAAGCATTAATAACGGATATCAGTTCTTCCGAGAAAGGTTTTCCTGGCACACAGTTCTCGGGTTTACAGATATCCTCCGTTATCCTCTTGACCTGTGTTGCTCCCGTTGGAGAAGTGAAATAGTAGTTTAAAACGGAGAAGATACCGATAGAAGAATAAGCCCCGAGCAAATTAAGAAACACCGATATGTACGGAAGGGCATAAACGGTTAACAGGACATTGGAAGTCGTTTTCGACATTGTTTTTCTTAGCCGGGGATAAATTTATCCATACACTTTACAGTCCTTCCTCGGCATTAATACGGAGAGTCATGATATCTTCTCCTTCTCCTTCCTCTTCTTTGCATTTAATCTTTGTACTTTTCTCACCAGGTTTAGGCTCAGGCTTTTCAGGCTCGTGTTTTTCCTTTTCATGCTTTTCTCTTTTTTCCCGTTTCTTCTTGCTTTCAGGCATCCTTTCATGCTCTTTTTCAAGCTCTTCTTCCGATGGTCCCTCAATCGATTGCTGTTCCTTCTCCGATCCCCTTAATTCCTCTAGTTCTTTTTTCTCTTTTATCTCTCCTCCAGCACTAATATCGAGGACCTCAACTTCTTTTCCTGTTTTTACTATGATTTCAGCCTTCGTTTTTTGTTTTTCCTCTTTTTGTTCTTCTTCTTTTTGTTCTTCCCGTTTTTCTATATATTTTCCCTCAACGGGTTTTAATTTCAACAGATAATACGAGTGAATTCCAGCCAAAGCCAACAACAGAGCGATGATAATAATATTAACGATGGACTCCGGAATAACGGAGCGAATAGAGGAACTGTAAATGGCTACAATAACGATATAAGCTACTAAAGCGATAACCAAGAGAACAACAAGAGCAACGGCAAAAAACTGGTTGGCAATCAAAAGTCCTTTCGAGATAGTGTCGGAGTTTCTCGATTTCGCTTTTGATACTGCTCCGATAATAAGCAACACTAACGCGAAAAGAGCAATAAGACTAAACAAACCGATAAACGGAGGAGCCCAGGTAATAAACGTAATATTCAGAGAGATGAAAAGAGCGAATATTAATCTTATCGCAAAGAAGCCTGATAAGTTAATGGCCAGATAAATGGACAACGGTATGATCCAGGCCGTGTCATTAACTTTATACCTCTTCTCTTTGCTTTCGTACTCTGACATTTTTGAAACAGGAGAGATTTTATATTTTTAGTATTTCGCAAAATTTGGAAGAAAGTTTGCTGAAAACGGAGAAAAACATACACCTTAAAGTGAAAGATAAAAAAAAAGAAAGGTAAAAAGAAACGACAAGCCCGATGCAACACTACAGCTTCAAAGAGAAACCTCCTTATGAGAACTCAGGTTTATCCCTGATTTTCAAGGTCAAAAAGAATCAAGCGAAGATGTTGATGAAGAGAGGATTTAAGGACGCGGAAAAGGAATACACAAAATTAAATTCCATGACCATTTACGAATTCAAGGAATATATCGAGGATCTTGCGAAAAAGAAGGAAACGGATCTCATCTCCGCTCTCAGTAACAGCTATCGCAAAGAGGATGACTGGGTCTATGTTTATTTCACCCGTTATCAGGACACTATGAGACAAACGGGAAAGTCTATCATTCAGGATGTTATCAACACCGTTGGCATCAAGGACTCCGAAAACCATATCATTTTAATCTCGAACTCTCCGTTGAGTCCTGATGCAAAAACGGGCATCACTTCGATAAGGAAAACAAAGTTTTTCGAGTTCTTTCTCTACGAAGATTTATCGTACGATCCAACGGAACATTTTCTAACACCTAAACACACGCTCCTAAAATACGAGGAAGCGAAAGAGATCTTGGAGAGAAACAGGCTCCAGTACATGCATTTACCATCAATCTCCGTTGATGACCCGATCGCAAGATATTATGGGGCGAGAGTCGGGGATGTCATGATGATAGAGAGATATACTCTGTTAGCGGAAGTGATGGTTCAGAAATACGTGGTCTTTCGAGCAGTTAGAAATATACCGTTGAAATAACAGGCAAGCAAGCGCAAGCAAGCAAAGAATAAAAAGAACTAATAAAAAAATCGATATATAAAAGCGAAGACATGGAAAGAACCATTCCCCCCGATTTCGACTGGCAAGAATATGTGAATCTCTATGATGACCTGAAAAAGACTTTGAAGACAAAAGAGGATGCCGAATATCACTGGATAAGATACGGAAGGAAAGAGGGAAGACCCTACAAATCCTCTATGCTCAAACTTCCCCCCGATTTCGACTGGCAAGAATATGTGAATCTCTATGATGACCTGAAAAAGTCTCTGAAGACAAAAGAGGAGGCTGAGGATCATTGGATCCGTTATGGACAACGGGAAGGTCGAGTTTATAAATTGACAGATTCTGTGATCCAAGAAAATCTTCCCCCTGATTTCGACTGGGAGGAATATATTTCCATGCATGATGACTTAAGAAAGACACTGAAAACCAAAAAAGAAGCCATTAATCACTGGGTTTTATACGGAAAGAGAGAAGGGCGACAATATCGATTACCAAGAGCCATGATCATGGATAACAATGTAATCCCGTTAGATTTCGATTGGCAAGAATATGTTGCCATTCATGATGATCTGAGAAACAGCGTGAAAACTAAGAAGGATGCTGAGGAACATTGGCTTAATTACGGGAGAAAAGAGAATAGACCATATAAGGTCAAGAAAAACAAGTTTCTCTTTTGTTATGCAGTTCATCTGAATGATAAATTCCATTACGAAGTGATCAAACACAACTTGAGTTTACTCGCGAAATCGGGTATCAAAAACTTTCTTATCATCCTGAGCTATCAGATAGGAAACGGGAAAAATCAACTCAAAGACGAATTCGAGAAATTTCTCGAGTCACTAAAACTTAATTTCTTACAGGTCATCAAGGTCCCGAATGATCTAAGGACACGAGACTTTGGAAAACATCTTATTGCTATCAATTACATCGAAAACAACTATCTCCCGTTTATAAAGCGGTTCGTGTTCCTAAATGATAGCTTTATCTTTGTTCTCCCTCAACCCGATGAAACATTCTGGTTAGAGAGATTCCTTATGAAATGCAAGAAATACCAGATAACGGGTGTTACCGATAGTAAAGAGCAAAAATATCACTACCAGAGCTATATGTTTGGGCTCCGTGACAGAGAATCCCTGTTGATCTTGAAGAAGTTTCTTAAGGAGAGACTACCCAAAGTCAAAGTATTTCAGGATCTGATCACGAAATGTGAACTGGACATGATTTATAACTACCACAGCCATGAATGTTTCGTTAAGTCATCGGAAGTCGCCGGGGATAAGAACATATTTTTCCTCAATGAACCATACAAGGAACTGCTGATAGAAAATACATTGCCGATAATAAAAATCAGGAGGTTGTTTATTCATTTCGAAAACAGGCAATGTAGTATTCCAAACTCTCTCCCCGATTTCCTCTATCGGAAGCTGGAAGACGCGAAATTGCTGTATCTGCTAGACTTTGTGGAAAATGTTCAGACTTTAAATCCTCAGACTTTCAATGAGATGCTCGGAATTTCAATGAAATGCCATGCAATAGGCGATGTCGTGCCCTGAAATTCATCGAGACTTACCAAGAAATGTTATGTTAAGCTTAACATAACATTTTACTCACAGATTCTTCTCTCACTTCCCGATATTCCCTATCACATCATAGTATGACCCAATCTCAAACTTTTTCTTTGCTTTCACGCTTGTTGCCTGTTTCGGAGTGTATTTCGAATAAGGCATTACGCGGAAATCGAAAGAAACTCGTGTGGACCCTGTATCATTGGGGTTATTATAGTGTTCACACCTGTTACCATAAAAACGGAACATTTCTCCGTATTCTAATGGACCAACGGCATGAAAATCTCCTTTCCCTGGAGAAGTTTCAACCCAAAACCCGTTATTCCCCCACACCTTCGTGAGTGGAACCCAGAAGTTTATTTCTCCTTCAGGGTGGTTATAGTCTCCGTCACGGTGTTTATTTCCTACCGCAACGTTATTCGGGGGATGAACACGAAATGTGGGCATTGCCTGGTAAACAACCACAGGATCCAAAAACATCGGGGCAATAACTTCACGAATAAACTTCTGATACAACTCCTTAAATTCCCCTAATAACGGAGAATCATAAAAAATCTTATGCATCTCCGTTTGTTGGTCGTTCTCGAAAGAGATAGCATTGGGCTTCGTGTATTCAGGGAATAACGTGTGAAGCTGTTCCAGGTTATTACAACGGAACATTTTTTGGACTATCTCCCGGAAGTCATATCTGTTCGTGTCGTAACGGAGGATCTCTTCGTGAGTGAGCTGTTCCCAGTCCATAAGGCTTGTCATGCAATTTAATTTAAACTTTTTAGCCTTTTTAATTTTTTTAACTCTTTTTTAAGTAAATTGATTTCATCACCTGTTCTAAAACACTTTGAAATCTTTTCCTTTAAACATAAAACCCCGCGATGCAAGTGATTAAGAGAAACGGGAGAAGAGAAGCCGTTGAATTCGATAAGATTACGAGAAGGATCAGGAAATGTATGCTTATCGAACCTAAGATTCACTTGGATCCCATTCCTATCACTCAGAAGATAGCACAAGGTTTGTTTGACGGTATCAAAACAAAAGACATTGATGTTCTTGTGGCGGAAACGGCAGCTTACATGAGTACGATGAATCCCGATTACAACATCCTCGCCGCTCGTGTGGCGATCTCGAATCTCCACAAGGAAACGGAAGCAACATTTTCTAAGGCCATGTTTCGAGGTTCCGAGATGTTAAACGAGAGATTCTTGGGTCTCGTTAAGAAATATGCGTACATTCTCGATGAGGTCGTAGACTGCCGTAAGGACTATGATTTCGATTACTTTGCGTTCAAGACGCTGGAAAAATCTTATCTCCTTCGCGCTCATGGCGTAATCTTCGAGAGGATCCAATACATGTTCATGAGAGTGGCCCTGAGCATCCATCAAGAAGACTTATCATCCGTTATTCAGACCTATCATGACCTATCGGAGAAATATTATATTTTCGCTACTCCGACTCTCTTTAATGCAGGGACTAAAAACCAACAGCTCTCCTCCTGTTTCTTAGTCAACATGAAAGAGGACAGCATCTTTGGCATCTATGAGACCCTCAAGCAATGTGCGTTAATCTCGAAGAATGCGGGAGGTATTGGTATATCCATCCATAAAATCCGAGCCAAAAACAGTGAAATTAAAGGGACAGGCGGAGTTTCCAACGGTATTGTCCCGATGTTAAGAGTCTTCAATGATACAGCCCGTTACGTCGACCAGTGCTTCACAGGAGACTCTTATGTCTACACGTATCAGGGATGGACCAAAATCGAAGAGGTCGCAAAAAACTATAACCTGTATTACGTGTTGACACGCGATGGATCATTCCAGAGAATCCTGAATGCTCACGAGTTCGTGTACAACGGGAAGCTCATGAAAGTCAAGAGCATTGATGTTATCACCAATAAGATCCTCGAGGTTCGAGTGACTCCCCATCATCCCGTTTTGGTGCACACAGGCACCAGGCGACCTTCCTATATCGAAGCCCATCAACTCACAACGGATACTACTATCTTTTGTCCTTGGGGGCAACTCGTGAAGATATTATCCGTTACGGAAGAGGATGTGCAAGGACAACGGGTTTACGATTTCGAGATAAGGAACAACCACAACTACTTCACTCCCATAGGCATTGTTCACAACGGAGGAGGCAAAAGAAAGGGCGCCTTTGCCATTTATCTTGAACCATGGCATGCCGATATCTTAGACTTTCTCGAGTTGAAGAAGAATCATGGAAAGGAAGAGTTGAGAGCCCGAGACCTGTTTTATGCTCTGTGGGTTCCTGACCTCTTCATGAAGAGAGTGGAAAAAGACGAGAGCTGGTCTCTGTTCTGTCCCAACGAGTGCCCTGGCCTCCATGAAACATACGGGGAAGAGTTCGAGAGACTATATGAGATGTACGAGAAACAAGGCAAAGCGAGAGCTAAAATCAGAGCCCAAGATCTGTGGAAAAATATTTTAATGGCGCAGATTGAAACGGGAACACCCTACATGCTCTATAAGGATACCTGTAATCGGAGATCGAACCAAAAGAACCTGGGAACCATCCAGGGATCGAATCTGTGTGCTGAGATCATCGAATATTCGAGCCAAGAAGAGATAGCCGTTTGCAACCTCGCCTCGTTGTCCCTTCCGAAATATGTCGAGGACAGAAAATTTAATTTCTCCAAGTTCTCCGATGCCGTCCAGAGAGTCGTGCAGAGCCTCAATAAAATCATCGATATTAATGAGTATCCCGTCACGGAAGCAAAGAAATCGAACCTCAAAAACAGGCCCATTGGGATTGGAGTTCAAGGACTCGCGGATGTTTTCTTCAAGATAGGAATCCCGTTTACTTGCGATGCGGCAAGGACACTCCATCGGGAGATTTTCGAAACACTTTATTACTCGGCCCTCAGTGCTTCCTACGAGTTAGCGCTCCAAGAAGGCCCCTACGAGTCATTTCGTGGTTCTCCGCTTTCTCAAGGTCTATTTCATTTCGATCTCTGTGGTCCAATTCATTTCGATTTAAAGCTCAAAGACGCCTGGGACAAACTGCGTGAAAAGATAAAACAAACGGGAGTAAGAAACAGTCTCCTGATTGCATTAATGCCAACGGCATCAACATCTCAGATCCTCGGAAACTTTGAGAGTTTCGAGCCCATCTCTTCGAATATTTTTACCCGTCGCACATTATCGGGTGAATTCATCGTTATCAACAAGTATCTCGTGGAAGACCTCAAGAGATTAGATCTGTGGAACGAGGACATAAAAAACCTTATCGTATTTCACGAGGGTTCCATTCAGAACATCGATAAAATACCGATTCATATCAAACAAATCTATAAAACGGTGTGGGAAATCAAACAGAGAGAAATTTTAGAGATGGCTGTTGATCGTGGATTCTTCGTGGATCAATCCCAGTCCCTCAATGTCTACATGACTGATCCCAATTACGCTAAGCTCACCTCATTGCATTTCTTCGCTTGGAAGAGAGGACTAAAAACGGGTATGTATTACTTACGAACTAAATCAGCAGCTCATGCTATCCCGTTTACCATCCCGGTGCTATGCAAACGGGAGAAGGGATGCATTTCATGTCAGAGCTAAAGAACAACATCAATACATGTGAATCAACATGTCACATATATTGATTTTCCGATATAAAATAAAAAACCCATAAACTAAAAGATGGAACACGAAGATTTCTTTTCAGACGAAGAGGTAAACGGAGAAACAAATGAAGAGATCATTGAATGCTATGATGAAGAGGAGTCGGGGGAATCCTGCTCAACAAGCTCGCAAAAATGCTCGACGAGCTCGCATAGATCCTCGTCCTCACATAAATGCTCGTCCTCGCAATGTTCGTCCTCACATAAATGTTCGTCCTCGCATAAATGCTCGTCAAGCTCAAAGAAATGTTCCAGCAGCTCTTCAAGCTCCACCACCACATCGCACTGTCACTGCAACAGGACAAAAAAGGAGGACCAGATTTTTCGAGTTTACTCGTATTCACCTCATAAGTTTCCAACAATCCCGTTGATCTGGTATCGGTTCATGGATAAAACCTATGTTTATCTTTTATGGACCGATAATCCACAAAAGATTAGAGAGTGGTATGGAAGAAAAATAAAGGTTAGTTCCCGGATAACTCTATTCAACAGCTATTCCAATCCCATGAATGTTATCTTTACTCTCTACCGTTACGTGAATCAAGACAGAGATGTTTTCGAGATTCTCTCCACCGATATACAGACAATAAACGGAGAGAGTTTCGCAACCTTTAATGTCGAATGGAAAGGAGAGTTTCGTGAAGATCCGAGAAATGTTCAGGTAACAGCACTCTTTACGGATATTACTTGCACTGATGCTCTGCTTATCGGGTATCTGGAAACAATAAAAAACCATGACTCGAAAATATATGTAGAGTAGGAAAGTTTTTTTTTAATTTCACAGCCTTTCAGGCCTTTTAGCCTTTTGGCTTTTGTTGTTCCGTGACCTTCAATGCGTTCTTAAATATCTTCTCAAAGTTTTGCAGAAGCTCAGGATCTGTCGTTGTTCTCAAAATCTGTTGCAACAGGCTTTCCATGTTGTCACAGTCCTCCACATTAATCTTATTGATCAGACTTGACAACAGGTTTTTTGTATCATCGTTATTCATGATCTGTGATATCATCTGAGAAATATTAACGTTCTGCAAAGCGTTCTGCACGGACAAGGCCTCTTGGGGTTGAGGTTGGTCTTTGAGGACACTCTCAATCTCCTGAATATTCTTTTGCAGTTTCTCCTTATTCCCGTTATCAGCAAAGTCTAAAAATATTCGATACATGTGAAGGAAAAATATTTTCGGATAATAGATCTGATGATATTTTATCTTCGTTTCTTTTGGGAACTCTTTGAGCTTCTCTTCGTACACATTGCTAACCTGAACACAGATCCGATAAATTTCGGTAAGATGGATTTTTCCTTTCTTCCCAAACTCAATAACATGCTTCTCGGATTCTATCCATTTACACCCGTTGTTTACAATGTCATCGGTGTAGTTGTTAAAGATTTTTTTGAAGGAACCAAACAGGTCTTTGGTTGGTCCTTTCTTTTCATACTCGGCAACAAAGAAGTCTAGGTCATCACCAATAACCTGATTCGGGGACTCATCGGCCACCTTAGACAAAAACTTAAAAAACCCACGAATATTTTTATCGAAGTCCTTATACATCCTGGTCTTTTTAAATTAATTGAAATTCTTTTTAATATATTTAAAAAGTCTAAACTAGACTTAAAGTTTTGTATCATGTCCGTTTGGGACAACGTGTTCATTATTTTATCCCAGTGGGGTATCGACGAAATCTATAACTTTATTAAGAACTACAAGAAAACGGAAGATGAACTCGGAATGCTCAAAGTGGAGATGAACAAATTTCAGGAAACGAACCGAACTCTGGCATTGATGAGCAGAGATCTCTACAAGAGACTTTGCGATGCTGGGTTCAGTGAAAAAAATCCGTTGATTGATTTTCGCATTGTCCCATATCGGGTGAATCCAGAACACATCAAAGACAAGAAAAGTCTTTTCCTGAAATTACCGCATGGTATGAAACTCTCTCAGTGCAGATTTGAGATCACGAGAAGACTGGAAATCATGAAACGATTTAATATTATTCCCCCGGACTACCGTTTATTCATTCCCCCGTACTCGAGATTAAGGGACTTACACAGCGGGAAAGCTTACATTAACTTCGATCACATCTCGCCTGATGGTATCTTGTGTTGCCGTTTGTTCTTGAATAAAATAAGAATCGGAAACCATTGGATTTTGTGTTTCTGGCCAAAGGAACATGAAGAGAACAACGGGAATAAAAAGAAGTTTGAGGTAAAAGCGATATTGACCAGAAAGGATGCGTTGGCAAAGACAGCCGAGCAAAAACAAGAAAATTAATGATATATGATATTTCGTATCATATATCATCAGATTCTTTCAGAGATTTTCCTTCTTAATATTCCCTGAGTGTTTCTGATTCTTATGTAACTCCATAGCACATGCTGCATTTTCAGGGAATCAACGGGTGAAATTTCAGATCGATTCTCTGCTTTATCGGGGATATTTCCTGTTTTATCCTCGCCTGTGCTGGAATTAACGGGCGAACTTTCAGGTTTATTCTCTGCCTTATCGGGGAATGTCCCCGCTCCATTCTTGCTTATGCTGGAATTAACGGGTGAACTTTCAGGTCGATTCTCTGCCTTATCGAGGATATTTCCCGTTTCTTTCCTGAAATTAACGGCGATATTTTCAGGTTTATTCTCTGCGTTATCAGGGACATTTCCTGTTTCTTCTCTAAAATCGATTAGGAGTGTCTGTCCTGGCATGGAATTAACAGGTGAACTTTCAGGTTTATTCTCTGCGTTATCAGGGACATTTCCTGTTTCTTCTCTAAAATCGATTAGGAGTGTCTGTCCTGGCATGGAATTAACAGGTGAACTTTCAGGTTTATTCTCTGCGTTATC
>Ga0080006_1121044_pt1 | contig 18744 bp, 15 predicted proteins | sample RS3BMetagenome_FD_69209 | JGI IMG/M metagenome (GOLD analysis project Ga0080006, IMG submission 69209) | Ferric oxide microbial mat and aquatic microbial communities from Rainbow Spring, Yellowstone National Park, USA - RS3B (SPADES... ... | reverse complement strand
TTTGGGAATCACGGTCATTCTAGCATCCTATAAAAGATCCTACACGCCTCCATAAAGGCGTATACGATACTGCTCGATATCCCGGAAAGCGTTGAACTGCGACACGGAGGATTCAGAGTCGATGGATCAAGAGCATCTGTACGCGTCTTTGGGAATCACGGTGCGAGTGTACGAGCCTCTCGGTGCCTAGCCTGCCTTGCCGGTTCGCTACCACGCCTGGGGTGCTGCCAGTGCGGCGATCAGTTCATTGAATCACGTTCCCTATCGTGTGCGCAGATGCGGCAAGCTGGCGACCATGAGAGACAGCACAGCTTCTCTATGAACGGTAAAACACTCCAAATGCTTCGGAAGCGTGTCCGAGTTAGACACAGCGGTAACGTTGATCTGGCGACCTTGTGGATACCAACTATGCCATGGAGGTTTGCGGTGACGAAGGAGCGCTTGGCATGCTATGGCATCAAAGTCTCGAGTCTTTTGTTCGCATGTTCAGCAATTTGGCACCAGATTCAAGAATTGTGTTTCTTCCCTGCGCGTAGGTGTTGTGGGGCCTGTGCCAATCGCGATTCGCTCAAGAGTGGCGCGCGAGAATCCACCGGGTGGGCGGAGCTTGCTGATTGCCAGGCGACATGCTCCGCCTCGTTTACGGACACGTTCCTGATCCTGTTCCAGAACGCTGAATTAAGGAAGGAGCCGAACGGGCTCCTTCCGTCGTTCCTTCGGGCTCGTCTACAGTAAGCATGGCTTCGTTGCAGTTCAGTCGCACTGGGGCGCATCACGCTGCTGCGGCAAGTGCTCAGAGATTGCCTTCGTCGCCACGTTCCGCCAGCGCGTCATCCGTGGTGTTAGTGGCCTTGTCTGCGCTGCGGGTCTATTCAAGACCGGCAACAAGCCCCTGGTTCCAGCGCAGGTCACTAACGTCTCGAACGGACACCCGAGGAGTTCACAAATCTTCTGTGTCGCCGTAGAACGCTTCTGGCACTGATGGAACGCGCCTCGATCCCGTGAAGAGACAGTCTCCGCAGACGTCTCGCGGTGGAGTACCGTGTTGTGAACGCCTCGGACGGGTCCCAGCAGACACACAGGCTTGCAGGAAAGCGCGTAGCTTTCAGAATCGATAGTCCCGGATACGCGGACAAACGCTTCTCTAACTCATTTCTGAATATATTTCGCCTCCCCTAAAAGCATGGCCTCAAGCTCGTGGACACATGGATCACGCGTTCAGCATACCGACAACAACGATGCCCCACATATGAACGCGGGTTGCAGGCGTGTGTGCCATGTGGATCGCCGCTCGTACCATCTTCTGTGCAGGTCCCGCGTCTGGATGAGCCGCTAACCGCGCACCATCGAGCAGCGCGCGATTGTCGCCCAAGGCGCTCAAGAAACGATCTTAAAACGCTGATGAAACGCACGACTGAGCGCGTCTCGGCGCCCTAGCGCCCGCCAGGTAGGATCGCCGCCCGCATCGCCGCTGGAGGAAGCGCGTGCCAAACACGTGTCACATATAACGACTGAGCGCGTGACATAGCGACGCATCGAAAAAATCTCAGATAACGAACTTATCTGGATATAACGGACACGCTTTGAACCAAGCCATTCGTGCGGCCTCTCACAAGCCCTCGTGTTCGTGGTGTTCGTGCGCGCTTCGACGATCGCGCGACACCGCCGCGGGGTCTCGCGATTTCGACGAAGGATCGGCGACGATAGCGTAACGTGCGGATGCTCCGTATACGACAGGTTTGACAGCGTTTAAGCGCGAAGAAGCACGACGCCGCGCCGGCAACTGCAGGCTCTAACTGGCTCAAAGGACGGGGACCCTATTACTGACGAAGGTGTGTGTGTGTTTGTGTGCGTGTGACTAATCAAGTCCGGTACAAGTTTGTCGAAAAAGGCGCGGAGAGATGGCGACGTTGGGAACACTCCGTACGGGAACTGGTGTTGGCGTTGCAACCTGTGTTACACCTACTTCAACCGAGTGTGACTTTGCCGGTTCGTTTTCGAAAGCCTGGAAGGGCAGGTGCGAAAGAGACGAGTATAACGAAGCCGGTGGGAACATTTCGAGGAGCGCAAGCGCAATTTCTCGGTTGAGCCCTGACGCCGCGAGCGCGGATCGTGAAGTGGGCTGGCTCAGAGACGCAGAGGACAAAACGTGTGCCTGGAGTGGAAGAGACGAGAGCCCCACGGCGTCGTTGCTGCAACCTTGTGTGGAAGTATCGAAGACGAAGCAGAGCGTGAGCGGCGGTAGAGCTGTGAAACTGACGGAAACAGCGTTGCAGACATCTCGCATGACAGGGCGCGCACCTGGACGCTTTTGCGAGAGCGCTACGGAGGACATCGATTTGAACGACGTTTTGGGTGTGCTTGTCGATGCGCTTGATCCAGATTACAGCTCACCGGGGACAGAGATAAGCGCTGATGCTTCAAACTTTGGACAGATTAGTGAAGTAGCATTCTCCGTGAGTTCCGCCTCGGACATGCATTCTATCCATGAGACGGCCCAGATGGATGCGCTGCCTATGCTGCACATTGGCATTGGAGACGAGGCGCTTGGCTGTGACGATCGTTTTATGCAGACGTGGGACCGTGGAATCAAGTCCGCACACAAATCGAGTGAAGCCACAGAAGATTCGGATTTGTTGACGATGATTGAGCAGCAGTCGGATCGCATTCGCCGGCTCGAATGCGAGCTTGAGAAGTCCCGTTCGGAAGTAGCTGCTCTGCAGCGCATGCTTGAGAAGTATCTGAGAGGAGAGTCCGCTTCAACTCCGGACGTGCATCATCATATTGCTGGTGTATTCTCCCCGCTTACACCCGCATACGTTGCGACCTTTGAGCCGAGTAGGAAGTTCTTGGACAAGGAGCGCACTCAGGCCGAGAAGCTTCGCCACATCGTATCCGGTAGCGGTTTCACCGCTGGTGTTGGTCAAAGCGGCACCCAGAACCTGATAAGTGCCCCCACTGCGGCGATCGACGGGGAGGATTGCTCTGTATTCGAGGATAGCCAGGGGTTCGGCGTGTGCGACCGGCGTCTTCTTCCCGGCATTGTGGATGCAGTCGTATCGAGGAGCAGCAGCGCCCGGAATTTGGTTGCCCTCGACGAAGGAGCGCAAATCACTGACTCGGATAAGCACCAAACTGGGAAAGCCGCGTCGTTCGCGAGTGGAACTACCGGTAACGTTCCCGAGACACGCCTAGGGAATCAATGCGCTTTTGCACCATTCCACGATGGAACTTTCCTCTTTCCTTCACGCCAGGCGGCTGAGGCCTGTTCTGCAGCACGCGAAGTATTTGGTCCGGCAGCTGAGGCGCTCGAGAAGATGAATTATCGTCAGCAAATGGCAGCCGCAGCACGGCAAAGGTCTCGCAGAGAATTCTCAGAGATGACTGGCCCAGAGGGATCCTCCAGTGTCGGCACGAATGGGGCGCCTTCACTCGCACAATCTGCAGGAAGCGAGCTGAACCTAACTACGAAGCGCCGCTCGAGGCGGGGTGAACGTCATGCACGGCCGCTGGGCACTACACGGTATTGGGCAGACGTGGAACACGAGCTCTTTCTGCTAGGCTGCAAAAAGTTCGGTCCGAAGAATTTCGCTGCCATCGCTGGTATCGTGAAGAGCCGCAGTCCGAAGCAGGTGCGCACGCATTTACAAAAGTACCAACTCAAGCTCCTGCGCGAAGCTCGCCGCATGGAAAAAGTGGACGGCGGTGCTGCACTCGCGCAGCTCAAGAACGTGTGCGACATGGCGTTTACCAAGGCGCAACTGCGTGCACTTGGAGCCGACGAATCAGTGATCAGCCAACAGTCCCTGCGGCATATTCGCAAAGCGGAGCAACTTCTCCAAAGCAGAAAAAAAGCAGCTACCTCAGCAGCTCTGGGATCGGATCACCTGAGCGAAGAGGAGACCGAGTCATCATCACCATCACGATCATCATCGTTATCGTTATCGTTGTCTTCGTCGTCTACGGTGCCGACCTGCCCGCCGCCGGGCTCGCCTACTGCCCCAGTACAGCCAGCGTCGGCCGCCAACGCCGATGCCTCAACCGAAAGCACATTACCTGTATCGACATCGAATGATGAGGAGGCGCCTTCATCCTCCACTGCATAATGTGCTGCCATGTGCGACGCATGAGGTGGATGCCTGTCTATACGAGTGTCCGATAAGTTCGCCGCTTCCACGCTTCGGTGTGTGGGCGCGGCTCGTGTACAGGCATCCGTTACATGACGTGGCCGTTTGCTTAACAGTTCTGATTCGGGATGATCATTCATAACAGTTTCAATTCAAAAAATCCAAAGGAACCGTGTCCAGTTCAGAGTATGCAGAATTTTCATGAAAAAAAACAATACGTTGCAGGAAAGTTTACAGACGGAGAGATGCGCTCTTTGCCATTTCGTATGGAGATGATCATAGTTGGTGGCGTGTCCAATCAAGACACGAGGCGTGCGAATCACTTTCCATCCTTTCAAGATGTATGCCGCGTAAAAGATCCCGTCAAAGGAGTCGCGCAAACGATCCAGGTTACCGCATTATCGGTGCCGCTCGTCGACCGCTCCTTGGACGATAGGGTGCGTGCATGCTTGCATTCATGTGTGTGTATGTGTATGTGCCCTTACAGGGCACGTGCGTCCACCCCATTGCAAGTGTATCGTTCTCGTCATGCTCTGGAAGCACAGTGTGCGCAAACAAGCCCCTGTGATCACCGGTTGATATTGCAGGCATCCTATGCTTGTCGATCACTTGCAATGAGCGTCGCTACATTCGGGTGCGCGCACGCACGCACGCTTGCGAATCTACGGATCGCGAACAACAACAGCAACTACAACAAGAACAACAGCGGAGGCGTTTTCCCGCTACTTGCCAGCCGCTTGGCATACATGCGGTGTCCGATCGGCGCGCTGGATGCAGTGAGGCATCGAATCAAGTACCGATTTCTGCCTAGTTGTATCTAAGATTGCAAGTTTGCATTGCAGATCGCGCGTCTCGTAGGAGATACGTGTCCCGTTGTCCTGGTAGCGCCTCGATGGGCGTGGATGTTTAAATGTGATTCGTACGTGTCCAGTTTTTTTCCAAGATACCTTATCACGTGTGCCGTGTCCTTAGACGACGTACGCACTTCCGAGCCACAAGTCCGCAAGTTGCTCGCGAACGCTCGGTTCAAGTTGTTGCTGTTCGCGAGTCCACTGTGCGTGGTGCATATGGCGAAACGCCTGCAGGCACTGGCGCGCGACCTGCGCTGCTTCGCGTCGGCGAGCCGTCGAATGAAGCGACGCTCGATTCGAGGATCGTACTTCAGTGAGGCGCACCAGTGCATGGAGCACATCCGACATCCAACGCGGGCGGACGTTGTACGGATGGTACTGGATGAGTGCGGCGAGCACCAGCGCTCGGCCCTGGTCGTCGATTCGATCATTGGCCTCGCACCAGTACGTCCGAATAACAGGTTCGTGGAGCATGCGTTCATCATCGTGATCAGAGGCATGGGGTACGAACCAGCGACTCCATGCCGCCAGCGCTTGGGCAGCGACTTTGCGAACGGCAACTTCGGTGTCGTTCAGAAAGGGTAGTAGCTCGTCGATCCATTGCAATGCTGGTGTGCTGGCTGAAGTGCCTGCGGCTGTGGATGTGGCGCCCTCAACCAATGCAAACGGGTGGTCATTCATCGCAAGGCGAACAGCTTGCAGGGCGGCTTCGCGGAACGGCCACAAGCGAGGATCTCGACGCGCTTCAGCGACTGCGTATAACGTACGCTGGAAAAGGACCAGCGCTCGCGTCTGGGCCAAGAGATACCAGGTGTTGCGCGCATGCTGCGCTAAGGATTCGCGTTGCCCGAGCGTCGCCGCTGAGCCCGTGCTCCCGGGCATTCCGGAAACGTCGCCACGGAGGTCGTCGCTGAACACAAGCGCGGTACCCAGCTGCGCCAGGCACCAGTCGATCACCGAGATCGGCTGTTGCTGGAAGAACGCTGCAACATCGTGCAGTCGCCAGCTACAAAGTCGCTCCAGGAAGCTTATCAGTGTATCCCGGGCTGCGAACAGACGATCAGGCAAGGCGCCCTGAGCCGGCACGCCCCCAGACGTGAAAGCCGCCTCCAGTCCCGCGACATACAACCGCCATCGCTCCAGCATCTCGGTCAGTAGCGAGCGATGATTCGCGACCCAGACAGCCAGGAGCGATGCAGCAGCATCCCGCTCGACGCCAGAGAGGCGCCCCATGAGAAGCTCGTAGCGCAACGAAGCTGGTGGCGCTACTCGACCCAGCGCTTCGAGGCAATGCAGCGTACGCACGACCGCTGTCGCGTCGATGTGTGGTACAGTCTCATCCAGGAGCGCATTCCAGGCATTGGGCGCCCGTCGCACACGAGCACTCGCTGACCTCATCACCATATCGATGAGCGGGTGTTTGTCGGCAAGCTCCGCTTCCGAATACAGCGGCTGGTCGGCCAGATAGCGCAGCGCTGGCACGATCAGACTCCGCCATACCAGCTGCGACGGACATTTTTCGATGCATTGCGCTAGTCTGTCCAGATCGCGACTCGCGGTGGCTACCAGGATCTCGTGCTCGAGTTTGCGCAAGCGGTCGTCCGCGGCACCGTCGCCATCGACAACCTGCGTACCGTGGAGCATCGAGAGGTCAGGCGCCGACTCGCGGTACCACTGGACGCGTTGTCGTTCCGATGCATCCATCAGTCCATGGAGGCGCTCAAGGCATCGCACTCGCGTCAGCATGGCGAATGTCCAGTGTTCACCGGGTTGTCGACTAACCATGAGAGAAGAGCCCAGGCAGCCGTCGCGAATGGACGGCCACACAGGGCCACCGCTGAGCAGCTCCCATGATGCCGCCGCCGCATCGAGGATGACATCCGCCAGGGCGCCGGCAGCGATTGACCCCGCTGCAGCTGCTGCTCCCGTCCACTGCTGAGCGACCGCAGCAGTCAGACTCGACAACACATCGCCTTCGTTTGCCGCTGCAGCTGCTGCAGCATCCGTCGGACTCGATGCCGACGATATGAAGAGCGACAACGGGCCCTTGGCATCCAGATACATGGCGTACAACAGGGCCTGGACTTGCTCCGCGGAGCACCACGAAGCATCGAGAGCATTCGATCGCGCGATACTGCACGCGCTGAGTCGGCACACCAGCAACGTACCGACTCGTCGCAGTGCCGCATGATGGGCATCGTTTGCGAGCGACATGGCAGCGTCCAGGGCTCGTCGCCAGCTCACCGCCACGGAGTCGCTGAATGAGTCCCGCACACCGAGTGCCCGCCAGTGCGCTTCACGAACGAGATCATATTGGATCAGAAGCCAGGCAGCAACTGCGCGTGTGGGCCACGCCAGCTGCTGCGTCGCGCCTGTCAACGCTGCGACGTTCGCGCAAGGCTCCGGATACGCACCCCGCTGTGCGACGCAGAGGAGCATCGACGAAAATGCTCCCTCGGATAGCTGGTGTCCGGCGTCGATGCTGGGCAGCGTCGCACAGCGCTCATCACGAGGTGGCGTCGAGCTCAGCATCGCGAGTCTGCGCACACGAAGCGCAACCTTGAACAAGAGCCTCATTGCAAACGCATATACGCTGGCTAGATTGGTCATCCAGGTACCGCGACAGGCAGTGCGTAACACCGTCGCCACGAGCTCCCGGAAGAGTCGTGCTTCGCTGGCGAGTCGCGGTGCCAGCGCATCGAGCAGAAGAAAAACGCTTTCCAAACGGGTACGTTGTTGTCGAAGCAGAACTTTGTCGTCGATTGCAGCCGCTGCGTCGAGTTCGTGAAGAACGGGCCTCAGAACGAGCGCTCTGAGCGAATACAGCGACAGGAATCGACACGCGGGAAGCAGCAGTGCCCGTGCTCGACGCCCGACGCCCGGAAAGTCACTCAAGACGCCGCGCTCCGAGAGCAAGACTTTGAGGAGCGGCTTGGGGAATGCATCATCGTGTGCGGCTGCTATGCTGCCGCAGCATATCGCAAAGCTCCCGGCACGAGCGGCGAGCGAGCGCCGGCTCTCCAGTGCCGCCAACGCAAACGCCTGCAAGCTCCAGGGCGGTGCCTCCAGCAGCGCCCACCCGCTCACATCCACTGCGGACTCGTTAATCGCCCGCAGCGCAAAGCGTCGACGAGCACGACCTCGTCCGGCGCGTTGTGCCCCAGCGTCATCGATGGAAAAGCACTGGTGCCCGATCTCCAACGGTCGCAGGGCATCGCGTTGAAGCGTATCCGGATCTGCAGCGAGGACGATGCGCAGCACCAGCGCTTGCCACTGCTCGAGCAGTTGCGTTGCATTCGATGGAAGCAAGTCGAGAAAGCCCGAAGCATTGCCATTCAAGGCAGTCCAGTCGGGTGATTTGCGGGGCGAGTCGGATACGGGCTCAGCGTCATTCGAGTCGGTAAACGCGCCCGGGAGATCCTCGTCTAGTGTATCAAACGCGTCCTCTGCATTGAAAGCATTGTCGATCATTTCGTCACCGATGGAATCCAGACCAGAGCGCATGCGCTTCCCGGAGAGCAACCAGCGTGCTCCGCGACGAAGCGCAAAGAGCCAGCGAGCAGCTGCTTTGGCCTTATTGGTATCGATGGATGCGGAAGCGTCACCGAGGAATGCTTCTATCGCTCGCAGATTCTGCGCAAACAAGGACCACGCATACTGAACCGCATCAGGGCAAGGTTCATGCCACTGAATCTCGATGTGCTGCCAGCTGATCTGCTGAATGCAGAGACTCAAGGAGCAGCCTTGATGCCAGAGCGTGCGCACACGCTGCCAGCGCTCGGCAACTGGTACCTGTTTTGCTCGCACAGCTACAGGCCACGAATCGGTCAGTCCTTGCATCAAGCCACGGAGCAGTTTGCCGCCCGCTTTGTAGACCGAGCGCTCAGCAACAGCGCAACAGGCACGTTGTATTAGCACCGCAATGCGATCTCCGTAGCGAAGCGCAAGCTCCGAAGCGTCTGCATAGCGTCGACACGCCTGACCCAGCAGGCCAAGTCGCCATGCCTGGAGCGTCGGCGGCGTTGTTGTTGTTGTTGATGATGTCGTCGTCAGTGCAGCAGCCGCATCTGCATCTGCAGCTGCAGCCGCCAAGAGGCGATCCATCAGCGCGTGGCGACGACGCACCGGTGCCTTGTCTGTCGAAGCAACCAGGGCACGAACGACAGCAGACCACTCTTTCGTGGCGTTGTCGAGTGCTCGGTGGCCAGTGAGTCGCTCCTCCAGGACCTTTTCGATGAAGAGGCGATGCCATAGCGAGTCCGCTGCGTCAGTGTCGCCTTCATAGCTCTGCAGTACTTCACTCATTCTCATGATGAGGTTTTCGAACACTTGTAGGGACGGCGCTGGCGAGGAGGCATCGCGATCCTCCAGTGCATCCAGGACGTCGAAGATGCGCTCGGCGAACCGGTAGAGCCACTCCTCGATCAAGAATGTGTATGCAGAGCGTGAGAGAAACACACCCACTTCGACCGAAGCGTGCTGCTCCGTCTGCATGAATGGATGAACCAGATCCAGCAGGCGCAGGCAGAAGTGGTAGGCGGCCTCGGCAAACGGTGCGTCGCTCGCTGAAGTGCCTTCCAGGATATAGTCCAGGAGAAGCACAAGGCGATTTTCCACTGACTCCCGCGATGCGACTTGTGACTCGAGCTCGTCATCGCGCCCGTCAGGCGCTCCATCCTGAGGCGGCAGCAGGTACGGTAACAGGATCATCGCCACGCCTACAGCCGTGGCACGTCTCGACGCCTTGGATTCCTGTTCGAACGTATCAAGGACGACGCTCTCGAAGAGCGCTCGAGCCCAACGCGTGCAACTCAGGGATAGATGCGGTGCCGAGCTCGCCGAGTCCGACGTCGGGGCCAGCATCCGCAGCATCAACCGCAGAGAGTGTTGCGCTCGACTCGCCAGCGCTCTGTTCGCGGATAAGAGCGCCCGCTCCAGAGTCTCCGACAGCATCTCCACAATGCGCGATACGCAAGCAGTGCTGAGTTGGTGCTCGGATTCCTGGGGACAATCCGCGATTCGATCGTATAGCGCTGAATCTCCGTGTATCTGTTGCTGGGAGACGCGCTCGAACATCGCTGTGGCTAGTGTCTCGACAAAGGCGCCGAAACGCGGTGCCCAGACACCACCGCGGTTGGGATGGATCGCAATGTCCGTCAGGGCAAGCAGCCGCCTGAGCCCCGTAAGGATGCACTCGTTGGTCGCATACGGATCCACTCCGCTGCCGATGTAGCGCACCATGAGCTCGGTGCAGGCACGAATCCTTCGTTCCGGGACGTTGGAGCCAACTGCAAAGCGCATGCTCTCAGGAAATCCATGATCTTCGGGACGAGCGTACGCAAAGTCAGCCAGAGGCATCCCTAGAGACTCGAAAATTTTCTGAGAAAGTGACGCGATGCTGGGCAGCAGAAGCTGCTCCTTCTCTCTTGCGCTCTGTTGCTTCTCTTGCGGTTGCTTGGACAGACTCTCCTGCCATGCATGACGCTGGGTCATAGGCAACAAATCCCGGGCTACGCGTGACCACAGCTCTAACCACAGCGTATCCCACTCCGTGAACGTGCTGCCGCTCCACTGTGCGTCGGAGAATGCGCCCGCGTTGTAGCCGTGTTCGAAGGCATCGCGCACCCAGGTGCATCCGGAGGTGTCTGCGCCACTCTCCAGCTCTGTGGGGAGTAGCTTCGTACACAGGATGGCTTCCAGATAGAGCTGGCGTCTGGCTTCGGGAGCGTGCTGCTCAGCGGCTGCCACGATACGAGGCCGATAGTGATCCCACCAGATGCGCTCCGCACAGCTCGCAAACAAGGGTCGAATCACTTCCACAAGCCCGAGTAGCGCTCTCACGTGAATCGAGCGGCTTTGAGGACTATGGACGGCACCATGCAACGACAAGGCATCCGCTTCGATATCATTGGAGCAGGGCGGTACCAAGTCCACACTCGCACTGGACACGTCATCATCAAAGTGATACGCTCGCAGTATGCGGTCAAGTGCACAGAAGATTCCCTCGAAAGCTGCCAGCGGTTGCGTGAGCTTCCGCCAACGTTCGCCACTGGTTGAACCTGACCACGGCGCCGATACGCCTGCAGCCTCCTGAGCAAGCCGGACGACCTGGGCCTCGTACCGATCCCGCTGCAACAAAGTTGCCGAGAGTCGTTCGGCGCAGACGCTACGAACATCCAAGTCACGTAGCGTGATAGCCGCGTCACCCAAGCAGAGGTTGAGAAAGAGCCAGGTCAATTCGCGGTGCAACGCTGCCGGGAGAAGCCCCCCGAGGAGGTGGAAGCGGGAAACAAGGCGATCAAGCTTTCTCAACTCGGTATAAAAGCGACGGTCTAGACGTTCAATTTCATGTTTTGGACTAGATCCGGAAAGTAACTCGGTGGAACGTTCACTCCAAAGCGTTTCCAGTTGCTGGCGCGAGCGATGCAACAGAAACAGCAGACGCGTGCCCTCGGCTCTAAGCTCCGCTTCAACGAAAGCCGGTTGTCGGGGCACGAGATAGTGCACGGGTGAACTTTCACGCAATTGGGACATGAGTCCTGGTTGTCGTCGGGCAGCCTGTGCATATCCTGAACCAACGCGAACGCGCCAGGTGGATCGATAGTGAAAGAAGCAGTACAACACCTGGTGGACCGGTCCATGATGCGGTTCAGCAGTCACCAGCGCGTGCGATATGCATCCTGGATGCGGGAAACTGCACAAGGTTTCGTAGGCACTTGTTCGAACTGCACATAGAGTCTAGCGTGAATGGACGCAAGTATGCCGGGAACCGGTTCCAGCACTGTTCGATATCGACTTGAGAAAGCTACGACTTTGGAGTAAGTGCTGCGTCTCCGAGTGCACTGTGCTGGCGCTAGGTGCAGCTCCAGTGACCTGGGATAGACGCTCGGGTTTAGGTACCTGGGAATAACGGTTTTCTGGTCAGGCACTCGTATGAGACTGACCTCTTGTCCCTGAAGATTGTCGCAGACGGTTATTCGTCGCTGCTACGAGAGCGTGTTCAACCTTCGGTTCGGCTGGGCAGGAAGGTTTGTGCCTCCTGGTCGAGTTAAAGTCGTGGCAAGTGCGTTGGCGGGATACGAGCGTCTCTCGCACGCGCTGGCTTTCCGTTGCCTGTAAAGCGCATGCAGACGTGCTGGGGAACCGGCGATGCGCTTGCTGCACTTCAGAGCGCTTGAGTTGAGGCCTGCAGAACCGGCAACAGCAGCAACAGCGCAAGACACCTGTCAGATCAGCCGGTGAAGGAGGATACAATCTCGCTCTACGCTTTTGTATGCTGGGTTATGAACGAGTCTGAGGCAGTGCAAGCAGCGGTACGATGAAGGAGCAAACGCAGGTGTCTGTCGAGCGGGTCGTGAGCCGCGGTCTCGCTGGTGTCTGGTGCAGTCGTCCTGTGCTTTTGCTTTCGTGCGCTGCCTCTGCGGATGGGAGCGCGGCCCCAGAGCAGGTCTCTAGAACCGTATTACGTTATCATGGAGTTTTGAGCTGCTTGCGCTCTTCCTAGCTTGCGATACATCCAAACGTTTTTCTCTGGATCTGCGGCATCAAGATTCCAAGTGCAGCACTATGGGCATACGGGTTCACGCGTAGTTTTAGGATTCTTGGTCGTGTTTTCGGAGCGTTACCTTGAACGATTTACCGCTGGAATGCGTTCTTTCATCGGAGTCAGAATGATTCGCGATACCCCCGAACACGGGTCCGTAAAAAAACAGAAATCGATATCCAACTCATATTTGCAAGCTGCTTCGCTTCTTCTCTCCTTATGTGTGGCATACCCGAATCTCACATGCTTCATGTTTTCGATCTTTCCGATTCAGGGCAACTCGTGGACGCAGCAATGCGCTCTGTTGGGTTGACGAGCAGACAGCCTCGACGTCACCCCTTGATGCCTTGTTCGCAGGCCCGTTCCGAAAGTCGACTGGATTTGTCACGTCAAATAATCGATTCGGTGCTCAAGTCGAATCCGCTTTTCTTCACGGTCATCGAGGAAACACCGCTCGGCAGTGGCGACACCATGCCTCGCAAGCAATAGATGCAAGCGGGAAGGAAAAACTGCGGGAATACCAGCTTCGCAATACGACCAGGAGAGGTTGCGTCTTTCGTCGAGACCGACTGCGTAAGCGTATCGGCCAATATCGCCATTATCAACAAGGACAACAGCGAACGTCCCATACGATTCATGACACCGTCAGAGCTGAAACGCACCCCTGCCCAGACGAGCTACTATGCAGACGAGCAACGACCTGTACAGCCCAGACGAGCTACTACGCAGACCAGCAACGACCCGTACAGCCCAGACGAGCTACTATGCAGACGAGCAACGACCCGTACAGCCCAGACGAGCTACTATGCAGACGAGCAACGACCCGTACAGCCCAGACGAGCTACTACGCAGACGAGCAACGACCCGTACAGCCCAGACGAGCTACTACGCAGACAAGCAACGACCCGTACAGCCCAGACGAGCTACTACGCAGACGAGCAATGACCCGCACAGCCCAGACGAGCTACTACGAAGAGGAGCAATGACCTATACAGCCCAGACGAGCTACTACGCAGACGAGCAACGACCCGTACAGATGCATCGCCTCGCGAGGATGCTCTCCAATGCACTCTGCACCAGCCTGGAGCATGCAGTGCGGACCCCTGCACCTGCGCTCCTCTTTTACCCAAACAGAGACCCAATACCCCTGGTGGCAACAGGCGAAGCTATGGCTGCTCGGGTTTTGTGCCCGCATACTTGACTTGGACCAGCAGCCGTGCATTCTGCCAGCGCGCCTGTACTCTTCGTATCAGCGGAAGATAATGAACGCGAAAAACGTCCGTCCAGCAAGCAAGCGACGGAAGCAGCAGCGAGTCCCAGAAGCCGTGACTGCACGCTCGCACACAAGTGAAGCACGTGGACACACAATGCCCACGAGTAGGTACGGCAACGCGATGCTCGTCACGATCATCGCCATGTTTCGCCAAAAGCGTACTCAGGGAGCGAAGAGCGCGCAAGCCAGCGCATGTTGAGTCATCGAGAGGAGGCGTTTGCACTTGTGTTTGCAGCGCGTCTGGTGCTCGCCGAGGCGATCGACCAGAACGAGCCCGTCATCGCAGTTTACGGCACCAGGCGCCGAGACGGAGGACGATCTCGGGGCAAGCCCTCTGCACCCGTCGATACCATATGGTGGGTGATGGAGCTGGCGTGCAGGTACCACAAAGCGCCCTTCCGAGAGGGAGAACGTACGTTGGGGACGCATGGGAACGCCGGAACACACCCAAGTTTGTCACCGCTGCAAACGCAGCACCGACGTTGCATACACATACAGAGGACCCATCGATGGCAACTTTTGCCTGGGCATGAAATGCATCCACAACTGCCCGAAGAGGCGATACCGCGACTCTACCGCTGCCGTCGACATGCCTCGGTTACTGGCAACCCAACAAGAAAACATGCATCGTTCGACGTATACAATACCGGAGACAAGAGTGAGGAAAAGGACGTACTCGAAGAAAACGCCCACAAAACCTCTTGTAGATGACAATGCGAAGCGGTCCAGACTTGAGCGTCTACGCCCGAGTTCGCTGAGCGGATCCGTTGTATGGTATTCTGAAATGGGTGCTGCTCCATAGCGCCGTTCTCTGCTCACCATCCGGACGTTCAGCCATTCACTTCGTAGTTGCCGACTTGGCCAGCACTTGCTTCTTGGCTGGCAGTTGGTCTCCCTCGCTGTTCCGAGTGTCGAGCCACAAACCTGTGCTTGGTGACGTCGCGAGCACCTGCCAGCGACGTGGTGGCCAGATAACCGCCACTGCGCGTCCTTCGAGGAGTCCCAGCGGAACCGGCCCGTAGTGGCTAGCCGAGTCACGGGACACCGTACGGTTGTCACCTACGAGCCAGCAGTGGCCAGGTGGAACCTCCACAAACTTCCCAGTGCGGTGGTTGTAAACGCGATCCCCCTCTAGAGCGGCCACCCTTTTCACGAGTCGCTTCTGCGGTCCCGCGTCGGGAGACCGCAAAACGACGATATCCCCACGCCTTACGTTCCAAACAGCGCGGAGAAGCCGGCTAACCAACACGACATCCTGACTGCCGCTAACTTGTCCGGGAGGTAGCTCCCCTGCAGCCGCACCTGGGTTCAGGGTTGGTTGCATAGACGCACCCGTCACGGGAACAACCGTACCGACAAGATCGTGGACAACGTACACGACCGGCACATAGCTGACACCGCGAACCAGCTGCCGAAAGAAACGACTCGAAAAAGTCATCCACGGGCCATGCTTCTCAGCTACCACAGACAAAACAGGTATACCGACGCATATACACGACGCCGATAGTGTGGATGTCGGTACGCTGACGTGCAGACGCCTCCCGGTCTTTTTGGACCGGCCACCTACTACTGGTTCCAACTTGTCCCTGGGTAAGTCCACCTTGAGAGGCTGCCCCGTAAAGTTGGATCGTATCAACTCCGGGGGTCTCGTCTCCATCACCGTACATCTCCTGGTATTGATAGCGGCGTTCGAGTCACGATTGACAAACGCTATACGTTTCTTGCCATCACTGGTTGTACGCACCAGTGCAAGTAGCCCAGGAACGTTCGCCCTACTTTCCACTTGCTGCTCTGTCAGCGCTCCGTACTTTGCTATATCCTCAGGGCCCCGCTGACGCTTTTCCGTCTCGACGCTCGGAAGTGTGCACCCCAGCTCATGGTGCATATAGGACGTTAGGAACTCATCGATAGGTATTGTGACAAAACGATGTGCACACTTCTTGTACGCTCTTGTCGATGGAGCTGTGTACACCCTTTTTGGGTCATCCAGCGCCCTGCTCCATACGCTATTGCGAGCCTCTGACTCTCGTCCTCTTTGAGGGCGCCGAACGCATTGAAAAAGTTGGCGAACGCTCCCTGTTTCCCACAGCACAAGATCAGTCGCTGACGAGCCCACCGGGGCTTTGGATACTCCTCCCACAGCGCCTCCCAATGAGCAACACGAACTTTTATGGATTTCCGAGAAGCCTGAAAGTCCGCTCCTCGGCTCGTCAGCTCGCTCAAAGCTTCCAGATGCTCTTGCACTGCGGCATTCCACGTCTCGATTTTCTTCCTCGTATTCAGTATTCCCGATTCTCGATGGTATTTCTATGTTTAGAACTTTAAAAGAAGCATGTCTTTCTGACGTGAGCTAACGTCAGGACCATCTTCCGCACGCTTGGGTGCAGCGATGGTAACGATATTTGTGTTCCCCGGGTCGGTGCCAACGACAAGCTCGTTATCCTGCACCTCCTGTGTCGCAGGATCTGCCTTGTTGTTCTCTTCATGCTTCGCCGAGCCAACGACAAGCTCGTTATCCTGCACTTTCTGAGTCGCAGGATCCGCCTTGTTGTTTTCTTCATGCTTCGCCGAGCCAACGACAAGCTCGTTATCCTGCACCTCCTGTGTCGCAGGATCTGCCTCCTTCTTTTCTTCGTGCTTCGGCGAGCCAACGACAAGCTCGTTATCCTGCACCTCCTGAGTCGCAGGATCTGCCTCCTTCTTTTCTTCGTGCTTCGGCGAGGGCCAAGCCGAAGGCACGATAGGTCGATCCGCCCCCAGCCGCCGGTAGTGGACACACATGGCTGCCCCATCGCTTCCGATGGTCCCCGTGAATACCCTTTCTTGCCCGTATTGAGACGTTTGAAATCGAAGATATTCTTCCAATGAGTTTCCCGGTTTTGGCCCATGAACTCCTTCTTGCCTGCATCGAACTCCGGACAGATATCCCTCATGATGCCATGAGGGACGCTGGAGCAGACTGCCACGAAATGTGAGTTGATGCTGCATATCGGAACGACGTTGAGGCGCGTACCCATTAGGAAAGCCTTCCATTTCTCCGAATTTTCATTTTTCCGCGACTCAGCTGCTTTTCGGCCATGCGTTCCAGATCCCGGCCCAAAAACATAAAATAGCGCAGGGCTCGGGAACAGCATCTTTCTTCATCTTTTTTCATATCTGATACCTTTTCTGCTGGATGCGCGAGCACCAAGTCCGCACGATGCTCTTGCATAGCCGCACGGATGACAGAAGCCTCATTCGTTCTCCTGTGTGATATCTTCTCTTCGACGAGCTCAGTCTCCTGTTCGTGCTGGCGATCATTCGTGATGCCATCGATAATGACCCATATTCCTGTGCGCGAGAGGCCCGAGTACAGCGCAAACAGGACGCGTATCGTGAAGCATTCGAACTTGACGGTCAAATGGATCTTCAGGTTCGTGAAGTACCTGACCGCCCCGCAGATGTCAATACACAAGTCGCCCCTGTATCGAGTACCGCTGAAGCGGTATTCGGCGTGATTTTCGTGGAGGGCATGCGCTCGCTCATTTCCACTCGACGTTTCCCCGGTGCGAAGCATCAGGTGGCGGGTGAAGGTCTTGTTGAAAAATTCTTCCGGAACGTCAATTGTTTTGATGTCCGCCACGTTGCGATACGTATCCTTCTCCAAATGCATTAGTCCTAACGGCGCCTTTATAATACTCATGGAGTAAGACGCGATATGGATTCTGATGGCGTCTTGCGACTTTTCCTTGTGCGGACCCTTGATATGTCTACGAAGACAGGGTTTTACTACGATTTCGTCGCACTGTCGTCTTTATTGCAGCCTTCGACGTAGGGCCTCTCCCTTTTGCTTCTTTTTCTTTTCTTTTCTTCTTGACTCGGCACTGTTTTTTGTTTTTCAGGCAGCCGGCGACACTGGGCCTCAAGGCTCGTCGACTCGCTTTCCCATAACTTTCCTTTTTTAGCGTCTTTTTCGAAAAAGCACGCTATTCGAAAGCCTCCGTTATATACTGCGAAATATCAATCGAATTTTTTAGTTGAGGTGTGAAACACAAATGAACTGAAAAACTGTGCTTGGCTATGAACTTAACGAAAATAAAACTCTTACATTTCGGCTATACGCTGGAGATCAAGATCAAGTTTCTCTTCAACGGCGGCGGCATGCGCGTCGTATCTCATGCCTGCCAGGTCCCGTGAAGCGCTGCCCGACCGCAGTGCTCACACCGATCCATAAAGGAGACACGTGTCCGATGCCGCATTGGCGCATGCGTGTTCTCACCAGCACGCATCGCTCTGCAGCGGAAATCAGGTATCGTAAATCGGAAACTCACACGGAATAATCCCCTGCGATAGGATATTTCCCTGGTGCCGAGACTACAGCCTATCGCAGTACCGCCCTGACATACATGGGGATGTTGGGGCCTGGCAAGATACCTCGCGATGCTTCTATCGAAAGCGTAGCCATCGTAGGGTGTTACGCTTGTGCGGGTGAGGTAGGCATCTCTCTACTCAGTAGGAGTTTCGTTAGGTTTACTGATGGTAAACAAACTAGGCATAGTAGTGTATCGAGTACGAATATACGTTGATCCCCTATGCTTGTTATGAATGCTGCACAGACGCCGGAATGAGGAACTGTGATGAGTTGTGCGGTTTTCGTGCGTTCCGTTGCTCGACAGTTTCGACTTTGACAATGTCGTGAGGTCGGTTGTTGTTGCTATTGTTAATCAAAAGTCGGATAGAGCGTCAGCGCTCTATTCAGATTTCTTTCAGACCAAGTTCCGATGTTTTTTTCGGATTGTGATCTTTGGACCTTTTGAGCGTCGTAAACGACCTCGTCCGTAAAGGTTCCCGGGCAACGCCTGGAGCTACGCGCCGTCGTTCGCCTGTCTGAGACGTCGAACAAATGACCTCCGACAGCGTACAGCGCCTACTAGCGCTAGCCCTACAGTAAGAAGAATTCGAGCGTGACAT
>Ga0080006_1173287_pt1 | contig 18745 bp, 12 predicted proteins | sample RS3BMetagenome_FD_69209 | JGI IMG/M metagenome (GOLD analysis project Ga0080006, IMG submission 69209) | Ferric oxide microbial mat and aquatic microbial communities from Rainbow Spring, Yellowstone National Park, USA - RS3B (SPADES... ... | reverse complement strand
CCGTGGGCCCTGTAGTTCATCCCGTTCCCCAGCGCCTTCGGGGGCACCGGCCCCGGCGCCAACAGCCGTGCCTGCTCCGAGGGCCAGCGCCGGGCCGGCCCCCGGACGGCGTCCGAGGCCATCGCCAGCGACCGGGCCCCGCCGGCGACGAGCATCGCCATGTCGGCCGGCAGGCCCACCTCGGGGTCGGTCAGGTCGAGCACCTCGTCGCCGAGGAGCAGGCCGGTCCGGATGCCGGTCACCACCGGCGCACCCACCTCGGATGGTTCGGCCTCGCCCGGTGAGAAGCTGACCAGTCGCATACCACGGCGACGCTACCCGCCGGCCGGCGTCGTCCCGCCAACCGACCGTGCCCGAGCGCCGGTCAGCCCGAAGCCGATAGGGACTCGACCGCCTCGGCGACGCGGCGGCTCCAGGTGGCAGCCACCGGTCGCCACCTCGACGGCTCGCCGGGAAGGGTCGCCGCCTCCTCCCAGAGCTCGGCTTCGATCGGATCGAGCACCGAGCGGACGTCGGCGATCGCGTCGGCTCCCTCGGGACCCTCCACCCTGGAGCGGAGGACGGCCAGGCGGTGCCACACCGCCTCGTCGCCGAGCACCTCGGGGAGCACCGCTTCCTCCCCCGACAGCAGCAGTGGGAGGTACACGCTCACACACGGGCTGCCGGGAGCCGCCCAGGCCTGCACCGGCGCCCCGGCCGTCGCCGGGAGGGCGGCGATCATCGACGACGTCGTCGCCTGGTACCCGCGGAGGTGCCAGCAGACGGTGAAGCAGTCAGGATCGCCGGCGTCGGCCGGCGGCGGCGGCTGGGCCACGTCGCCGGCCCCAGGGGCGCCCCACGGCCCATGGCCGTGGTCACGAAGGTGGGCCGCCATCGCCGACGGCGCCCCCCGGTCCGGGTCGTAGGCGGCGAGAAACCGCCGGCCGGCCGCCAGCCGGACGTCGGCCAGCGACGTCGGCGTCTTCGGATCCCGCCACCGGTCGAAGTCCTCGCCCGGCGCGAGCGAGGTGGCACCGATCGTCCAGTCGGTCCGCAGCGAGAGGCGGTTGCTGATCGCCGCCGCCGCCGACGTCGGCTTGGCCGCCCAGACGTTCCCCGCCGTCTCGAGCACCCACCCCGACCTTCCGTCGGCGATCAGGAACGACGAGAAGTACGGGCTCTGCGAGCTGGCGTCGGCCACCCCTCCCTGACCGTAGCGGTCGAGCAGCGACGTCATCGCCTCGAGCGCCTCGTCGGCGGTCCGCCCACGCTCGAGGCCCAGGCGCACAAGGTCCATGCCGATCAGCGCCTCCGGCTGGCGGTGCGGGTCGACGACCGTGAACACCAGCTCGTTGCCGATCGCCACCCCGTGCTCGTTGACGCCGTGCTCTGCCCCCCAGAGCCATGTCGGCCGGGCGAGCACCGTCGCCGCCGCCCCGGTGTCCGCCAGCTCGAGGTACTGGGTGCGGACCGTGCCCCGAGAGGGGCGCCTCGGGTGCGCTCCGACCAGCTGGACCTCGCTCACCGGACGGTCCGAGTTCTTGGCGAAGACCGTCTTGGTGCTGCCTCGGGCGCACAACGTGTCGCACATTGCGTCGAGCGTACCGGCGTGTCGGGCGCCGTCCAGGGCCTGCCTTCCCCACCGGCGATCCTCCCTCAGCGGTTCGCGCCGTGACAGGGCGCGTCCGCCGACGAGTCCTTGCGCTCTGCCCAGCAGCGTCCAGGCGGCGCGCCGGCCCGTAGTCTGAGGCGATGTCGGTAGTCGCCGCATTCTCGGTCACCCCCCTCGGCGGCGATGCCGTCGAACGCGACGGCTCGGTGGGCCGGGTGGTAGCGGAGGTTGTCCGGATCGTGCGCGCCTCCGGGCTGCCTCACGACACCAACGCCATGTTCACCAACGTCGAGGGGACGCTGGACGAGGTGCTCGACGTCGTCAAGCACTGCACCATCCGGGCAGCCGAGCTGGCACCGCGAGTGTCGGTCGTCGTGAAGCTCGACCTCAGGCCCGGCCACGAGGACGCCCTCCACGCCAAGGTGGCCCGTGTCGAGCGGTACCTGGCCGGCGACTGAGGGCCGTCAACCGTCCCGGGCGAGCCGACCCGGGGCCAACCGGCGGTCCGCCGGCAACCACCGACCGGCAGCCGCCCGCGCCGTTCGAGCGCGGACAACGGCAGGTGATGGAAGAATCGCCGCATGCGCGCCGTCCGCTTCGACTATGCCGATCCGACGTTCCCGGCGTCGCTGGTCGACGTCGAGCAGCCGGCCCTCCCGACCGGTGAATGGGCACGCGTGGCGGTGAGCGTCGGCGGGATCTGCGGGAGCGACCTGCACCTCTTCGCACCGTCCTCGGAGGGCTCGCCGACGTTGGTCGGCATCGGCACGTTCCCGTTCACCCTCGGCCACGAGATCGCCGGCACGATCGTCGAGATCGGGCCGGACTGCCCGTGGGCGGTCGGCGAACGGGTGGCCGTCGACCCGATCCTCCCGTGCCCGGTCCGCGGCATCGACCCGCCGTGCGCCAGCTGCACCAAGGGTTGGCTGTCGGACTGCCTCAACCTCGACAGCCATGTGCTGACCGGCGGGCGCTCGATCGGCTACACCGAGGGACTCGGTGGCGGGTGGGCCGAGCAGGTCGTGGCCCACCCCTCGATGCTCCACCGCGTCCCGGCCGAAGTGCCGGACCGCATCGCCAGCCTGCACGAGCCGATCTCGATCGCCCTCCACGGCCTCGGACGCCGGCCCCCCGAGCCCGGCGTCCCGGTCCTCGTCGTCGGTGGCGGGATCATCGGACTGGCCGTGCTGCTGGCGCTCGACACCCTCTTCGCCGACAACCCGGTGACGGTGCTCGCCCGGCACCCGCACCAGGCGGCGGCGGCCGTCGCCTGCGGCGCCGAGTCGGTGGTCTCCGGAGGCGGCGCCGCCGCCTTCGAGCAGCTGGCCGAGCTCGTCGGCGGTCGCCCGGTCGGCGCCGGCGACGACTGGATGCTGATGGGCGGGTTCCCCTACGTCGTCGAGGCGGCCGGCAGCCCCGGATCGGTCACCGACGCGCTCCGGGCCGTCGACCACCGTGGGACGGTGCTCGCCCTCGGGGCCACCGGTACCGGACGGGTCGACATGACCCCGCTCTGGTACAAGGAAGTGGTGATGATCGGGTCGATCGACCACGGGCGCGATCCGAGCGCCGCCATCGGCCGTCCACCAGCGGCCGCCGACCACTCGATCGACGTCGCCCTCGACGTCCTCGCCCGGCGGTCGTTCTCCGAGGAGACGCTCGTGACCCACGAGTTCCCCCTCGACGGCTACCGGGATGCCGTCGCCGCCGCCCTCGACAAGACCAACAGCCACGCGATCAAGGTGGTGTTCCGGCCCGGCGACTGAACTGCCCGGCGACTGAACTGCCCGGCGACTGAGCTGCCCGGCGACATGAACTGCCCGGCGACTGAACTGCCCGGCGGACGGACCGCCGGACCTCGATGAAGGGGGGAGGATGCGACGCAACGACCCGCCGTTCGGCGGCGTCATCGGCCGCTACCACGACGAGTCGACGCCCTGGTGGCCCGAACCCGAGCGAGCGGCACCGGGTTCGCCCAACGTCGTCTTCGTCGTGCTCGACGACGTCGGGTTCGCCCAGCTCGGCTGCTTCGGCTCGGACCTCTCGACGCCGACGTTCGACCGGCTGGCGGCTGGCGGGCTCAGGTACTCCAACTTCCACACCACCGCCCTGTGCTCGCCCACCCGTGCCTGCCTGCTCACCGGGCGCAACCACCACCGCAACGGGATGGGGCGGGTGATCGAGATCGCCAGCGGCTTCCCCGGCTACAACGCCCGGATCCCGTTCGCCAACGGGTTCCTCTCCGAGATCCTCGTCGAGGCCGGCTACGCCACCTTCGCCATCGGGAAATGGCATCTCACGCCGGAGGACGAGATCCACGCCGGTGCGAGCCGCGCACGATGGCCGCTCGGGCGCGGCTTCGAGCGCTTCTACGGCTTCATGTCGGGGGAGACGCACCAGTTCGTCCCGAACCTGATCTGCGACAACCACCTCACGTTCCCGCCGGGACGGCCGGAGGACGGGTACCACCTGACGACCGACCTCGTCGACCAGGCGATCGGGTGCGTCCGCGACCTCCGCGTCACCGACCCGGAGAAGCCGTTCTTCCTCTACTTCGCCACCGGCGCCTGCCATTCCCCGCACCAGTCGCCGCCGGAGTGGATCGCCCGCTACCGGGGCGCCTTCGACGGTGGATGGGATCGATGGCGGGACGAGACGCTCGAGCGCCAGATCGCCGCCGGCGTCCTCCCCGAGGGGACCGAGCTCTCGCCCCGGCCCGAATGGGTGCCGGCGTGGGACAGCCTGAGCGCCGACGAGCGACGCCTCTACGCCCGCTACATGGAGGCGTTCGCCGGCTTCCTCTCGCACACCGACCACGAGATCGGCCGGTTGGTCGACTTCTTGGAGAAGACCGGCGACCTCGACAACACGCTGCTGTTCGTGCTGTCCGACAACGGGGCGAGCTCGGAAGGCGGCCCGACCGGATCGATGAACGACGTCCGCCCGTGGAACGGCGTGGCGACCGATCTCGCCGAGGCCCTCGGGCACCTCGACGAGATCGGCGGCCCGCGGTGGCACAACAACTACCCGTGGGGCTGGACGATCGCCGGCAACACCCCGTTCAAGCGCTGGAAGCGGGAGGTCCACGAGGGCGGCGTCGCCGACCCGTTGCTCGTCCACTGGCCCCGCCGGATCGGTGCCCCGGGGTTCCGCCGCCAGTACGTCCACGCCATCGACCTCTTCCCGACCGTCCTCGACGCCGCCGGGCTCGAGGCGCCGGCCCTCGTCCACGGCATGCCGCAATCGCCGGTGGACGGCACCAGCTTCTACGCCACCCTGGCCGACCAGGGAGCCGGCGGCGCCCACCGGTTGCAGTACTACGAGATGTTCGGCTGCCGCGCCCTCTACGAGGACGGCTGGAAGGCCGTGACCCACCATCCGATCATGCAGACCGAGCCAGGGTTCGACGAGGACCGCTGGGAGCTGTACCACGTCGCCGTCGACCCCTCGGAGTGCCACGACGTCGCCGCCGACGAGCCGGCCCGCCTCCGCCGAATGATCGAGCTGTGGTGGGTCGAGGCCGCCAGGAACCAGGTACTCCCGCTCGACCCGCGTCCAATGCCGGCGATGGTCGGCGAGCGCCATCTGTCGGTGCCCGATCGGCAGCGCTACGTCTACTACCCCGGCGCCGCCCAGGTGCCCGAGCTAGTCGCCGCCAACGTGAAGAACCGCACCCACCGCGTCGAGGCCAGGGTGCGCCTCGACGAACCCGGTGCCGACGGCGTGCTCATCTCGCAGGGCTCACTGCTCGGTGGCTGGTGCCTGTACGTGCGCGACGGCGCCCTCCACTACGTCCACAACCGGGCGGCCACCGACCCAGACCGCCTCTCCGGCGTCGTCTCGGTCGACCCCGGCGAGCACACCTGGACGTTCGAGTTCGCCCGGACCGGCGACCACCGCGGGCTCGCCCGGCTGGTGGCCGACGGGGTGGTGGTGGCCGAGGCGCCGATCCAGCGGTTCACCCCCGGCCGCTTCTCGCTGACCGGTGCCGGGCTCACCTGCGGCTACGGCAACGGCCTCCCGGTCACCGACGATGTCGGCGCCCCCGGGCGCTTTACCGGTGTGCTCGACCTTGTGGTCGTCGAGGTCGACGGGGCCCCGTTCACCGACCCCGACGAGGAGGCGGCGGACGTCATCGCCATGCAATAGAGCGTCACCGAGCCCCACGACCCCCGCCCCGACGGCACCGGTACGTGGCGGGTGCCACAGATCACCTCCCCGGGCGCGCCGAGCGACCGGGAGCCGCCTCCTCGCCCTCAAGAACGTGGCCCGATGAGCCTCGGGAACTGAACGGGCTCGTCAGCGGTAGTCGATCGCCACCTTGATGGCACCGGTCTCGCCCTGGTCGGCGATCGTCAGGAACGCCTGCCGCCAGTCGTCGAGACCGAAGGTGTGGGTCAGCATCGGTCCGACGTCGACCCGCCCGGCGGCGGCCAGCTCGAGGTAGTGCTCGATCCCGTGCTTGCGGACGCCCTCCACCTCCTCGACGCCGAAGGCGTTCGAGCCGACCCAGGTGATCTCCTTGAAGTACAGCGGCGTCCACTCCCAGCGCCCCGGGGCGTGGACCCCGCTTTTGACCAGCGCTCCCCTCGCCTTGAGCAGGCGGACGCCGATCTCGAAGGTGTCGGTCTTGCCGACGGTGTCGTAGACGACGTCGACCCCTCCGGGGTGGGCCATCGGCAGCCCGTGGTCGACCCGCCGCAGGCGCCCCCCGGACCAGGCGGCGAGCTCCTCGAGGACCTGCTCTTTCGGCTCGTGGGCGACGACCTTGGCCGCCCCGAACCGCCTCGCCATCTCGGCCTGGGCCGGGAACCGGGCCACCACCGCCACCTCGACGTCGGGGTGCAGCACCCCCAGGATGGCCACCGCCGCCAGCCCGAGGGTGCCGGCGCCGTAGACCACCGCCTTGCCGCCGGGCCCCGGCGGGTGGCGGGTGACCGAGTGCAGCGAGACGGCGAAGGGATCGGCGAAGATCGCCGCCTCGTCGCTGACCTCGTCGGGCACCGGGAAGAGCATCGAGTGGTGCGCCGGCATCAGCTCGGCGTACCCGCCGGTGGCGTCCGACGACGTCCCGGTGTGGATGCCCGGTGCGATCGGCCCCTCCTCGAAGCTCCAGCACAGGCTGAAGTCGCCGGCCTCGCAGGCCGGGCAGATCGGGCTCACCCCTCGCGGGGCGCACGAGAGCCACGGGTTGAACGACACCCGCTGGCCGACCTCGACGCCGGTCGCCTCCGGCCCGAGCTCGACCACGTCGGCCACCACCTCGTGCCCCATCACCTGCGGGAACGAGCAGAAGGCCATCAGCGGGCTGTCGCCGCCGCCCTCGCCGAAGTCGAGCAGGATCTGCTTGGCGTCCGACCCGCAGATGCCGACGAGCCGCGGCTTGACCACCACCCAGTCGGGCCGCAACGGCCGCGCCTCGGGGATGTCCCGCAGCGCCACCGGGCTGCGCTCCAGGTTCTGGACCAGCTGGTTGGCCCCGGCCGGCGCCTCGAACGGCTCGGGCTCAACCCCGTAGACCAATGCCTTCATCGGATCCTCCCCCGCGACGTCGCTGTCCCACCGGACCGGGCCGTGCCCCGGCGCATCTCTTCCAACCACTGGCTCGGGCAGCAACGCCGCCGTGTCGTCGTTCTAGCACCGCCCGGGCGCCCGGCGGCCCGACGATCCTCACCCACGTCCCGGGTGACTCGCCGAGCCCGGACCGCGGCTCGTATGGTTGGCCGCGTGCAACCGCGACAGGTGCTGGCGTTGGACGACATCGATCTTTCCGACCTCGAGTTCTGGGCCAGGCCCTGGGAGGAGAGAGAGGGCGCCTTCCTCACGCTGCGCCGCGAGCGGCCGCTGGCCCACTTCGCCGAGCCCGATCCCGGCGACAGCCCGATCCCGGTTCCGGTGGGTCCCGGCTACCGGGCGGTCGTCCGGCACGCCGACGTCGCCCACGTCAGCCGGCACCCCGAGGTCTTCCTCTCCGGCCCAGGGGCGGTGAGCATCCTCGACATGCCCCAGGAGATGGTCGAGTACTTCGGCGGCATGATCTCGACCGACAACCCCCGCCACGCCCGTCTCCGCCGGATCGTCTCGGCGGCCTTCACGCCCCGCCGGGTCAAGAGCATCGAGGACGGCATCGAGCACCGGGCCGACCGGATCCTCGACCGCCTCGGCGAGACCGGGGAGTGCGACTTCGTCACCGAGGTCGCCGCCCCGCTCCCGCTCGAGGTGATCTGCGACATGATGGGCATCGCCCCGGCGGACCAGGCGGCGGTCTTCCGCTGCTCGAACATCATCCTCTCCATGGGCGACCCGGAGTTCGTCCCGCCCGACCAGCATCCGATCGAGGCGTTCCTCAACGCCGGCGCCGAGCTGACGGCGCTCATGCACGACCTCGGCGCCCACCGGGTGGAGCACCCGACCGACGACCTGACCTCGGCGCTGATCAACACCAACATCGACGGCGAGGCGCTCACGCCGGCCGAGCTCTCGTCGTTCTTCATCCTCCTCGTCGTCGCCGGCAACGAGACGACCCGCAACGCCATCAGCCACGGACTGTGGGCCCTGACCGAGCATCCCGACCAGCGAGCGATCTGGCAGGCCGACGTCGAGGGCGTCACGCCGACGGCCGTCGAGGAGATCGTCCGCTGGGCATCACCGGTCATCTGGATGCGCCGGACCGCCGGCGAGGACGTCGAGCTGGCCGGCGAGCAGCTCGCCGCCGGCGACAAGGTGCTGCTGTTCTACAACTCGGCGAACCGCGACGAGGCGGTGTTCGACGAGCCGTTCCGCTTCGACGTCCGCCGCTCACCGAACCCCCACGTCGGCTTCGGGGCCGCCGGGCCCCACTTCTGCCTCGGCGCCCACCTCGCCAAGCGCGAGATCACCGTCATGTTCCGCGAGCTGTTCGCCCGCCTCCCCGACATCGAGGCCACCGCCGAACCCGACCGGCTCCGCTCGAACTTCATCAACGGGATCAAGCACCTGCCCTGCCGTTTCACGCCCGTCCCCGTTCCGAGCGGCGGCTGAGCACCGCTCAGCGCAACGACCGTTTGAAGCCGACGTGGCTGGGAACAAAGCCGTGCCGCTCGTAGAAGCGGCGGGCGTCGGTCCGGGCGGCGTTGCTCGTGAGCTGCACCCGGTAGCAGCCACCGGCTCTCGCCCGCTCGGCCGCCGCCTCGACCAGTAGGCCGCCGATCCCCTTCGAGCGCTGGTCCGGGCGCACGTGCACCGACTCGAGCTCGGCGCACCGGCCGCCGCGCTCTTGGAGATGGCGGAACTCGATCAGCTGGCAGATGCCGACGACCTCGCCGTCGAGCTCGGCCACGAGCACCGTGTTGCCCGGCGTCCGGTCGATCTCCTCGAGGGCCGCCCGGTAGGCGGCGGCGTCGGCCGGGTCCTCCTTGCCCGGCACGAGCGAGCCGAGCTCGATCAACCCGACCGCGTCGGCGACGTCGGCCGGGCGGATCTCCCGCACCGTCATCGGCGGCGGGTCGTCGGGTCCCGGGACCATCCGCTGAGTATGTCCGACCCGGCCACCGCAACGCGGGTGGCCCAACTCTCGGGGGGTCCCGGCAACCCCGACCACTCCGCCCGTCCGGCTCAGCGACGGCGCAGCGCGATGTCCACCAGAACCCGGTGCTGGTGGAGCTCCAGCGGTGGCCCCGGCCCTCGGAAGCTCCGGCTCACCCGGGACAGGGCGGCGCCGAGCACCCGGCGCCAGCCACCCGACCGCGCCGGCACCACCGCCCCGGTTCCGGCCGGATGGGCGGCCACCGGGGCGGCGACCACCGCAACCGACGCCGGCCCCGCGCCGGCACCCGGGCCCGCGCCGGCACCCGGGCCCGGACGGTCCCCGCCCGGACCCGGACGGTCCCCGGTCGCCATGCCCTGCACCAGGCGGAGCACCGGGCGATCGCCGCCCCGGCCCGGCCGACCGGGCTGCGTCTGGGTCTTCATCTTCTCCTCCCATCTCTTTTTCGTCGACCGCTCGCAGGACCCGTCGGGCGGCGCCGAAGGGCGCGACCCACCCCGAAGGGGTCCAGGGTTGGGCGGCGGGAGCCCGGCGGCTCGTCGGACGGCCGCCACTGCGGCGACCGGTCGTGAGCTGGTGGAGGGGGGCTCGACGGGCAGGGGGGATTGCCCTCCGACCTGCGCCACCGGGCTCCCGCCAGATGGTGGTCCCGTCAGGCGACGGGACGCGTCTTATGAGCAGAACGGCGGACGGCCGCGCCTGCTATTTCGGCTGTTCGCCCCGGCCCCGGCCGAGACATTGCCTGCCCCCGGTCGGCCCCGTACCCTTACGTCACCTTCGGGGCAGGGCCGAGCCCTCCGTCGCCGCCACCCCACCCGACATCGCCGGGAGGGTGTGCCGCCCGAACCAGAAGAGCCGCTCCCTTGGGGAGCGGCTCTTCGACGGAGGCTGGATCTGTGAAAGTCCAGTTCATACCGTCGAGAGCACCTCCCAGCGGAGCTTGGCGCCCATCGGCGCGATGCCGGCGGCCACCAGATTGCCGTACGGCCGCTTCGTCTGGCCGCCGGACCCGGGCGCGCCGACCCGGGCACAGGACATGTGCTGGCCGAAGGGGGTCGACGACATGGGGGTAACTCTACCGCATCGCCGCGTGAAATGGAAGCCCTCTTGCGTTAATTCTCGGACCAAATGACCGGTGCAGGATGCCCGAGAACCGTCAATGGCGGTCGGCCTACCCGACCAGCACGCTCACCGGGAACGAGCCAAGCACCCGGCCAGCCTCCAGCCGGTGCCGCCGGACCGCCCACCGGTCGCCGCCCAGCACATCGGTCAGCACCGGCGGTGCGTCCTCGGGCAGCTCGACGCCGGTCCGGTGCCAGCAGTCGGCGCCCACCGGGAACGCCGAAGGCCCGGCCAGCCGGTAGCTCAGCCGGGGTACGACGACGACCGCCCAACGGCGGCGATGCTGTCGGGCGAACGCCACCAGGTGGGCGGCCGCCGGCCCATACGGCACCAGCGGGAGGTACCGCCCACGGTCGAAGATCGCTGGCTCGGATCGCCGGAACCTCAGCAGCGCCGCCGTGACCGCCAGCTTCACCCGGCCGTCGCGCCAGTCGACCAGGATCTCGGCCAGGCCGCCGCCGCCCGAGAGAGGGCCCTCCAACGCCGTGAGCTGCCGGTCGAGAGCCGAGAAGTCGACCGGGCGGCGGTTGTCGGGGTCGACCAGCGAGAGTGCCCAGCGCTCGGTCCCCTGGTAGAGGTCCGGCACCCCCGGGGCGGTCGACTTGAGCACGAGCAGGGCCAGGGAGTTGGCGACCGCTGCCGGCCCGATGTCGTCGAGCCACCGGTCGAGGTCGTGCCCCATCGGCCCGTCGAGGGGTCGGAGCAGGCCGTCCACGAGGTGGCGGAGCGCCCGTTCGTAGGTGTGGTCGGGCTCGGTCCAGCTCGTCCGCCGCTTCGCCTCCCGGGCGGCCTTCACCAGGTACCCCTCGACCCGATCGGCGAACGACCGGCGGTCGGCCCTGAGCGGCGGCCAGGTGCCGAGCAGCGTCTGGTAGACGAACCTCTCGTCGCGGCCGTCGAGCCGGCGCTCGAGCCGCCGTGCCGGCACGGCGCCGTGCCGAGCGGGCCGGGCGGCCCCGACGAGGTCGCCATGGCGCCCGTGCCACGCTCGCAGCTGCTCCTGCCATCGCCCCGGCGCCTCCGACAGCACCGCCAGGCGCGCCCGGACGTCCTCGCTGCGCTTGGTGTCGTGGGTCGTCGTGGCGTTGAGGCTCCCGGGGGACCGAACGGCGCGCCGGGTCATCGCCCGGTGGAACCGCTCGGGCTCGACCGCCGGGCGAGCAGGCTCGCCCCCCACCTCGGCCGCCGCCAGCAACCCGTCGAAACGGTACGACGCCGTGTCCTCGACGCCCTTGGCGGCCACGGCGACGGTGTGCTGCTGCCAGCGCGAGGTGACCGGCAACCAGACGGCGGCGGCCAGCTCGCCCGGCAGTCGGCCGGCCGGGAGGCGCGGACCGCCGGCGACGCTGCCGGGACCGTCGCCGACGCCGACGCCGACGCCGACGCTGCCGGTCTCGCCCAGCATTCCTTCGACCAGCAAGCGCAGGGCCCGTCGGCCCTCGGGCTCGAGGTGCGCCTCGGCACGTCCGGCCGCGGCCACCAGCCGCCGGCGGTCGGACGAAGCCGGCCCCCGGGCGTCGGCGGCGAGGTAGGTGCGGTAGACGTCGAGCTGGGCGGTCAGCTCGACGACGGCGGCCTCCATGTCGCCGGGGGCGAGGTCGACCGAGCCGACGGCGCCGCCGACGGTGGCATCGGCGGCGGCGGTGGCCGCCTGGGCGAGCCGGGCGACCTGGCCGGAGAACAGCCGGTGTTGCACCTCGCGCTTGGCCTCGAGCGCCAGCTCGTCGGCGTCGCCGTCCTTCCCGTCGGCCCGCAGGGCGGTCGCCCCGTCGCCGTCGACGAGCAGTCCGCCGGCCAGGTCGGCGAACTCGTAGCCGGTCGTGCCGTCGGTCGCCCACCCCTCGGGAACCTGCTCGTCGCGTGCCAGGATCTTCTCGACGAGGACCACCGCCCGGTCGTGGCGGCACCGGTCCACGTCCGCCCGCAGGGCGCCGAGGTAGCCGGCTGGATCGGCGAGGCCGTCGACGTGGTCCACCCGGAGCCCGGCCAGGCGGCGGTCGGCGACCAGCTCGAGAAGTCGGTGGTGGGTGGCCCGGTAGACCGCCGGCGCCTCGACGCGGACGCCGACGAGCCCTTCGATGTCGAAGAACCGCCGGTAGTTCCCGAGACGGGCCGCCAGCCGCCAGTAGACGAGCCGGAAGTGCTGCCGCTCGAGCAGCGTCGCCAGCACGACAGGGTCGGCGCAGTCACCGGCGAGCGCCGTCGGCGAACCGACGTGGCTCGCCGGGTCGATCGGGAAGCGCTGGTCGCCGTAGGCCAGCGCCGCCGCACCGTCCTCTGCCACCACCGTGAGCTCGCCGCCGCCGAGGACGTCGGAAAGGGGCGCCCCGAGCACCCCGAGCACCACCTTCCCGCCGCAGGCCTCCCAGTCGACGTCGAACGCGCCGGCGAACGGTGACGCCCTCCCCCGGGCGAGCACGTCCCACCACCACCGGTTCTGTCGCGCCGCCGCCATGTGGTTGGGGACGATGTCGACCAGCAGCCGCATCCGGTGGGCCGCCAGCTCGTCCAGGAGCGCCTCGAGGTCGTCGTCGGCTCCGAGCGACGGGTCGAGCCGGGAGGGGTCGACGACGTCGTAGCCGTGGGTGCTCCCGGGGACGGCGGCGAGGATCGGCGAGACGTAGAGGGTCTCGACACCGAGGTGGTCGAGGTACGGGACCACCCGGCGGGCGCCGGCCAACCCGACGCCGTGGAGCTGCAGCCGGTAGGTCGACCCGAGGGGTCGACGGTCCATCAGCCGCCGATCCTCTCGCGGTGGGCGAGCAGCACCGAGGTGTGGGCGGTGAGGTTCACCGCCGGAGCGGTGATCGCCCGGTGCGGGGCACCGGGGCGTGCGGTGTTGAGGACCTCCTCCCAGCGGCCCGGCGCCTCGAGCTTCGGCAGCGCGTAGGACCTCGACCGCGTGCCGGCGTTGAGCAGGAGCAGCAGCGTGTCGCCCCGGGTGCGCCGCCCGCGGTTGTCGAGCTCGTCGGCGGCCTGCCCGAGCAGGAGCATCCCGATGCTGCGGTTCTCCGGCTCCGCCCAGTCGGCGTCGGTCATCTCGGTGCCGTCGGCCCGGACCCACGTGACGTCCTTGTGCGAGCCGCCGTTCACGCTCCGGCCGGTGAAGAAGTCACGTCGGCGCAGGATCGGGTTGTCCTTGACGACGGCGATCAGCTCGCGGACGAAGGCGTTGAGGGCCTCGCCGTTCTCGTCGAGGTCCCAGTTGACCCAGCTGACCTCGTTGTCCTGGCAGTACGGGTTGTTGTTGCCGCACTGGGTCCGGCCGAGCTCGTCGCCGCCGAGCAGCATGCGGACGCCCTGGGCGAACATCAGCGTCGTGAGGAAGTTGCGCTTCATCCGGTCCCGGAGCCGCTCGATCCGGACCGATTCGGTCGGACCCTCCACGCCCCAGTTGCGGCTGAAGTTCTCCGACGCACCGTCGCGATTGTCCTCGCCGTTGGCCTCGTTGTGCTTCTCCTCGTAGCTGACGAGGTCGGTCAGGGTGAAGCCGTCGTGGCAGGTGACGAAGTTGACGCTTGCGTAGGTCCGCCGGCCGCTCGGACTGTAGATGTCGCTCGAGCCCGTCAGCCTCGAGGCGAGCTCGGGCACCTGGCCCGGATCGCCGCGCCAGAACCTCCGGACCGAGTCCCTGAAGGCGCCGTTCCACTCCGACCAGCCCGGGGGGAAACGACCGAGCTGGTAGCCGTCGGGCCCGACGTCCCAGGGCTCGGCGATCAGCTTCACCGTCGAGAGCACCGGGTCCTGCTGGATGATCTCGAAGAAGGCGCTCGGCTGGCCGGCCTCGTACCCGCGCACGAGCACCGGCGCCAGGTCGAAGCGGAACCCGTCGACGTGCATGTCGGTGACCCAGTAGCGGAGGCTGTCCATGATCAGCGCCATCGTCCGCGGGTGCAGGATGTTGAGGCTGTTGCCGGTCCCGGTGTAGTCGATGTGGAACCGCGGCTCCTCGGGGCGGAGCCGGTAGTACACGGCGTTGTCGATCCCGCGCAACGAGAGCGTCGGGCCGAGCTGGTTCCCCTCGCCGGTGTGGTTGTAGACGACGTCGAGGATCACCTCGAGACCGGCCCGGTGGAGGATCCGCACCATCGACTTGAACTCGTTCACCTGCTGGCCGAGGCCGCCGGTGGCGTAGCGCACGTGCGGCGCGAGGTAGGCGATCGAGTTGTAACCCCAGTAGTTGGTGAGGCCCTGGTCGACGAGGTTCCGATCGGCGGCGAACTGGTGGATCGGCATCAGCTCGACCGCCGTCACGCCGAGCCCGAGGAGGTGGTCGACGACGGGATCCGACGCCAGCCCGAGGTAGGTGCCGCGGAGGTGCTCGGGGACCGCCGGGTGCCGCATCGTCATCCCGCGGACGTGGCACTCGTAGATGACCGTCCGGTTGAGCGGCGTCGCCGGCGGCCGATCGTCGCCCCAGGTGAACGCCTGGTCGATGACGACGCATTTGGGCATCAACCCGGCCGAGTCGCGGTCGTCGCGCGAGAGGTCGGCATCGAGATGACCGACCTCGTAGCCGAACAGCTCGTCGCTCCAGCGGATCACGCCGCTCAGCGCCTTGGCGTACGGGTCGATCAGCAGCTTCGCCGGGTTGAACCGGTGGCCGGCCGCCGGGTCGTAGGGACCGTCGACCCGGTACCCGTAGAGGGCACCCGGGCGGGCGTCAGGGAGGTAGGCGTGCCAGACGCGGTCGGTGGCAGCCGGCATCGAGATGCGGGCGCTCGGGACGGCGTCGCCCGGGGCCTCGAAGAGGCACAGCTCGACCGCCGTGGCGTGCTCCGAGAACAGCGCGAAGTTGACCCCCATGCCGTCCCAGGTGGCCCCGAGCGGGTGGGGGCTTCCCGGCCAGACCCTCACCCGGCGCCGCCCGGGCGGGCACCGGCCGAGGGCTCCATGGCGCCGCTCCCGTAGGCGCAGAACGCCAGCGGTCCGAGCCCGACGGCGCCGGCGCCGGTCACATCGGCGGGCAGGAACCGGCCGTCACCACCGGTCAGCGGATCGGCCGAGTCGAGCAGCTTCCTCCAGCCGGTGCCGCCGGGCACCGGCCCGGGGAGCAGTGCGTCGACGGCGACGTCGGCGAAGTTGCACAGCACCGCCACCGACTGCTGCCCGGCCGTCCGGAGGATCCTGAGCACCGACCCGCTGGCGTCGGCGGTCGCCTGCGGGCGGGTCGAGCGACGGAGCGCCGGGTGGCGGCGCCGGAGCGCCAGCAACTGGCCGTAGAGGGCTCGCAGCGAGGCGCCCTCGGGCAGCTGCGCCGCCGAGCCGTCCAGGACGGCCCGCCGGTACGTCTCCTCGGCGCCCGGGTCGTACGGCTCCTGCGCCCAGCCGAGGCCGAACTCCTCGGCCCGACCGCGGCGCACCGCATCGAGCAGCGCCGGGTCGCCGTGGTCGACGAAGTACGGGAACGGCGCCGGCTCGCCGTACTCCTCCCCCATGAAGAGCAACGGTATCCCGGGGGCGAGGAGCAGCACCGCCGCCGCCAGGCGGAGCCGTGGGCGGTCGACCAGGGTCGACAGCCGTTCGCCGCCCGGGCGGTTGCCGACGTGGTCGTGGTTCTGGGCGAAGACGACGAAGCGCTCCGGGTCGATCCCGCCGGAGGGGGCGCCGTGGCGACGGCCGCGGTGGGCCGAGAAGTCGCCCTGGTGGACGAAGCCGCTGGACAGCGCCCGGGCCAGCTGGTCGAGGCGACCGAAGTCCTCGTAGTACCCGAGGCGCTCACCGGTCAGGGCGGCGTGGAGGGCGTGATGGAAGTCGTCGTTCCACTGGGCGTCCATCCCGAGGCCGCCGACGGCCCTCGGGCTCACCACCAACGGGTCGTTGTCGGCGCTCTCGGCGACGAGCAGGAACCGGCGCCCGAGCGTGGCCGAGGCCTCGGCCACCGCCGCACTGAGCTCGGCCAGGAACGGCTGGGCCGTCTGGTCGACGATCCCGTGGATGGCGTCGAGGCGGAGCCCGTCGACGTGGAAGGCCGCCAGCCAGTCGAGCGCGTTCTCGACGAAGTAGCGACGGACCTCGTCGGAGCCGTCGCCGTCGAAGTTGAGGGCCGCCCCCCACGGTGTCCGGTAGCGGTCGGTGAAGTACGGGCCGACCGCCGCCAGCACGTTGCCCTCCGGTCCGAGGTGGTTGTAGACGACGTCGAGGACGACGGCGAGGCCCCGTTGGTGGCAGGCGTCGACGAACCGCTGGAAGGCGGCCGGGCCGCCGTAGCTGTCCTGGGCGGCGAACGGGAACACCCCGTCGTAGCCCCAGTTCCGCCGACCGGGGAACTGAGCGATCGGCATCGGTTCGACCGCGGTCACCCCGAGGTCGGCCAGGCGCTCGAGGGCGTCGACCGCGGCGTCGAAGGTCCCACCGGGGGTGAACGTGCCGACGTGGAGCTCGTAGAGGACGTGGTCCGACGGTGCGACCGGGACGAACCCCTCGTCGTGCCAGCGGTGCGCCGCCAGGTCCACCACGGCCGACGGCCCGTGGACCCCGTCGGGCTGCCAGCGCGACGCCGGGTCGGCAAGCGGTTGGTCGTCGACCAGCAGGCGGTAGCGGTCGCCGTGCCCGCAGCCGTCGACGACCGCCTGGTGGTAGCCGCCGGGCGCCGGGTCCAGCGGCTCGACCCGGCCGCCGGCTTTGCCGTCGAGGAGCACCGAGACCGTCGAGGCCGACGGCGCCCACACCGAGAAGCTGCACCCACCCCCTGCGAGCGGGACTGCCCCGAGGGCGGGGCGACCGACCGGCGCGGGCAGGGTGCCCGGGCCGAAGGACCAGAGGGTCACCGACCCCCCTCGCCGGCCCTCGGTCGGCTCACCGACGGTCGCCGGGGGCGAGCAACACGAAGCCGAGCGGCGGCGCCGTGAGGTTGAGGGCCCGCGGCCGCCCGTGCCACGGCACCGGTTGGGCCTCCACTGCGCCGAGGTTGCCGACGCCGCTCCCGCCGTAGGTCTCGGCGTCGCTGTTGAGCACTTCCCGCCAATACCCGCCCTGGGGCACCCCGACCAGCACGTTGTGCCTGGGCACCGGCGTGAAATTGCAGACGGCCAGCGCCACCGAGCCGTCGGCGCCCCGGCGGAGGAACGACAGCAGGCTGATCTCGGCCTCCTGGACCTGCACCCACTCGAACCCCCGGGCGTCGGTGTCGAGCTCGTGCAGTGCCGGCAGCTCCCGGTAGCAGCGGTTGAGATCGGCCACCCAACGGGCGATCCCGGCGTGGCGCTCGTCGTCGAGCAGCCCCCAGTCGAGTCCGCGGTCGTGGTCCCACTCCCGCCACTCGCCCAGCTCGTCTCCCATGAAGAGCAGCTTCTTTCCCGGCGACGCCCACTGGTACCCGTAGAGGAGCCGCAGGTTCGCCCGCTTCTGCCAGTCGTCGCCGGGCATCTTCGACAGGAGCGAGCCCTTGCCGTGGACGACCTCGTCGTGGGACAGCGGGAGCACGAAGTTCTCGGTGAACGCGTAGACGCCGCGGAAGGTGATCTCGCCGTGGTGGTAGCGGCGGTGGACGGGGTCCTCGGCCATGTACCCGAGGGTGTCGTGCATCCACCCCATGTCCCACTTCAGGCCGAAGCCGAGCCCACCGGCGTCGACTGGGCGCGACACCCCCGGCCAGGCGGTCGACTCCTCGGCGAAAGTCTGGACCGACGGGTGGTCGGCATAGACGCCGGTGTTGAGCTGGCGCAGGAACGACACCGCCTCGAGGTTCTCCCGGCCGCCGTACTCGTTGGGGGCCCACTCGCCCTTTTTGCGCGAGTAGTCGAGGTAGAGCATCGACGCCACCGCGTCGACCCGGAGCCCGTCGGCGTGGTAGGTGCGGAGCCAGAAGTCGGCCGAGGAGGCGAGGAACGCCCGCACCTCGTGACGCCCGTAGTTGAAGATCAGGCTGTTCCAGTCCGGGTGGAATCCCCGCCGGGGGTCGGCGTGCTCGAAGAGATGCGTCCCGTCGAACGACGCCAGCCCGAACGCGTCCGACGGGAAGTGCGACGGGACCCAGTCGAGGATCACCCCGATCCCGGCCCGGTGGAGGGCGTCGATCATCGCCATCAGCTCCTGCGGGGTGCCATAACGAGCGGTCGGCGCGAAGTACCCGGTCACCTGGTAGCCCCACGAGCCGTAGAAGGGGTGCTCCATCACCGGGAGCAGCTCGACGTGGGTGAACCCGGTCCGCGCCACGTGCTCGAGCAGGCGCGAGGTGAGCTCGGCAAAGCTCAGCAAGCGACCCGGGTCGTCGGGGTCGCGCAACCAGCTGCCGAGGTGGACCTCGTAGATAGAGACCGGTGCCCGCAGGCTCGCCCGCCGCCACCGCTCGGCCATCCACTCGTCGTCGGCCCACTCGAACGAGAGGTCCCAGACGACCGAGCCGGTCCTCGGGGGCAGCTCGGTGCGGCAGGGGGACGGGACCGCCCTCTCGCGCCGTTCGCCCTCCCGGCCCGGGGTTGGGGACCTGGAGAAGGGGGCCGCCCACCCCCCCGCCCCCCCCCCCCCCCCCACCCCACCCCCCCCCCCCCCCCCCCCCCCCCCCC
>Ga0080006_1268635_pt1 | contig 18751 bp, 16 predicted proteins | sample RS3BMetagenome_FD_69209 | JGI IMG/M metagenome (GOLD analysis project Ga0080006, IMG submission 69209) | Ferric oxide microbial mat and aquatic microbial communities from Rainbow Spring, Yellowstone National Park, USA - RS3B (SPADES... ... | reverse complement strand
ATCGACCTCAGCTTCGTGATTGTATCGTCGTTAACTCTGACTAGATCAGCCGGATCCTGATATCTCAGGTGATTTCTTGCTTACTGTCTGACCAGTGCATGCGCCGATAAATTGTGCTGAGCCTTCTACGTAGCTGTTGGAAAGAGAAGCAAGGATGACAGAGCAGATAACTGCATAGCTATGCCTTCCCCCAACAACATGCATAGCTTGAGAGACTGTTTCCTTAACAGTTATGTAATACCTTGACCTTTCAGCACCAATTGGAACACTCCAACGCATCGTTCTTGTGTTGAGATGCATAAGAGCTATGTTGTTGGGGTGTTCCATTAAAATTTTTGATCTATTGTAAAGAGCGTGGGGTTTCTTTGTTTCCCCAGACCCAGTCATTTTGCTAATTGCTCTTCATTATTTTCTGCCTAGTGAGCAAACACCTGCATCTAGCATTCCAGACTTTGCTTTGTTGGATCTAAAAGGTAACCAAACAACATCATGCTGAACCAACCTAAAGCTGTCTGCGTAAAGATTGAAGTGCTGTATTTAAGCTTGAACAGTTAATGGTTTGCGCTGACCTTCTCACGAAAAACGCAGGGTGGTGGTAACGTATGAAGCTTGTAATAGCCGAAAAAGAAAGGATGGCTCTGAACATAGCGAAAGCACTCGGCAATTACAAAAGAATAAGGCGGGGGTTTGTAAACATCTATCAGCTAAACGATGCTCTGGTTTTACCTCTTAAGGGGCATATAATGAATTATGTAACGAGAAAGGACCTGACTTACTGGAACTACTCTTCAGTCGATAAAATTCTCGAAGACCCCTTCAGCATCGTCAAAGTTATGAGTGCAAAGGGCTACTATTCTGCAATAAGAAGCCTTGCGCAGAGTTGCTCAGAAATAATAATCGCTACAGACCCTGACGAAGAAGGTGAAAATATAGGGTTGGAGATAATAGAAGTTTTAAAGGGCATAGAAAGGCCTGTAAGAAGGCTCTGGCTTACAACAACTGCTCCTTCTGATATAAGAAATGCTTTTTTCGATCTCAGAGAATTCAACAGGAACGTTGCTTTGTCGGTTGAGGCCAGAAGAAAAATAGATAGCATAACAGGTTTTGCGGGGACAAGGGAACTAACTCTCAGATTAAGGAAAGATGTGGTAAGCTTCGGAAGAGTGCAGACATCAACCCTGTGGATGATAGTTGTAAGAGAAAGAGAGATAAAATCATTTATTCCTGTTTCGTACTGGGAAATACTGGCAGATATAGAGGGAAATGAGTTTTATCATGTGTCCAACCCATTCTTCGATTCAAAGTTAGCTCTGGAAAAGTTTAGAAGAATAAGCGATGCAAGGAATTTTGTTTGTTCAAAAGTCGACTACAGTAACGAGGTAATCCATCCTCCAAGGCCTCTTAACACTGCAGAGATGCTTAAGGCAGCGACTTCCATGATTCGTATCTCTCCAAGCAGAATAATGTTCTTGGCTGAAAGGCTTTACCTTTACGGCAGAATTACGTATCCAAGGGTTGATAACCAGACGTATACAAAATCCTTTAACCATAAAGCCAACCTCGAAAGACTGGTAAAAGGAAGGTTTGGCGATTACGCTTCAATGCTTATACAACAGGGATTGCTCTATCCTACAAAAGGTAGATATTCAGAGGACCATCAGCCAATTACTCCGATTGCTCCCATCTCAGAAATAAATGACCCAGCAGCTACAAGGCTTTACGAGCTGATACTTCGCCATTATCTATCTCTATTTGGACCAGATGCTATTGTTGGGTTAACAAAAGTGGAGGGGAAAATAGAGGATGAAATGTTTAAGGCTGAGGCGAGGGAAATTAAGGAAAGAGGCTTTTACAAGGTATCTTACCATCAGCCGAAGGAGAAAAATTTACAGTTCAGTTTCATGAGGGGGAAGGCTACAGGGTAAACGATGTCAGGTTGGTTGAAAAGAAGACACTTCCTCCACCTCGTTATTCATACCAGTCATTGCTGGCTGATATGGAGAAAAGGGGAATAGGTACAAAAAGCACAAGACCGCAGATGATTGATATACTAAAAAAGAGAAAGTACATCGAGGTAAAACAATCAATAATTTATCCTACATCAAAGGGGGTCGAACTTATAGAGAAAATAGAACAGAAATGGAGAGATTACATATCACCGGAATTCACTTCAAGGGTTGAAGAAGAAATGCGGAGGGTGGCAGAGGGAAAGAGGGAATGGACAGAGCTTGTTGAGAAAGAAAGAAGGGCCTTTGCCGAAGCGCTCAGGAAGCTTAGAGAATAGCTACCACCTTTTTTCAAAGCTGTTTAATTTTTCAGCCAGGTAGATAAGCCCAGGACTTCGACCTTATGTTGGGGATGGATTTGCAGAGAATAAAGACTGTAATAATGGGAGCAGCCGGAAGGGATTTTCATAATTTTAACGTATTCTTCAGGAGTAATGACGTATATGAAGTGGTTGCATTTACTGCTGCCCAGATACCTGGTATAGAGGGGAGGAAATATCCCCCTGAACTTTCCGGTCCGCTTTACCCTTATGGGATTCCAATAATTCCTGAGCAAAGGCTTGAGAAAGAGGTGAAGGAGAAGGGTGTAGGCCTTGTAGTGCTTGCTTATAGCGACCTTTCACATGAAGAAGTAATGCATAAGGCATCAAGAGCCCTTGCATCAGGAGCAGATTTCATGCTGATGGGTCCAAGAAGCACAATGCTCAAGTCAAACCTGCCTGTCATAGCTGTCTGCGCCACAAGGACTGGCGCCGGGAAGAGCACAGTATCAAGGGCTATAGCTAGATTGTTAAAAACCTCTGGCAAAAGGGTAGCTATAGTGAGGCATCCAATGCCATATGGAAACTTTAAGATGGTTCAAAGATTCTCAAGTTATGAAGATTTGGATGCAAACAACTGCACCATAGAAGAAAGGGAAGAATACGAGCCACATATTGATATGGGAAATGTTGTTTATGCTGGTGTAGACTACAAAAAGATTCTCGAAAGTGCTGAAAAGGAAGCTGACGTCATTCTCTGGGATGGAGGGAATAACGATTTTCCGTTTTACTGGCCGGACATTATGATAGTTGTAGCAGACCCCCACAGGGCTGGTCACGAGGTTTTATACCACCCGGGTGAGACAAATTTGAGGATGGCTGATGTGGTAGTAATAAACAAGGTTGATACTGCTTCCACAGAGAATGTTGACATAGTTAAAAATAATATAAGAAAGGCGAACCCTGACGCAGTAATAATTGAGGCATCGTCTGACTTTTACGTCAGTGATGAGTCGTTGATAAAGGGGAAGAAAGTTCTCGTAATTGAGGACGGACCTACTGTTACTCATGGAGAGTTAAAGGAAGGGATAGGAGCTTTAGCTGCTAGAAGATTTGGTGCTTTAACGGTCGTGGACCCAAGGCCTTATGCAAGAGGTTCGATAAGAGATGTGTATGCCAGATACCCTTCGCTCGGACCAGTTTTACCTGCAATGGGTTACAGCAAACAGCAGATTGAGGATTTGCAAGAAACAATAAACAGTATAGACGCTGATTCGATAGTGCTTGGTACGCCTGTAGACCTGGGCCGAATAATAAGCCTGAAAAGACCTGTAGTAAGGGTAAGATACGAGATTCGAGAGGTGGCCGGTCCCAAACTTTTTGAGGTTCTGACAGAGTTTCTCACTAAACCCTGACAGGTTTGTTCAGTAAAAAATATCATATTCTTCTTTCCAAGCGTGGTTATGAAGCTAAGTGAAGCAGCAATTAAACTTCTTAAGGGAAAGAACTTCGCCTTCCTTGCAACTCTGAACAAAGATGGCTCTCCCCATGTTACACCTGTCTGGGTTGACTATTCGGACGGTTTCATAATCATCAATTCGACTGCGGATAGGGCTAAAGTTAAGCACGTTAAAAGAGATCCCAGGGTCTCCATAGCTGTGCCAGATTCTCAGAATCCTTACAAATATATAATGATAAGAGGTATTGTGAAAGAGATAACGGACAAGGGGGCTGCCGAGCATATAGATAGCCTGGCATTCAGATACACAGGCGCAAAAAGATACGAAGGAGAAAGAAAAAGAGTGATGATCAAAATAGAACCTGAATATATTTTTGAGAGGCTATGAGCTGATTGCCCAGGTTGTTTTCTGGTAAACAGTTATGTTAAAGTAACCCCAGTATTAAATGATTGGGCAGAATATTCTTTGCTGAAAATAAATAGGTTAAAATCGTTTAACGAAGAGCAGCTGGGCCTCAGAAAGGAAACGAATACTGAATCACTTCTGTACAGGAGGCTGGACGAAGAGGGTAATCTGTTGGGTGAAGAGCCTTCAATACCGGCAGAGAAGATGAGACAGATGTATGAGTTGATGTTATATTCTAGGATGCTGGATGAGCAGATGACAAGACTATCAACATTCAGGGAAATTGGTACATATGCCCCTTTCAGGGGCCAGGAGGCTGCCCAAATAGGCTACAGTCTTGCAATGGAAGACCGAGACTGGCTTGTACCTATGTATAGAGATACTGGAGCGATGGTAGCTAGAGGAGTTCCCCCTGAGCTTCTGTTCCTTTACTGGGCAGGAGACGAAAGAGGGATGGCAATACCCGAAGGACTTAAAGTATTGCCCGTATCAATAGCTGTAGGTACACAGGTACCTCAGGCTGCGGGCCTGGCTCTTGCGAACAAATTAAGAAAGACAATGTCAGTAGTCGTAACAACCACAGGCGACGGAGGTACTTCGAAGGGTGATTTTCATGAGGGGCTTAATATTGCTTCAACCTACTCTGTACCTCTCGTAACTATAATAGAAAACAATCAGTATGCAATTTCGATGCCAAGGTCTCAACAAACAGCTTCGAAGACGCTTGCTCAAAAGGCATTGGCATATGGAATAGAGGGTCTGCTTGTAGACGGGAACGATGTGATAGCCGTTTATGAGGCTACAAAATATGCTGTAGAAAAAGCCAGAGCAGGAGAAGGGCCTACCCTCATAGAGCTATATACTTACAGAATGGGGGTCCATACCACAGCTGAGCTTGTATCTCATAAACTTCAGCCACAGGACGAGCTTTCAAAGTGGGAGAAAAGAGATCCGATATCAAGAATGGAGAAATACCTGACCTCAAAAAAGATTTTGGATGAAGATAAAGTCAAAGCTGTACAGGAAAGATACTCACAAAAGGTGAAAGAGGCTGTGGAATCCTTCAGAAAGGTGCAGCCTCCAGACCCTGCAGATATCTTCAGGTATACCTATGATAAAATGACCAAGGACCTTGTTAAACAGATGCATGAGGCCTTTGCAATCTCAGAAGAGATAGGGCAACAACTCGTTGAAGAAACGGTAAGAGATGCAAAGGTTAAGCAGGGGGTGAACATCAGAAATGCCGTCAACATGGCGTTGAGGCAGGAGATGGAGCTTAACGAAAAGATAGTCGTATTTGGAGAAGATGTTGGAAGAAATGGAGGAGTATTTCAGGTAACCAAGGGGCTGCAAGATGAATTTGGAATAGATAGAGTATTTGATACTCCTCTGGCTGAGCTGGGTATAGCAGGGTTGTTTCTCGGTCTGGCAGTAGGAGGGCTTATCCCTGTTGCCGAATTTCAGTTTGATGGATTTACTCCTCCTGCATATGATCAAATATTCAACAACATTGCAAGGTTCAGGAACAGAAGCAGAGGCAGGTATTTTGTCAGGGGGGTTATCAGGTTTCCATATGGAGGGGGACTACATGCGCCTGAGCTTCACCTCGATTCTCCGGAAACCTACTTTTCTCACACCCCAGGTCTTAAAGTGGTTATACCATCAAACCCTTATGATGCCAAGGGGCTTCTTGCTTCAGCCCTCAACGAAATGAACCCTGTAATATTCATGGAGCCAAAGAGGTTTTACGATACACCAAGAGTAGACGTGCCTGAGGATAGGTATCTAGTACCTTTGGGCATGTCAAAATTGATCCGTCAAGGAAATGATGTAACAATAGTAACTTATGGAGCTATGGTATATCCTTCCCTAGAAGCTGCTGAGGCGCTACAGAAAGAGGGAAAGAGCTGCGACCTTATAGACCTGAGAACTCTTTCACCTCTTGACTTTGATGCAGTAAAGGCATCAGTGGAAAAGACAGGCAGATTAGTAATAGTTCATGAAGCACCGAGAAATTTAGGCTTGGGGGCTGAAATTGCAGCAAGAATAGCGGATGAATCCTTGCTGTACCTGAAGGCGCCAGTCAAGAGGGTTACTGGATACGATGTTGTCAACCCGCTCTCAAAGCTGCAGCAGTACTATATACCTGATTCAGCAAGAATAATTAAAGCTGTAAGGCAGACTCTTGAATTTTAATCTTGTGGAATTTGATGATGCAAAAGTTCCCTAAGGGAAAGGATAGATAGCCCGCTTATAGAAAAGTCTTACAGCTTTTCTAATAAATGAGCCTGTCCTTGGGACGCACATAAAAGGGAGACACCTCCACTACTAAAGGGAACAAGTATTTTTAATAAAACGGGAGGCCACAAAGTAAGGGAAGGTAGTTTGCGACCATGTGCACAAATATTATATTATTTGAATAACAAACGAGCAGAGGCGAATAAGTAAGATGGCTACAATTCCGGTTCTGGTCATTCTTGATGTGGTTGCCCTTTCACTCATAGCCGCTCAAGCAATTTTCTCATCTCAGATGATAAGGCTGATGAAGAAGGGAATGCTTGAGAGGAGCTGGTGGTATTTATCTACTGGTTCAATAATTCTTGCACTAGGTATTGCAACCTTCATAATCGATGGCTTGTATGGCTCAGGAGGTACAGTAACCTTATTTTCGACATATCTGGGTACTTTTCTGGTCTTAGTAGGAAGCTCGCTCACATTCCTTGGAATTCTCTCTCAGTACCAGTTCTGGAGCTCGACCTGAACTGTCAAACTTTTTAGCATCTTAGTCTGGATGCTAAGCTATGGTAAATCCTCAACATATAAAGGCGAAGGCCGGAGATGTTGCAAAGAAGGTTGTGGTCTCTGGAGACCCAGCAAGGGTTAAACAGCTATCCCTTCAGCTAGAAAATTCAAGACTTGTAAACGAGAACAGAGGCTTCCTGACTTATACAGGAAGATACAGAGGAGAGGAATTCACTATTGCATGCCATGGTGTAGGAGCACCATCTGCTGCTGTAGTGATAGAAGAGCTTGTGATGCTTGGGGCAAAAGCAATTGTCAGACTGGGAAGCTGTGGTGGGCTGCTCAAAGAAATGAAGATAGGAGATTTAGTCATACCAACAGGCGCTGCATACATTGGTGGGACTCTGAATCAATACCTGAAGGGAGATCATATCTCGCCTGTACCTGACTTTGAGCTTACAAGGCAACTTATTGACACTTCATCAGACCTGGGCATAAAGCACTTCGTTGGCCCCGTATTTTCAAGCGATGCATTTCACGCGGAAGACCCTGATTTTGTCGCAAGATGGACACATAGAGGATACATAGCCGTGGAGATGGAATGCGCCACCTTATTCGGCCTAGCCATGATGAGGGGTATAAAGGCAGGATCCCTGTTGCTTGTAAGCGATAATCTGGCTGAAATGCAGCCGATGGTGGACGCTGAAGGGCTGAAGAAGCATGTAGAAATATCAAGCAAGGTTGTATTCGAATCTCTGCTTAGATACAAGGTCTGAAAATTTCGTTATAGATATTATATTGAAATATAGCTGGCTGAGGAGAGGGGGCATGAACCTCAGAGCTAGAGCCAGGGCGGAATGGGAAAGGCTCAGGGCGGTTATGGTTCACAGCCCTGGAATGGAGATGAGGCTAGGCCTTCTTGCTCCTTACGCTTCTCTTTACGAAAGAGCCTTCAGCGGAAGCGACGCATATCTTGAACATGAGAGGCTCAGGTATGTGCTTGAGAGGGAGTTTGGTGTCGAGGTGTTTACGCTCAAAGATTCTCTGCTCAAGGCAATCAAATCCAGCGAAGACAAGAGGAGAGAACTTGTGAACCTTGCTTCAAAATACATATCCTTCAGGGGTAGTAGAGAAGAAGTATCAAAGGCCAGAGAGCAGCTTCTTGATAACTACGGAACATACGATGATGAACATTACTTTTACATATTGTTGCTGAACCCCCTCATAGACCTTTCAAAGGGGAAGGGAGCGAGGGCAGTTTACGTTGATATAACTGCCAGGCAACCTCTTTCAAACCTTTATTTTATGAGGGACCAGCAGGCGGTTACAGATAGAGGTATATTCGTAGGAAGAATGTCGAAGCCACAGAGAAGAAGGGAGTGCGTAGTAACTTCTTTCACATGGAGAGCCATCGGTCTGAGCGTTCTGCATGAAACCTCTGAGCCAGGCAGGTTCGAGGGGGGTGATTTCATGCCGATGAAGGATTTTGCACTTGTCGGTATGGGTGATAGGTCGAACGAGGAAGGTATAAGACAGCTGATGAAGCATGGTGTCGACTTTGAAGAGATAGCTATTGTACATCAGCCCAGGCATCCGTTGATGGAGCAGCAGGACAGAATGATCAGCATGCACCTCGACACCTACTTCAACTGCATATCATCAGGAGTGATAGTAGCAAACGAATCTCTCCTCAAGAATGCAAGAGTGGACATTTATGAGAAGAAGGAGAAAGGAAAATACGTAAGAATGAAAGATGCAAAAGAATCGAACCTGTATGAATATATCAAGTCAAAAGGGTTTGATATCATCAAGATAAATACTCTTGAACAGATGTGCTACGCTTCTAACTTTTTATGCATTAAGGAGAATATCATTATAGCAGTTGAAACAGATAGGATAGCAAAGAAGGTTCTGAAAAACCTGAAGCTAAATGCACAGAAGGATCCTAACAAGTATGGTAAATTGCTTCAACAGGCAGAAAAGGATTATTCGGAGTTACGCAGTTCAGGAGGCTTCTTCCCCCATAAGAAGGAGATATACGAGTATGGTGTGGATGCATATCCTATAACGCTGACAAATCTGACTGGAGGATATGGAGGGGCTCACTGCATGACCTGCAACCTGCTCAGGGGCTGAGCTGCATGGAGTACAGGAGTTTTGATAAGACAGGAGAAAAAGTATCTATCATTGGCATGGGAACATACTATGACCCCTTATGGATAACCATTTCGGCTCTGCTCAGATACAGAAGGCATAGAGAGAGGTCTTTACAAGCCATCAAAACAGGATTGAGTTGCGGAATAAACTTCATAGACACAGCTGAACTTTATTATACGGAGGAGATTGTTGGCGAAGCGATTAAAGATGTGAAAAGGGATGAGCTCTTTATAGCTACCAAAGTATCTTACCCGTACCATTTTTCTTACGATGGTGTCATGAAGGCATGTGAGGGGAGCCTCAAGAGGCTGGGTACAAACTACATCGACCTTTACCAGTTTCACTTCCCCTTCAGGCTGTCAAAGATAGGGGAGATGATGAAAGCGATGGAGAAGCTGGTTAACCAGGGAAAAATCAAGTACATAGGGGTAAGCAACTTTACTCTTGAGCAGATGAAGCTGGCCATGCAATCCACAAGCAAATACGAAGTTGTATCAAACCAAGTCGATTACAGTCTAGCTAACAGAAGGATTGAGAAGGATCTGCTTCCATACTGTGAAAGGGAAGGAATAGCTGTGATAGCTTACTATCCATTAGCTCATGGTAAGCTTACCAAGAATTCTGAACTGCTTGGCAATCTGAAGAAACTATATCCTGATAAAACCAATTCACAGCTTGCGCTCAACTGGTTGATAAGCAGAAGCGAAGTGGTATTCCCTATTCCGAGAGCTTCGAATCCAGCTCACGTGGAAGAGAACTGTGGTGCTGCAGGATGGAGAATAGAGCTAGGTAACAATAAATAGCCTTTATAATGGTCGGATAAAAGGGAGCGCATCGTATTGTATAACTGCTCTCATAAAGCTGGTGCAGGTGTTTGGGTTCAGATATAGGAATAGTTGGCCTTGGCACTATGGGAGCTAACCTGACGCTTAACCTTAACTCAAAAGGCTTCAGAGTTTCGGTATACAACAGGACAGGTTCTGTCCTGAACGATTTCCTAAACAAGCATGGAAAAGAAGGGATAGAGGGTTCAATAAGTCTATCAGACTTCTGCTCCACGCTATCTCAGCCCAGAGTCATCATGCTTATGGTCACTGCAGGAAGCGCTGTTGATGCAGTAATACAGTCTCTATTGCCATACTTGTCAAAAGATGATATTATAGTAGATGGAGGCAATTCTCATTTTAAAGATACTCAGAGAAGATATTCAGTGCTCAAGGAGAAAGGGATAAGGTTTGCAGGGATAGGGATTTCAGGAGGGGAGGAAGGTGCGCTTAAAGGTCCAAGCATTATGGCTGGGTGCGACCAGGATGTATGGGATATTATAGGCAATTTCTTCCAGAAGATAGCTGCAAAGGACTTTGAAGGAGGCCCGTGCGCAGCAAGGCTGGGCAGCAATGGTGCAGGCCACTTCGTGAAGACCATACATAATGGGATAGAGTACGTTATTCTGGAGCTGATAGCTGAAGCATATATGCTCCTAGGTTCGTCAGGTATGAATAATGAATCAATAGCTGACTTCTTTTCCAAAAGCAACACAGGCTACCTCCACTCTTACCTTTTAGAAATAGCCTCTAAAGTTCTTAGGAAGAAGGAGGGAGATAGGTATCTTGTCGACCTTATACTTGACTCGGCGGAACAAAAGGGTACAGGACTTTGGGCTGCTCAGAGTTCCTTCGAGCTTGGGGTACCAGCTTACAGCATAGCATTGGCACCCCTTGTCAGGTTGATGTCAGGCCTGAAGGATGAAAGAAAGAAAGCTTCATCAAAGCTGGAGAAGCAAAAGAGCATGATACATATTAACAGGGAGGTTCTAACTTCAGCTCTCCTGGCTTCAGAAATAGCTGCATACTCGGAAGGTTTCAGCATACTTGCAACAGCATCGAAGACATATGACTGGGCAATGGACCTATCGGAGGTTGCTAGAGTCTGGCAGGGTGGCTGTATAATTCGTTCAGAGCTTTTAAGGCCCATAAGAGACGCGCTTAAAAGGAACCCTTCCAGAAACATAATGCTGGATGATCATATTTTATCTTTAGTTGCCTTAAATCTGCAATCATTAAAGGATACAGTATCACTGGCATCTTTAAACTCTCTCCCGATCCCCGCCTTCTCCACTGCACTTCAATACATAGAAACCTATTCTTCAGAAAGATTGCCAACAAATCTCATTCAAGCAATGAGGGATTACTTCGGTGCTCATGGCTACAAGAGAATCGATAAAGATGGCCATTTTCACACAGACTGGGAGAGCTGAAATGACATATCTTCTTGCCGCATCAGGGTTGGGGCATTGGGTCAGAAGACTTCAGGCTACTCTTGAGGAGAGGGGGAACAGGATAAAGCTGTACAAGGCTGCGGGGACAAGAAGTTACGAGGCAAGAAAGGAAGAACTGGAAAAATATGGTATACCCAGAGAGAGATATTTTAGCCTCAACCCAACCTCTCCCTTGCCTGATGAATTTTTTGATGGAGTTGATATAGTCTACATCGCATCACCAAACAGCTACCACAAAAGCCAGACAGAGCAATCCATACTAAAAGATAAGGTTACGGTAACTGAAAAGGCGCTTGCAGTTAATAGGTATGAATTTGAGGAACTTGTCTCCCTAATAAGAAGGCGTGCAAAAAATAAATTTACGTTGGGCCTTCACTATCTCAGCAAAGCTCTGACACTTGAATTCGGTAGGAAAATTACTTCCCTTGTCCAGAGCTATGGTAAAATACAGAATATAAGCGGGACCTTCTTTGAAGAAACCAGAGAAGAGGATGCAAGGAGAGAATGGTTGTTCAAGCCGGAGAACGGAGGTATAGCTATGGATTGGATTCATCCAATCTCCATAATATCCCATACAATGAAGTCAACCAGCATGACGCTTAAAGAATCCCATGGATATATACTCCAGCCTCTGTATGATAATGTCTATCCAACTGGTTTTTTCGCTAAATATGACGTCAAGGGAGATTACTTTTCTGACAGTTGCGAAGCAGTGATAAGGGTTGGAAAGGGACTTGATATAGCTCACAAGGTTATGAGAGTGAATTTCGAAGAAGCAGCAGTAGACCTGATATACATAAGCACTGACGAAGAATTCACTACAGGGGGAAGAGGCGAAATGAGGATTGCCAAAAGAGGCGGGGAGGTTGAGATGATCAGACCAAAAGGTCCTCTTTCCTATGAGCCTATGCTGGACGATATGTTAAGAATGATGAAAGGAGAAATGCCTTCTCTCAGCATAGACGATATAGTCAAGATTTATGACCCTGAGTGGCAATTGCAGGAAAGAATCTTCTCCGAGCAGCCAATAAGGGATAAGAGCCAGATAGATATCTTCGTGAAAGAAGGTTTATCTCACAAGGTATAACTTTGAATGTGTTTGTTATCAAATAAAGCGAACCATATACGATTAATTGCTCTGATGAGTTCATTCACTTTGTATGAATAAAAATATATTATATCTACAAAAGTATTCATGCTAAGTCATGTTAAGTCTGTGAACGAGCGAGAAAGTATCGATAGAAGCTATCTTCCATAAAAGAAGCTTAGAAGATCGAGATAGCTATTATGCGTTTAATACAAAGATAATAGAAACCTGTAAATTCATACTTTGGATGAAGTGACTAACTTCCATACATATGATGGAGTCAGCGGCATCGAGCCTATTCTCACCTTACCTGCAAAAGCATCCTCGACAGCATTGACAACAGCAGGAGTCGCAGCTATTGTTCCAGTTTCACCTATACCCTTTATCCCCAGAATATTTGCATCTGTCGGCGTCTCTGTCCTTTCCCATCTTATATCAGGAACCAGAGTTGCATCTGGTATGAGGTAATCTGTGTAGGTTGACGTAAGGCAGTTACCTGATTCATCGTATCTCATCTCTTCAAGCATGGCCTGACCTATACCTTGAACAACCCCTCCATGAACTTGCCCCTCTGCCACAAGAGGATTCAGAACCCTTCCCACATCATCCACTGCAAAATATTTCAGTATCTTTACATAACCTGTTTCCCTGTCTACTTCTACAAAGGCTATATGAGTCCCGAAAGGAAATGCGTTTGATTTCGGTGCATAGGCTGCATATTCATACAGTGTAGGCTCCATCCCTTCAGGCAACTGTGATGGTTGATATGCTGCCTGAGCAACTTCTGAAAATGAAATCCTCCTCTTTTTATCTCTCTTTTCATATATCCATCCGTCTGAGAAGACAAGCTCCTCGCTTTCATCAATCCCAAGAAGCTTGGATGCTATCCTGCTCATCTTCTTCCTTATCCTCTGTGAAGCCAGGTAAACTGCACTTCCCCCTACAGCTGCTGACCTGCTCCCTGCAGTTATGGTTCCGTAAGGCAACGAAACGGTATCTCCGAAGTTGAAGTAGACATCCGATAAATCTACTCCCAGCACGTCACAAACTATCTGTGAAAACGGAGTCGAATGGCCCTGCCCATGAGGCGTAGTACCTGAATAAATTATAACCTTTCCTTCAGGCGTGACTGTTACCGATGCTGTCTGAGGGTAGTCAGGGCTGAATGCGCAGACCTCTACGTATGTTGCTATACCTAACCCTATCAGTCTCCCTTCTTTTCTTAGCAACTCCTGCTCTTTTTTGAGGCTGTAATAATCGGAGACCTTCAATGCTTTCAACAGGTTGCTCTTGTAATCACCAGTGTCATAAACAAGCCTGCCGCTTGCATTTTTATAGGGAAACTTATTACTGGGTATAAAGTTCCTTATTCTCAATTCCACAGGGTCTATATTCATTTCAATGCTTATGTGATTCACCAGCCTTTCTATCAAATATGTAGCTTCAGGCCTGCCTGCGCCTCTGTATGCATCCTGGGGCACCTTGTTTGTCATGGCACATATCAGCTCTGCCTTCATCTCCTTTATGTCATAAACCCCTGGCGCCATCTGCGGTGTAATCCTAGGAGTGTAGACAGAACCATCTGTCACATACGCACCAGTGTCAGATATAATTTTGACGTTCAGAGCCATTATCCTTCCTTCCTTATCCACAGCCGCTTCAGCATACTGCAGTTGTCCTCTTCCATGCGTTGTAGCAAGCAGGTTCTCCTTTCTGCTCTCCACCCATTTTACAGCTCTCTTCAGCTGAATACATGCAAAAGAGATTGCAGCCTCTTCAGGATAGAGGGATATCTTGGAGCCAAAAGCCCCGCCTACATCTGGAGCTATAACCCTGACTGAGGGTGTAGGTCTATGTAATATCTCTGCAATAGCCCTTCTGGCTTCAAACGGATCCTGCGTGGTAAGATAAACTGTCAGCAAATCCTGGCCTTCATCGTATGAAGCAAGCACAGCTCTCCCTTCCATCGGAGATGGAGCAACTCTCTGATTCAGAACTTCTGTCTTTATTATCTTGAAGGCAGATGAGAAGGCATTTGAGAAACCGGGTGTCTCAAATGAATAATAGTACCCTATATTGTCAGGTATTTCTTCGTTTGCCAGAGGCGAACCTTTCTGTATCGATTGCTCTGGGTCTTTGACTGCAGGCAAAGGTTGATAATTCACCTCTACCAGCTCTTTAGCATCTTCAGCTATGTATCTGTCCTCTGCGATAACAAGAGCTACAGGCTCCCCTTCATATCTCACATACTGCTCTGCCAGAACAGGCCTTGTGGTAGGTTTTGCTCTCTTATCTTCCTTCAAAGTTGGCATCATGCCCACTTTTCCCTTAAGGTCTTCAGCCTTCAGAACAGCAACAACTCCCGGCAATTTAAGCGCCTTTTCAGTATTTACTGACAGCAGTTTTGCATGAGCATAAGGGCTTCTTATGAAAGAGCCCCAAAGGCAGCCCTCAACATGTATATCCTCTACATAACGACCTCTGCCCGTTATAAATCTGATATCTTCTGACCTTTTTACTGCTCTTCCAAAAAGTTTCTCTTCAGCCTCGGTTATGCTTACCTCTTCCACGCATCAAGTCAGGCAGAGGCAGCTAAAAAAATTTCTTGGCTTCTGAATCTTTGAACCAGACATAAAAAGTTATTATAGATATGATGTAGAGAACCGATGCAATGTAAAATGGAAGATTAAGAAAACCTGACTTCATCAGGGCCGAACCGGGGTAAGTGCTTATTGCGTTTGGCATCCTCCAGAATGTTGCGCTTATCCCTGACGCGGCTCCCCTTTCCTCGTCCGGAACCATACCCATTATTAGCGATGTTGAAAGAGGGCTTGATACGTTCATCAAAAATGCCCTTACAACGTATATCGCTCCAGACAATGCAAATGTAGAAGGAAGGGGAGTTGCGAACATAAAAAGTGTGCTTGCTGCTTCGGTAATTACAATAGACCTGACTATTCCCAGCTTCTTTGCTGTGGCAGGAGCTGCAAGTGTAGCTACAGCTATGAGCAAATTCGATACACCAAGAACAGGACCGCTGACTGAGTCAGGCACTCCATACTTGTACGCAAACCATTGGCTCATCAGGGGAACCACCATACCCGCCCCAAAAGCCACAAAGATATTTGCTCCAATATACTTAGCAAGCAATTTTCTTGTTCCTGCTGATAATATGCCAAATCTTCTGCTCTGTCCTTTTCTCTTCACTTCGTCAAGTCTCAGGAGAAGAAGGGTTGAAAGGAAGGTAGAAATTGCAAGGGATAGATAAAGCAGAAGGTGAGAATCTAAAGGACTGAATCCTACCATTTCTATAGGCCGAACCAGATAGAGCATAAAACCACCAGCTCCCCATGCCAGATTCCCGGCCAGAGCTGACAGAGAAAAGATTGCATTCCTGTTCTCATTTGTAGAATACTGTGCTAGCAGTGCACCTGTAGATGATGTGAAAGCTGCTTCGCTGATTCCCGCAAGAGCTCCAGCTAAAAGTATGATCGCTTCACTATTGAATAGAGATAACATAACAATGCTAAGTCCGACAAATATATTTCCAGACAGCACGAAACCCTTTCTTCCATACCTGTCAGAAAAGATACCCAGGGGGAGACTGAGCAGGACTGACGCTAGACCTTCTACAGTAAATACAAGGCCTGCAAACGTGGCAGGGAACAGTCTTATGCTCGTCAGATAATATGCAAGGTCCGTTATAACCAAACCTATGCCTAGCTGAGAAAATAATGTGCCGACAACAAGTATCTTTGCCTGTTGCGGGATTAGGCTGAAGTCTCTTAACAATATTTCACTTCCCTTACTGTCTATTTAAACAAACGATCCAAAGGTCCTACAGAGCCTTTTAAAGACTCTTCATCAGATTCCTGAAATCATCCTCTGTATCAACATCTTTCAGCATTTCAGAAGGAGCATCTACTTTGATGACATCCTTTCTATTTCCTAGAATCGCCTTTGCACCTGCGTCACCCCTCAATTTTTCAACTTCGTCAAATAGCATCTTCCCTATTATTGCGGGAGTTCCCATCACTTCTCCGTATCTTGAGAGCACTCCTGAAGTATCGCTTTTATTAAGGAAGATATCAACAATTTTGTTGATGAAACTATGATTTATTAGAGGCTGGTCCCCAAGCAGTATAACGCATGCATCTGCATTTATCTGCCTTGCCTTTCTGATAGCAATCCTCAGGGAGGAACTCAAACCTTCTTCATGGTTTCTGTTAATAATAATGCTTGCCCTGCCTGCTCTGATATGTCTAGATATGGTTTTCCACCTGCAGCCAAGAACAAGGTATACTTCATCAGCAACTGACAAGCAAGCTTCATCCAAAACTCTTTGCAGTATAGGCTTTCCTCTGAAAGGCATAAGCTGTTTTAACTTGTCACCGAACCGTTTCGAGCAGCCAGCTGCAAGAATGAAGGCTGCTATTTTACGAGATTCAGTCAACACCTCATTGCAATAACATACAGGGAAATAAACATGAATGACTAATTTGTGGTTTCAAAGATTAGGGATAAATACATGCCTCTCTTTCAACCCATCTGCATTGAGGACAGAAGAATATTCAAAGTTGCTGAATCAGCTATCAACCACCAGGAAACCCTTTGCTGTAGCTACTGTCGTCAGAGTTGAGGGTTCTACCATTGCAAAGCCGGGGTTCAAGATAATCATTGACCAGGATGGCAGCGTTTTGGCCGGAACTCTAGGAGGAGTATGCCCAGAATCAGCAATAGTGGAAAGGGCAATGGAGTCTATAAGGTCAGGGGAGCCAAGGGTTGTGAGGGTATTTTTGGAAGATGTGGGAAGGTCCCTTGATGCTATAGTTAAAAGCACAGACAAAGATGAAATACATGTTGAGACAAACTGCGGAGGCTCGATGGATGTCTACGTTGAACCCTTCTTACCTTCGGAGAGGCTGATACTTATAGGGCAGGGAGGAAAGGATGACGTTGAGGATATGCTAGTAAGACTGGGAAAGATGCTTGACTTCGAAGTTGTTGTGATAGATCATGCCCCAGTTCTGACAGAGAAGCCAGATCTGCTAATAAGCGAACCTGACTATGAGATAGGCAGAATGGAGTTTCATCCCACAGATTCTGTAGTTGTCCTTACAAAGGGTGAGAGGGATGTTCCAGTTCTGAAGTCTATCCTTTCATCAAAAATAAAACCGAGGTATCTAGGTTTGTTGGCAAGCAGGAAGAGAGTTGCTGAAGATATGAGGAAGCTGCAGCAAGAGGGAATTAATACCCAGGATATACAGTCGATTCATGCTCCCGCTGGCGTCGATTTTGGTGCTGTGACTCCAGCTGAGATAGCTGTAAGCATAATTAGCGATGTTGTTGCTGTGAAGAGAGGCAGGCACCTTCCACACAAATCCATACAAACCTGACATATTGTCATGCTTAGAGAAAGCCGTTTGAATCATGAATACTCAAAAAGGGGATAGGGCCCTATTTTTTATACAAGTTTGCTAGTTGAATAGCCATTATTTTCTATATTTTTGTAAAAAAGTTCAGACTGTTAAGGAAAGTTTAATAGCATGCATTTATACTGCAATGAGGAAGATAGTTGCCTTTTTGTCCCAAATGTGGTTTCCAAGTAAGTGAAGGGGTATCTGTCTGTCCAAACTGCGGAGCAAGTCTAGCAGCTCCATCTCCGTCAACGCCCCAGCCATCTTCTGCACATCCTGGTGCCGCAATGGGCAGGCCTGCTGGGGTCACAATAATAGCTGTCCTTGTAACTATAGGAGGTATAATGGCACTACTGGCAGGCGCTGCCTTCTTAGTTGCAGGAAGTTACTTAGGATTAGCTGTAGGAGCTGGTTTGGCTGCGGGTTTCGCAGGTATAATTGGCGGCGTTATGTTAGTGCTTGGCCTTCTTTATCTCTTACTTGCATACGGTTTCTGGAATGGCAAAGGTTGGGCCTGGATGGTTGGGATAATATTAATGGTAATAGGGTTAGCAACTCCTAACGGAAAACGTGTAGAATCGTGTATGATTGTACCCTTTGGGTGATCAGCGGATTTTAAATCTTTTAAATCGATTCCAGCTGTCAAAGGGGGTGAAGAATGTATGAGCCATCCCTGGAGGTCAAAGGGAGAGAAGAGGACAATAGTCTGGTACTATAAACAGCCAGATAAAATACTGCAGTATCTCAAAGATATGCAGGATGCAATCAAATACATTCTCCAGGTCGCTTATAGGATGACTCTGAGAGATGAGAAGCATAGGCTCCTTCCTTCTCCTATAGCTTTAAGACGAGAAGTCAGGGAGTGGTTCTACTCCCGCTACTCTTACGCTAGGCATCACATAAACCCTGTCTGCAGGACTGCTGTTGCTATGCTGAGGT
>Ga0080006_1141378_pt1 | contig 18773 bp, 20 predicted proteins | sample RS3BMetagenome_FD_69209 | JGI IMG/M metagenome (GOLD analysis project Ga0080006, IMG submission 69209) | Ferric oxide microbial mat and aquatic microbial communities from Rainbow Spring, Yellowstone National Park, USA - RS3B (SPADES... ... | reverse complement strand
TACCCGGCACGCTCCAGGTGAGCCGCATCGACCCCGACGAGGTGACCGCCGCCTACACCGACGACGTGCTGGCGGCCGCCGGCGCCAGCCTCGGCGAGAAGGCTCGGGCCGGGCTCGAGGGGGACCTGGCCCCCCCCGGCACGGCCCGCCGCCCCGCCGGTACACGTAGGTCCGCGGCCGACCGGGCAGGTATGACGGCGGACCGTGGTCGTGCTCGGCCGGCACCGTGATGATCTTGCCGCGACGCAAACCGACCTTCATCAAGTCCACCAGATCGGTCCACACCCCGTCGAACTCTGCCTCACCGATTGCCCGGCCGGGCCGGTAGGGATCAATGCGGTGGCGGAACAGCAACTCGCTGCGGTAGACGTTGCCAACGCCGGCGATGACGCTCTGGTCCATCAGCAGCGCCCCGATGGGTCTGCGCGACTTCGCGATTCGGCCCCGCGCCCACGACGGGTCGGCGTCGCTCCGCAATGGGTCGGGGCCCAGCCGGGCCAGGATGTCACTCACCTGGGCTTCGTCGATGACCTCGCACACCGTGGGGCCGCGCAGGTCGGTGCCGTAGTCGGCGCCAACCATCCGCATCCGCACCTGGCCGACCGGTTCGGGCAACGCCTCGCCACCCGAGGGAACGCGCCATTCCCTGAAGGCACCGTAGAGACCGAGGTGCACGTGCACGATCGGCCCGCCTCGAGCCGGCTCGTAGTAGTGGAACAGGTGCTTGCCCCAGGCGTTGGCGCGCAGCAGAACCCGCCCGTCCACAGTCGAACTGGCGAATCGGTCCTGCGGGCTGGACACCGCGACCGGTGCCCGGGCGAATCGGCGTTGATGCAGCCGGGCCAGCCGGTGCAGGGTATGCCCTTCCGGCATGCCTCAACCCGGAGCGCCCGGCACCGGCGGTGCCTGGTGAGTACGTTCGTATTCGGCGAGGATGTCGATACGCCTTTGGTGGCGTTCGGCTTTCGACCATGATGCGGTCAGGAAGGCGTCCACGATAGCCAGCGCCTCGGGCACGGTGTGCATGCGGCCGCCGATGCCGATCAGCTGCGCGTCGTTGTGTTCGCGGGCCAGCGTTGCGGTCTCCACGCTCCATCCCAGCGCGCAGCGGGCTCCCGGGACTTTGTTCGCGGCCATCTGTTCACCATTGCCCGATCCGCCCAGCACGATGCCCAGGCTGTCGGGGTCGGCCACCGTACGCGTCGCGGCGGCGATGCAGAATACCGGGTAATCGTCCTCGGCGTCGTAGGTGAAGGCACCGCAGTCGATCGGCTCGTGCCCAGTTTGCTTGAGGTGCTCGATGATCTGCTGTTTGAGCTCGAATCCGGCGTGGTCAGAGCCGAGGTAGACGCGCATGCCCGCAATCCTTTCAGGCGCGCGGCGTCCAACGCTAGTCGGCGATCGCAAGCGCGGCGAAGCCGGGCGCGGCGGTCGCCGCGGGAGTAACTCAGTCGAACTCGGGCTTCTCGGTGCGGGTCCGCTTGAGTTCGAAGAAGTGCGGGTAGGACGCGAAGGTCACCGAGGCGTCCCACAACCTGCCCGCCTCCTCGCCGCGCGGGATCCTCGAGAGCACCGGCCCGAAGAATGCCACGCCGTTGACGTGGATGGTCGGCGTGCCGACGTCGTCGCCGACCGCGTCCATCCCCGCGTGGTGGCTCTTGCGCAGCGCGTCGTCGTAGCCCTCACCGGACGCAGCCGCGGCCAACTCGGCCGGCAGTCCAGTGTCGGCGAGCGACAGCTTGATCACCTCGTCGAGGTCCCAGTTGCCCTCGTTGTGAATCCTCGTGCCCATCGCCGTGTACAGCGGCCGCAGAACCTCGGCGCCGTGGGCCTGCTCGGCCGCGATCGCCACCCGCACCGGCCCCCATGCCCTCTTCATGTTTTCGCGATATTGCTCGGGCAGGTCGTCCCGGTTTTCATTGAGCACCGCAAGGCTCATGACGTGAAAGTTCACCTGGATGTCGCGAACCTTTTCCACCTCGAGGATCCAGCGTGACGTGATCCAGGCCCACGGGCACAGCGGATCGAACCAGAATCCGGCTTCGTTTTTCACGGGGTCTTTCTCGGGCATAGCGCATTCCTCTCGTCGGTAACGGCACCGTTAAGCACAACCGTAGGCGCCGTGCGGGTGTTTCCACCCCGCGCGGGACGTAAGTTAAAGACGTGGCCACTCCCAATCTCACCCGTGAGCAAGCTGTCGAACGCGCCGCCCTACTCACCGTGGGCGGATACCAGATCGAACTGGATCTGACCGACCGCAGCGGCGCCCCCGGCGAACGAACTTTCCGGTCCGCCACCACCGTGACGTTTGACGCACTTGCCGGCGCCGACACGTTCATCGACATCGTCGCCGACAAGGTGCGCAGCGCCACGCTCAACGGTCGCGAACTCGACATCTCCGGCTACGACGAATCTGTCGGCATCCCACTGCGCGGACTCCAGGAACACAATGTCGTCGTCGTCGACGCCGACTGCCGCTACTCCAACACCGGCGAGGGGTTGCATCGCTTCGTCGACCCGGTCGACAACGAGACCTACCTGTACTCGCAGTTCGAGACCGCCGACGCTAAGCGCGTATTCGCCTGCTTCGACCAGCCCGACCTCAAGGCGACGTTCGACGTGACGGTGACCGCGCCGAAGCACTGGAAGGTGATCTCCAACGGCGCGACGGTGTCGGTTTCGGAGAAGGGCGGGGCCGGTCTGCACACATTCGCCACCACACCGCGGATGAGCACCTACCTGGTCGCCCTCGTCGCCGGGCCCTACGCCGAGTGGAAAGACACCTACAGCGACGAGCACGGGGAGATCCCGCTGGGCATCTACTGCCGCGCATCGCTGGCCGAGTACATGGACGCCGAGCGGCTATTCACCCAGACGAAGCAGGGATTCGGCTTCTACCACAGGAACTTCGAGCTGCCCTACGCGTTCGGCAAGTACGACCAGCTGTTCGTGCCCGAATTCAACGCCGGGGCAATGGAGAACGCGGGCGCGGTGACGTTCCTGGAGGATTACGTCTTCCGCAGCAAGGTCACCCGCGCGTCCTATGAGCGGCGCGCCGAGACGGTGCTGCACGAGATGGCGCACATGTGGTTCGGGGACCTGGTCACCATGCGGTGGTGGGACGACCTGTGGCTCAACGAGTCGTTCGCGACCTTCGCGTCGGTGCTGTGCCAAAGCGAGGCCACCGAGTTCACCGAGGCGTGGACGACGTTCGCCAACTCGGACAAGTCGTGGGCCTACCGGCAGGACCAGCTGCCGTCGACACACCCGATCGCCGCCGACATCCCGGATCTGGCCGCTGTCGAGGTCAACTTCGACGGCATCACCTACGCCAAAGGCGCGTCCGTGCTCAAGCAGCTTGTCGCCTACGTCGGGCTGGAACGTTTCCTGGCCGGGCTGCGCGACTACTTCCGCGCGCACGCGTTCGGCAACGCCACGTTCGACGATCTGGTGAACGCGCTGGAAAAGGCATCGGGCCGCGACCTGTCGGACTGGGGCCGGCAGTGGCTGAAAACCACCGGGCTGAATCTGCTGCGTGCGGATTTCGACGTGGACGGCCCGGGCCCTGAGGGCCGGTTCACCCGGTTCGCAATCACGCAAAGTGGCGCCGCGCCAGGTGCTGGCGAGACCCGGGTCCACCGGTTGGCGGTCGGGATCTACGACGACACTGTTACCGGAGGCAGCGGTAAGCTGGTACGGGTCCATCGCGAGGAGTTCGACGTCGCGGGCCCCGTCACCGAAGTCCCTGCGCTGGTTGGGGTTTCGCGCGGCAAGCTGATCCTGGTCAACGACGACGACCTGACCTACTGCTCCCTTCGGCTGGACGCCGAGTCGCTGCAGACCGCGCTGGACCGCATCGCCGACATTGTCGAGCCGCTGCCACGCACGCTCGTATGGTCTGCGGCGTGGGAGATGACCCGCGAGGCCGAGCTACGCGCACGAGACTTCGTGGCCCTGGTATCGGGCGGGGTGCAGGCCGAAACCGAGGTAGGGGTCGCGCAGCGACTGCTTATGCAAGCGCAAACCGCGCTCGGGTCGTACGCCGAACCCGGCTGGGCACGCGAGCAGGGCTGGCCGCGATTCGCCGACCGCCTGCTGGAGCTGGCGCGCGCCGCAGAGCCCGGGTCGGATCACCAACTGGCATACGTCAACGCCCTGTGCACCTCGGTGCTGTCGACCCGCCATGTCGTGACGCTGGCGGACCTGCTCGACCGCGACCCGGCCGACCTGGGCCTGGCGGGTCTGCAGGTCGACACCGAACTGCGCTGGCGCATCGTGACCGCACTGGCCACCGCGGGCGCGATCGACGCCGCCGGACCCGGGACACCTTTCATCGACGCCGAGGCGCGGCGCGACCCCACCGCGGCCGGCAAGCGCAATGCCGCGAAGGCGTCGGCCGCGCGCCCGCAGCCGCGGGTCAAGGAGGAGGCCTGGACCAAGGTGGTCGAGGACGACACCCTGGCCAACACCACCAGCCGCGCGATCGTCGCGGGCATCGCAGCGCCGGGGCAAGGCGAGCTGCTCAAGCCGTTCACGGCGCGCTATTTCGAGGTGATACCCGGCCTGTGGGCCCGCCGGTCCAGCGAGGTCGCGCAGACGGTGGTCATCGGCCTGTATCCGGGGTGGGACATCTGCGACGAGGCCGTCGTCGCCGCCGACAAATTCCTGTCGGACACGGATGCCCCGCCGGCTTTACGTCGTCTGGTGCTGGAGGGCCAGGCCGGCGTAAAGCGGGCCTTGCGAGCCCGCAAGTTCGACTCCGCGCAGGCCTGACCCGCGTGACTATGCCGGAGTAATCCCGGCGCTCATCACGCGGATCGCGCTGATCAGCCCGTCGACCAGGTCGCCGCGCTCGAACGCCGAAGACGCCGCAGCTACTCCCAGAGGTGCGGCCGACTCGGCGCCACGTCCCCGCACCCCGGAGCCGTAGACCACCTCGATGGCGCGCTGGTCAGGGGAGACCGCGAGCAACACCGCGTCGTTCGGGGTCGGCACTTTGGCCAGCAACGCACGGGCCCGGGCGGCGGTATCGGCTCCGAGGTCGCCCAGGTAGATGGCGAACCGCGCCCCCGCTGCCCGCGAGCCGTACTTCAGCGCGTCGTCGATCGCCACCAGGTCCTTGATCGGGAACGGGTAATGCACCGACAGTTCCCCGGGCTCGGTGACCCCGGAGATCCGGCCGCTGGTGGTGATCACCCAGCCCCTGGGGAGTTCGCCGTATTCGACCGTCGCTACGTCACCACTTACCACTGGCGCCACCTCCAACCGAAAACCCCGCCTTCCCATGGCCGCCGTGCGCGTGGCCAACGTGTTCGTCGGTGGCGGCCCAGAGGATCGGCGGATGTGTCCACTCCTCCCCCAACTTGTAAGTGGCCGGGTGCGGGCCCTTGCGCGACCAGATCAGCAGCGAAAGCACGACCACCAGCAACAACGGTATTCCGATGATGTACAGATGGATCTCCAGAAAGCTCACGACGCACACGGTATCCCACCGGGCGGGCTACCGGCACACCTGGCGGGCAATCGGCCTGCAATCGAATTAAGCGGCACCTTCACCGAGGTAGCGGGCCCAGGCCGGATCCAGCTCCTTGACCGTCGACAGCAGACGCCAGTGCTGTCCCGTCGGCGGGAGCGGCACGCGTCGCAGCGACCAGCCGAGTTCGGCCAGCAGCCGGTCGCCCTTGCGGTGGTTGCAGGTGGAGCAGCATGCGACGCAGTTCTCCCAGGAGTGGTCGCCGCCGCGGCTGCGCGGCACCACATGATCGACGGTGTCCGCCTTGGCCCCGCAATAGGCGCAGCAGAACCGGTCGCGGTGCATGAGCGCGGCGCGCGTCATCGGGACCAGCGCGCGGTACGGAACGCGGACGTAAGTCCGCAGCTGGATCACCGATGGCACCACCATGGACCTGGCCGCAGAATGGATGACCGGACCGGTCGGGTCGTCGTGCACCACGTCGGCTTTGCCGCAGATCACCATGACGATCGCGCGGCGCATCGGCAGTGCGGTCAGCGGCTCGTAGGTGGAATTGAGCAGCAGCACCCTCCGGCGACTCCAGATCGACGCGGAGTCGTGCCGGGTGGGCGGATGCGTCTCAGCGCGGGAATGTAGTTCAACGCGGGAATGTAGTTCAACGCGGGAATGTAGTTCAACGCGGGAATGTAATTCAACACTATGCAGGCATGACGCGGGTAGGGGCCCGGTTGTCCCTGCCGCGGCACCGGAACTGCGGTGGCCGCGGCGTCTCTTGCCCTGCGCCATAGATCCTCCGCAAAACAGTCCACCATGATTCGCCGCCGATCGCACGCCTATTGCAGGTGAACGCGGTGTCACGCCGGTGAACGGCGGGCGTGCATCAGGAAGGGTGAGCCCCGCCGCGGCGCATGCCACCCGGCCGATGCATCACAATGGAGCAGATGGACGAAGAGAGCTTCTACGACGCCGTCGGCGGTGCCGAAACCTTCAATGCGATCGTGTCGCGCTTCTACGCGCAGGTCGCCGAGGACGAGATACTGCGTCAGCTGTACCCCGAGGACGACCTCGCGGGCGCCGAGGAACGACTGCGCATGTTCCTCGAGCAGTATTGGGGCGGCCCTCGGACTTACTCCGAACGGCGCGGCCATCCCCGGCTGCGGATGCGTCACATGCCGTTCCGCATCACCCCCATCGAACGCGACGCCTGGCTGCGGTGCATGCACACCGCCGTCGCCTCGATCGACTCGGTGACGCTGGACGACGAGCATCGCCGCGAGCTGCTCGACTACCTGGAGATGGCCGCCAACTCCCTGGTGAATGCGCCGCTGTGACATGAGCACCGTGATGTGGTGGTGGGACGCGGTCTTCTACCAGGTCTATCCGCGGTCGTTCGCCGACAGCAACGGTGACGGGGTCGGCGACCTCGACGGCCTGGCGGGACGGCTCGACTATCTGGACGAGCTCGGCGTCGACGCGATCTGGCTGAACCCGGTGACCGTCTCGCCGATGGCCGACCACGGTTACGACGTCGCGGACCCGCGCGACATCGACCCGCTGTTCGGCGGGCTGGCGGCATTCGAGCGGCTGGTCGCGGCGGCACACGGGCGGGGCATCAAGGTCACCATGGACGTGGTGCCCAACCACACCAGTTCGGCGCACCCGTGGTTTCAGACGGCGCTGGCGGGGGGGCCGGGCGCCGCAGCGCGCGACCGCTATTTCTTCCGCGACGGGCACGGCCCCGACGGGGCGCTGCCACCGAACAACTGGGAGTCGGTGTTCGGCGGCCCGGCCTGGACCAGGGTGGTCGAGCCGGACGGCAACCCCGGCCAGTGGTATCTGCATCTGTTCGACACCGATCAACCTGACCTCAACTGGGACAACCCCGAGGTCTTCGACGATTTCGAGAAGACGCTGCGGTTCTGGCTGGAGCGCGGCGTCGACGGCTTTCGCATCGACGTGGCGCACGGGATGGCCAAGCCGCCGGGCCTGCCCGATGCGACGGACGGCAGCCAGGTGTTGCGTCACACCGATGACGACCCGCGCTTCAACAACCCGAACGTGCACGCGATCCATCGCGATATCCGGACGGTCATCGACGACTATCCGGGGGCTATGACCGTCGGCGAGGTGTGGGTGACCGACAACGCGCGCTGGGCCGAGTACCTGCGGCCCGACGAACTGCATCTGGGCTTCAACTTCCGGCTCACCCGCACCGAGTTCGACGCTCGCGCCATCCGCGACGCGATCCAGAACTCGCTTGCGGCCGCCGCGATCGTCGACGCGACCCCGACCTGGACACTGTCCAACCACGACGTGGGCCGGGAGGTCACGCGCTACGGCGGCGGTCAGGTCGGGCTGCGCCGGGCGCGCGCTATGGCAATGGTGATGCTCGCCCTACCGGGCGCGGTGTTCGTCTACAACGGCGAGGAGCTCGGATTGCCCGACGTCGACCTGCCCGACGAGGTGCTGCAGGATCCGACGTGGGAACGTTCGGGACACACCGAACGCGGCCGCGACGGGTGCCGGGTCCCGATTCCGTGGTCCGGCGACAACCCCCCGTTCGGGTTTTCCGCGAATCCCGACACCTGGCTTCCCATGCCGAGCGACTGGGCGGCGCTGACCGTCGAAAAGCAGCGAGCCGACGCTGGCTCGACGCTGTCGTTCTTCCGGCGCATCATCGGATTGCGCAGAGAACGTGACGAATTCGCCGGCGCCGAGATCGAATGGCTGTCCGCGCCGCGCGACGCACTGATCTTCCGCCGCCACGGCGGTGGCCTGGTGTGCGGGCTGAACGCCGGCCGCCGACCGATCGCGCTGCCACCGGGTGAATTCCTGCTCGCGAGCGCGCCGCTGATCGACGGCAAATTGCCGCCCGACGCCGCCGCCTGGCTGGCCTAGCCTAGCCCCGTTTTCCGCATAGTTTTGGAGTATGGTCTGCATTATTGAATGTTGTTGTGGTGCTGTGTGTTTCGGGCCATGGTAGGGGGATGTCGAGGTGGGCGAGGATGAGTCGTTGGGTCGGGGTGAGCCGGTCGAGGAGCAGGCCGGTGGTGGTGTAGGTGGCGTGTAGGCCGGCGAAGGCGGTCAGGACGGCGCGGGCGGTGGGGACGGCGTCGCGGTGTTCGGGCAGGATGGCGGGGAGCGGGGTGTTGGGGCCGAGGACTCGGCGCAGGTCGGCTTCGATGAGGCCGAAGATGAGCAGCGCGATGCCGATGACGGCGATCAGTGCTTGGATGCGGTCGTCGTTGTGCAGGAAGACGGGCCGTACGCGCAGGGTTTGTTTGAGGTCGCGGTGGCGTTGTTCGACGATCCACTGGTCTTTGTAGACTTTGAGCACGTCAAGGGCGGTCAGGGTGCGCCCGGGCGGGTCGGGCAGGTTGGTGGCGATGGCGTAGAGTCCGTCGAGTTCGGCTGCGGCGGTGATGGTTTGGTGGTTGCGGTGCCAGTGGATGCTGGGTTTGCCGCCGCGGGTGCCGGTGGTGATGGTGATGAAGTCGGTGATATCGGCGCCGACGAGCTTGGCTATGCGGTCCTCGACCTGCTTGCGGGTCTTGTAGTAGCGCCCGCCGAGGCCGTTGCGGATACGGGTCAGTCCCGCCTCGGCCTTGGTCAGCGCACGTTCGCGGCCGGCGGCGACGGAGGCGGCCTCCTCAGAGGACCAGATGTAGGCCACGCGCAGCCGGTGGTGGTGGCCCTGGTCGTCGATGACCTCGAATGGGCGCAGCAACCCCTTGTAGCGGGTGCGCGCTGGCGGGGGCCGGGTGCGGTCACGTCGGGAACAGTGGTCGAGGTCCGGCAGGGCGTGCAGGCTGGCGACGTCGGCGCGGAACCGCGCGGCCCAGCCGGTGTCGGCGCGCAGCGGCACCACGAACCGCAGCTTGGCGGTGTCAGCGTCGCACAGGGTGCCCAGGTAGCCCAGCCCGGAGTCGGCGACCACCACGACCTCGGGTGGGGCGATGGCGGCCAGCCGTTCCAGGGCGGCGGTGAAGCAGGGCAGTTCGCTGCTCGCGCCGGGATGGGGCCGGTAGTACACCGCGACCCCGTCCGGGGTGGACGCCTGCAGGGTCTTGACCTGGCGGGCGACGGTGCGGTCGGCAGCCCAGCCCTTCTCCACCAGCGCTGAATCGGCGTAGCCGCCGGTGAACCGGACCGCGGTCAGGTCCAGGTGCAGCCGGGACAGGTCCACCCCGCACCGTGACGCGGCGGCCAGCGCCAGCTCGCCGCGCACCCGCTCGGCCACCGGGGCCAGCGCCTCCAGTGCCCGCCCGAGCCGGTCGTCGTTGAGCAATCCCGCCGGGATGTCGAACAGTTCGGCCATTGCCGCGCTGGAAGCCCAGCCGGCCACGTCGTAGAGCGGCGATGGGCCGCACAGCCGGTTGGCCACCAGCGCGGCGATCACCTCACCGTGGGTCAACATCGCGCGGCCCCGCATCGGGGTCGCGGCGTCGATCACCTTCACCAGGTCAAGCCGCTCCACATAGTGCGCCACCAGCAGCAGCGATCCGACATGGCGGCGGGTGCCCACCGGGGGCGGATCCAACCGGGCGAACGAGGCCGCCAGCTGCTCAAGTTGGCCCGACGCCTTGAGCTCGTCCTCGCGGCCTAACGTGCGCAGCACCTCGTGGCGCACCCGTCCGGCATCGTCGCGGTAGGCCCGCACCAGTCGCAGGTACACGTAGCGTTTGCCGCCCTTGACGACCGCGTGCCGCTTGATGTACATGCCGCACCGCCCTGTTCCGTAGCTTGGCCCTACGTTATCGCACTCGAAACCGAGTTACAGCTATGTGATTCGGCGTGTCGCACCGGCAGACCAAATCAACTGTTTGGCCCTACATGGGCGGCGCGGCGACCCACCGTCACACCACGACTACCCACGAACACTCAACCCCTGCAACACATTTCCGCCGAACAGCTCACCGGAAAGCCGACGGCCTACCCTCGAACCATGCGGAAAACGGGCCTAGCCGAGGACAATGCGCTGCGGCTGCTGAATCTGCGCCGCGCCGCCCGCAGCGTCGAGGGGACGGGCCCGGGTCCCGAAGGCAACGTCACCAAGCTGAAGCTGGCCGAGCACATGGTTGAGGGCGCCGCGATCACGTCGGCGCTGCTGGGACCGGAGGTCGCGCTGCTCGACGGCCCCGGTGCGCTGGCCGGCCGGATGGTGATGGGCGCCCGCGGCATGGCGATCGCCGGCGGCACCTCGGAGGTCACCCGTAACCAGATCGCCGAGCGGATTCTCGGCATGCCGCGCGACCCGCTGATCAACTAGCTCTTTTCCCGCGTCTGCTCGCGAGTGGGAGGTACCTCTGCGCGGGCAGCGCTAGGCCGGAGCGAACTGCGGGGCGCCGGCGCTGCCCCGCTCGGGGCGGATGGTGACGGCCATCCCGCAGGTCACCGACTCCGGTTCGCAGTCAACGATATTGGCGGCCAGCCGCAGCCCGCTCTGCTCGGCGAGCTCCACGAGGGCGATGACGTAGGGGACCGGGATCTCCGGGTTGTACGGGTGGTAGTTGACCGTGTAGGTAAAGACCGTGCCGCGACCGCACACCGGACGCGCGATCAGCGGGCCACCGCAGTCGCGGCACTCACCAATCGCCGGATGGACCCAGCGGGCGCAGCTGTCGCAATGCTCGATGAGCAGCGGAAACGTCGGCTCAGCCGGCACGACCAATACAGTACACTCTATTGATTCTCAGAGTCTCGGCGAGCGGCGGGTTTCGGTGGACGGGCGGATTTCTATGACGCTTTTCGAAAAGGACGCGATTCTCTCCGGCATCGGTATTTCGCGTATTGGCCGACGCACCGGAATACCGGGCCTGCAACTCACCATGGAGGCGGTGCGCGCCGCCATCGAGGACGCCGGCCTGACGGCGAGTGACATCGACGGCATCGCGACGCTGGGCGACACGCCGGCCCGGGAGGTCAACGCCGGACTGCGCATCGACGCGCCGGACTGCGGGTCGGGGTTTGGCGCCGGCGGCTTGCTGAGTCCGGTCATGTCGGCGTGTCGCGCGGTCTCCGAGCGTCGGGTACGTCACGTGGTGGTGTACCGGACCGTGCAAATGCTGGGCGGTACCGTTCCGGTGAGAAAGGACCAAGAGGATGCCCCCGCCCCGCCGCTGGCGCGGATGTTCGAAACCTCCGAGAGCGCGCCGCGCCCCGCCGTCGGTCCAATGGACGATGTCAAAGATCTAGTTGCCGCGCACGCGTATTCGGCGGCGAACTGGCTGGCCCTGAACTGCCGTCGCCACATGCAGATGTACGGCACCACCAAAGAACACCTGGGCTGGGTGGCTCTTAACGGCCGGCGTAACGCCGCGCTGAATCCCCTTGCGGTGTACCGCGACCCAATGACGATGGCCGACTATTTGAGCGCGCGGCCGGTCTCGACGCCGTTCGGTCTGCTGGACTGCGATGTCCCGATCGACGGCTCGATCGCGGTGGTGGTGTCGAATGCGGAGTATGCCGGCGACTGTCCACACCGGGCGGTGGCGGTCGAGGCGATCGGCGGGTCCGACGGCGCGGGTGGCTGGTTCCACCGCGACGACTACCCGAAGATGGCGATGTCGGACGCGGCCGCGCAGATGTGGTCGCGGACCGACCTGAAGCCCGCCGACCTCGACGTGGCCGAGTGCTACGACGGCTTCACGTTTCTCACCGTCGCCTGGCTGGAAGCCCTCGGCATCTGCGGCGACGGCGAGGGCGGACCGTTCGTCGAGGGCGGGAAGCGCATCGCGCGCGACGGCGACCTGCCGCTCAACACCTACGGCGGGCAATTGTCGGCGGGGCGTATGCACGGATACTGGGCGCTGCACGAGGGCTGCCTGCAACTGCGGGGCGACGCGGGGGAGCGGCAGGTGTCGGCTCGCCCACAGGTCGGCATCGTCTCGGTGGGCGGCGGACCGGTCGCCGGCTGCATGCTGCTCACATGTTGAGACTGGCCCTCGCAGCCCGGTAATTGAGTCGTTGATGAGCACGCAGTCGCAGACCGGCCGGGCGAACACACTGGCTTCGACGATCGCCCGCCGCATCGAGGCGGACATCGTCCGCCGCGGCTGGACCGTCGGCGAATCGCTGGGTTCGGAGAACGCGCTGCAGCAACGTTATGGCGTAAGCCGATCGGTGCTGCGCGAGGCCGTCCGCCTGGTGGAGCACCACCAGGTCGCCCGGATGCGCCGCGGACCGGGCGGCGGACTGCTGATCTGCGAGCCGGACGCAGGTCCCGCCACCCGCGCCGTCGTCATCTATCTCGAGCACCGGGGCACCAGCCTGGCCGACTTGCTCAACGCACGGCTGGTCCTCGAGCCGCTGGCGGCCTCCGTTGCTGCGGAGCGGATCGACGAAGCCGGCATCGACCGGCTGCGAGCCGTGCTGCGGGCAGAGGAGCACTGGCGGCCGGGTTTACCGGCCCCACGCGACGAGTTCCACATCGCGCTGGCCCGGCAATCGAAAAACCCTGTGCTGCAACTGTTTATCGACATATCGATGCGGCTCACCAAGAGATATGCGCTGCAGGCGCGGACGGGCTCGGCGAGCGAGGCCGTCGAGGCGGTCGACCAGATGCACAGTGACCACACCGAAATAGTCGCGGCGGTGACCGCGGGAGATGCCGCCAGGGCTGAGACCCTCAGTCAGCGTCACGCCGAGGGGGTCACCGTCTGGCTGCAGGAGCACCATCGGGGCGGCCCGGCGCGCGGGCAACGTGCGCCGCGGCGTCTCGACATCGACGCGCCCCGCGGCAAGCTCGCTGAGATGCTGGCGGCCACTATCGGCGACGACATCGCCGCCGGCGGGTGGCAGGTCGGCTCGGTGTTCGGGACCGAGGCGGCATTGCTGGAGCGGTACCGGGTCAGCCGCGCGGTATTCCGGGAGGCGGTGCGGCTGCTGGAGTATCACGCGATAGCCCAGATGCGCCGCGGACCCGGCGGCGGGCTGGTCGTCACCACGCCCGAGGCCCAGGCCAGCATCGACACCATCGCCCTGTATCTGCAGTACCGCAGGCCGAGTCGCGACGATCTGCGCTGCGTCCGCGACGCTATCGAGATCGACAACGTCGCCAAGGTCGTCAAGCGGCGCGGCGAACCGGAGGTGGCGGCCTTTCTCGAGGCCGGTCGGTCCGTCCCCGACGAGCGCGTCGGTGATGCCCGCGTGGCCGGCGTCGACGAGTTCCGCTTCCACGTCGGCCTCGCGCAGCTGGCCGGCAACGCGTTGCTGGACCTGTTTCTGCGGATCATCGTCGAGCTGTTTCGCCGGCACTGGTCCAGTACCGGGCAGGCGGCGCCAACCCGGAGCGACGCGGTGGCCGTCGCGCATGCGCACCGGCGGATCCTGCAGGCGATCGAAGCCGGCGACGACAGCCTGGCCCGGCACCGCCTCCGTCGTCATCTGGATGCGGCCGCCTCCTGGTTCCTGTAGCACTGCGCGAACTGGGCGGGCGACTCGCCGAGATCGACGGCAGCGCGGAAAACGCCGAGTGCGGATCGCGCCAGCGTCGATCTAGGCGAACGCCAACGGCCGCGACGAAGGCTCAGAGCAGGCGCAGCAGAATCGGCATGCCATCCTTTGGCACCGGCATGCCGCCATAGTCCCAGACCGCCCGGTATCCCGGCCGGGGCAGTTCGAGCCGGTACGTGCGCAGCAGCCGGTGCAGGATGGTCTTGATCTCCAAGGTCCCGAACACCGATCCGATGCATTTGTGCGCACCACCGCCGAACGGCGCGAACGCGTAGCGGTGCCGCTTGTGCTCGTTGCGCGGCTCGGTGAACCGGGCCGGGTCGAATGTCATTGGGTCCGTCCATAATTCCGGCAACCGGTGATTCAGTCCGGGATAGGCGATGACGTTGGTGCCCTCGGGAATGTAATAGCCCAGCAGTTCGGTGTCGCGAACCGTCCGGCGCATCGCCCACTGGACGGGCGTGACCAGCCGGAGCGACTCGTTCATCACCAGGTCGAGCGATTCCAGCTTCTCCAGCGATTCGATGTCGAGCGGCCCGTCACCGAGCCGGTTCGACTCCTCGCGGCAGCGCTCCTGCCATTCCGGGTGCCCGGCCAGGTGGTAGATCATCGTCGTCGCGGTCGACGTCGACGTGTCGTGAGCGGCCATCATCAGGAAAATCATGTGGTTGACGATGTCCTCGTCGCTGAACTTGTTGCCGTCCTCGTCCGCGCTCTGGCACAACACGGACAGCAGGTCGCTGCCATCCCTGCCACGTTGTTCCTTGACGCGCTCGCGGAAGTAGTTCTCCAGCAGTTCGCGCGCCTTCAGCCCGCGCCACCAGGTGAACGGCGGGACACTGGTGCGGATGATCGCGTTGCCCGCGCGCGTGGTGACCGCGAACGCCCTGTTCACCTTGGTCACCAGTTCATGGTCGGTGCCCGGCTCATGGCCCATGAACACCATCGAGGCGATGTTGAGGGTGAGTTCCTTCATCGCCGGATAGAGCAGGAAGCGCGCGTCGTTGACCACCCAGTCGTCGGCGACCACCTGCGAGACGACCTTGTCCATCTGCTCGACGTAGCTGACCAGCCGGGAGCGGGTGAACGCCTCCTGCATGATCCGGCGGTGGAAAAGGTGCTCTTCGAAGTCGAGCAGCATCAGCCCGCGGTGAAAGAACGGCCCGATCACCGGTACCCAGCCCTGCTGCGAGTAGTCCTTGTTGCGGTTGGAGTAGATGGTTTGGGCGGCGTCGGGGCCAAGCGCCGCGACGGCCGGCATCACCGGGGAGTCCCCGAAGATCACCGGGCCCTTGGTCTGGTACATGAACATCAGATAATCCGGTCCGCCGCGCAACATCTCGATGATGTGCCCGATGACCGGCAGCCCCGCGTCGCCGACGACCGCCTTGAGCCCGCTGCCGGGCGGCGGGTCGGCGAGCTTACGCTCCGGGAACTCGGTGTTGAGCAGCCGGCGTTCGACGATCCCCAGGCCGGGAAAGTTGTTGAACGACGGAGTGAACCGGCGGCGCGCCTGATCCAGCAGGTAATGCGGGGTGCTGACGGTGGCGGTCATGGGACTCCTCTGCAACTCCACTGCTCTTCTTTGTGCTCCCATCCGAGCCCTAACGGGTGACGGGGGTCACTGATCCCGTATCCTTCGCGACAAAGTTGACGGCTGTCAAGTTTGCTTTTCGCCTGCCGTGGTGCAAGGTCAGGGGGTGACCAGCCACGCCGCCGATGCTGAGCCGGCCGTCCAACGGCGCGGCGACAGGCAGCGACGGGCGATCCTGCAGGCGGTGCGCGAACTGCTGCAGGAGAAACCGTTCGCGGAACTGTCTGTCAGCGCCATCAGCCTGCGGGCCGGGGTGGCCCGGTCGGGTTTCTACTTCTACTTCGACTCTAAGTACGCGGCACTCGCGCAGCTGCTGGCCGAGGCGGCCGAAGAACTTGAAGAGCTGACCCAATATTTCGCCCCCCGTCAGCCGGGCGAGTCACCGGAGCAGTTCGCCCAGCGGATGGTCGGGAGCGCCGCGGCCGTCTACGCGCACAACGACCCGGTCATGACAGCCTGCAACCACGCCCGCCACACCGACGTCGAGATCCGCAATATGTTGGACGATCAGTTCGAGGTGGTGCTGCGGCAGATCGTGGCGATCGTCGAGGCCGAGATGAAGGCCGGGACCGCACACCCGATCAGTGACGACGTCCCGACGCTGATCCGCACCCTGGCAGGCACGACGGCACTGGTGCTGACCGGCGATCCGGTCCTCGTCGGCGGCCAAGGTGTCCAAGGCGATCGGGAGCGCCGAGTGCGCGTGCTCGAGCAGCTATGGCTGCACTCGCTGTGGGCCGGCGCCCACGATTAACGCGTTACCGCCGGTATCGTTGCGGCCGTGACGCAGCAGGCATCCGGACAATACTTCGCCGGGAAGCGGTGTCTGGTCACCGGCGCGGCCAGCGGCATCGGTCGCGCCACGGCGTTGCGGCTGGCCGGCCAGGGAGCCGAGGTGTATCTGACCGACCGCAACGAGGCCGGCCTCGAGCTGACCGTGGCCGACGCCCGCGCGCTGGGTGCCCGGGTACCGGTGTACCGCAGCCTTGATATCGCCGACTACGACCAGGTGGCGCGCTTCGCCGCCGACATCCACGCCGAGCACCCGAGCATGGACGTCGTCTTCAACATCGCCGGAGTATCGGCCTGGGGCACCGTCGACCGGCTGACGCACGATCAGTGGAGCGCGATGATCTCGATCAACCTGATGGGTCCGATCCACGTCATCGAAACCTTCGTCCCGCCCATGGTGGCGGCTGGCCGCGGTGGGCATCTGGTCAACGTGTCCTCGGCGGCGGGGCTTGTCGCGCTGCCGTGGCATGCCGCCTACAGCGCCAGCAAATTCGGACTGCGCGGCCTTTCTGAGGTGCTGCGCTTCGACCTGGACCGGCATCGCATCGGGGTGTCGCTGGTGGTGCCGGGCGCGGTGAACACCCCGCTGGTCAACACGGTCGAGATCGCGGGCGTCGACCGTGAAGACCCGCGGGTGGCCCGCTGGGTGAACCGCTTCACAGGCCACGCCGTGTCGGCGGACAAAGCGGCCGAGAAGATCGTGGCCGGGGTCGCCAAAAACCGCTACCTGATCTACACATCCCCGGACATCCGGGCGCTGTACGCGTTCAAACGCCTGGCGTGGTGGCCCTACAGTGTGGCGATGCGGCAGGTGAACGTGATCTTCACCCGCACGCTCCGTCCGGGCCCGGCACCACCGCTGCGGCATGGCCAGCTCGAGTCTCGCCCCGAGTAGGCGGATCCGGCGGTCCGGCTCGAAAAGGTCCAGCGCCCGCAGGGCGGCGCCGCGTGCCGGCAGGCCGGCGTGACGCGGTGTCCGTCACCGCCCGCATATTTTGCGCGCCACACTTTCCCAGGCGTCGCCCGGTGACTTCACGGTGCGAGCACCGTCGTTGAGCTGATGCTCGACGTAGTCGACGTCGAGCAGTGCGAGCAACGCCTCGGCCCGGGCATCGAGGTCGCCGGTGGTATCGGCCTGCTGCAGCAAAGCCCGCACGTGGGTGCGCTGCACCATGGCCAGCGCGCTGTAACGGTTCTGTGGGTCGCCGTTGACCGCCGACAGCAGCGCGTGGTGGGCGTGGACGAAGCAAATCCGTTCGTGACCGAAGGCCACCAGGCGATTCAGCCGGGGGGGCATCGGGCCCCAGTGGCGGCGGCCCGAACAGAAACGCCTGTTGGTAGGCTCACCCGTCCTCGCCGAGCAGCACCATCATCAGGCCGGTCCGGCTGCCGAACCGGCGAAACAACGTGCCCTCGCCGACGCCGGCGGCCACCGCGACCGCGACCGCGTCCATGGTCACCGCATCCGCGCCGCGCTCGGCGACCAGGGCGCGCGCCGCCTCGAGCAACAGCGCGCGGTTGCGCGCCGCATCACTCCGTTCCCGCCGACCCGGCAGTGGAGCACGCCGAGGCAAATCGCCCGGGCGCTCGACATCACTCATGCCAGGTGCTCAAATCCGGCCGGAATAAAAGCGGACCATAGTCCGATTTGTTGCGGAAGGATGATCACCAACTGCCGAGGGGAATGTCGCCGTGCCAGAGAGCAAGTCCGACATCACGATTTTGGCGCTCGTGGGAAGCCTGCGGGCGGCGTCGATCAACCGCAAGGTCGCCGAACTAGCCGCGGCGGTCGCTCCGCGCGGCGTCACCGTCGAGGTGTTCGAGGGGCTGGGGGAACTGCCGTTCTACAACGAGGAGATCGATGACGCCGTCAACGATGCGGCCCGGCAAGCGCCCGCGCCGGTTGTTGCGCTGCGCTCCGCAGCGCAACGGGCAGACGCTGCCCTGGTCGTCACGCCCGAATACAACGGCAGCATCCCGGCGGTCGTCAAGAACGCAATCGACTGGTTGTCTCGACCGTTCGGCGATGGCGCGTTGAAGGCTAAGCCATTGGCGGTCATCGGTGGGTCCATGGGTCGGTATGGCGGGGTTTGGGCGCATGACGAGACACGCAAGTCCTTCGGGATCGCCGGGGCCCGCGTGATCGAGGCGATCAAGCTGTCGGTGCCTTTCCCGACTCTCGAGGGCAAGGCTCCGGCGGAGCACGCCGAGTTGTCGGCGAACGTGCGTGACGTCGTGGGCAAGCTGGCCGCCGAGGTGAGTTGATCCCGGGCGGGCGAGGCGCTCGTTGGTACGCCCGCGGGTCGGCATAGCGGCTTTGCTGTCCGCAGGAGGCCGGTGGGTGTGCGACACGAATGTAGGTGACGGGGGTTGAGGCTGGTCACGCGATAGTCTGGTTGTGGTATAAACAACCAGATAGGAGATCGGGATGGACGACGCCTCGCTGGATGACCTGGAGCA
>Ga0080006_1138707_pt1 | contig 18773 bp, 17 predicted proteins | sample RS3BMetagenome_FD_69209 | JGI IMG/M metagenome (GOLD analysis project Ga0080006, IMG submission 69209) | Ferric oxide microbial mat and aquatic microbial communities from Rainbow Spring, Yellowstone National Park, USA - RS3B (SPADES... ... | reverse complement strand
TGCGCGAATGTCCTTGGGCAGACACCCCCCGCCGAAACCCAATCCGGCGTTGAGGCATTGGCGTCCGATTCGTGGGTCGTACCCGAGCGCGTCGGCCAGCAGGCTGACGTCGGCGCCAGCGGCCTCACACACCTCGGAAATCGCGTTGATGAACGAGATCTTTGTTGCCAGAAAGGCATTGGCCGACACCTTGACCAACTCCGCGGTCTGCAGGTCCGTCACCAGAAACGGGACACCGGCATCCAGCAGCGGCCCATAGAGCTCCCGGACCGCCGTCTCGGCACGCACCGAATCCTGTTGCACACCAAGCACGATGCGGTCGGGATGCAGGGTGTCGTGCACAGCAAGGCCTTCGCGCAGGAACTCCGGGTTCCAGGCGATCTCGACCTCCACTCCCCGGGGTGCCAGCGCGGCGGCTCGACAGGCCAGTTCGGCCGCGGTGCCCACCGGAACCGTCGACTTGCCGACGAGCACCGACGATCTCGTCAGCCTCGGCACCAGCGCATCGATGACGGCGTTGACGTGACGCAGGTCGGCGGCGTACTCGCCCTTCTTCTGCGGCGTGCCGACTCCCAGAAAATGCACGTCGGCGAACTCGGCCGCCATGTCGTAATCGGTGGTGAAAAGCAGCCGGCCAGTAGCCAGATTCTCCCTCAACAGCTTTCGCAGGCCCGGCTCGTAGAACGGAATGTCGCCACCGGCGAGCTTGGCAACCTTGCCCGGATCGATGTCGACCCCGACGACGTCGTGTCCCAGTTCGGCCATCCCGACCGCGTGGGTAGCACCCAGGTAACCGGTGCCGAAGACCGTGCAACGCATACCACCGGTGTAGGTGGCCGCCATGAGCGAACTGCATCGGCCGGCTGAGCGGGAGGCAAACGGCAGATGACAGCTGGACAGCTGCCTGCGGCGGGTCTGACGTCCTAGAGACCGGGGATACCCGGGATCCCGAACCCGCCACGCCCATGAGCGCCGAACCCGCCGCGAGGGCCGCCGAACCCGCCGTCATCACGCCCCTCGTGGCCGCCGCCGAATCCGTCTCCCGGGGGCCCACCGAGGCCGGGTATCGGCAGCGGGATTGGTATCGGAACCGGGGCCATAGGCAGTGGAGCGGGCGCGTTCGCCTGGGGTGCGGACGCCGGAGCGGCGGGCGCCGGTGCCGGAGCGGCCGGCGCCGGGGCGGGCGCTGCCCGGGTCGGCGCAACGACCTGATGACCGGGATCGGGCCGCACCGCCGCCGTGGGGCGGATCACGATCGCCAGGGAAACCACCAGCGCCAACGCAGCGGGTTGGTGGCGCCGGTGCCGGGGTCCTGCGTGTAGGCGAGCGCCGCGGTCGACGACGCGAATAGCGGCGCACTCGCCGAGGCCAGCGCCGCCCCGCGGGCCAGCGCCGTCTCCGGTTCTTCGGGCGTCGCGAGGGGAAGCGTCGTCGCGGCCTCCAGCACCGGCTTGATCATCAGGATGTCGATGTCGGAGCCGACGACGAACACGGCGTCGGGCCGCGTCTGCGACGCCACCGCACCGGACACCGTCGTGGCCAGCCGGGCCACCGCCGCCTCGTCGTCCTCGGGCAGGACCTGCCGCTGAACGTCCGTGACCGACCCGTCGGCGCTGTCGACGACCGCCAGGGTCGCGGTGTCGGGCTCGATGTAGAGCAGCGCAGTACGCGCATAGTTGGTCTGGTTTCCCACCGACCGCGCCAGCGCGGCCGCTGCCAGGAAGGCCGAGACAGCATCGCGTTCTCGACCTTGTGCGTGGCCAGCGCATCCCGCAGCGCGGCGGCCTCGATGGGGTCGGTGAAGGTCACCCCGGTCGACGCCAACCGGTAGCCGCCCGCGGCCGCGCCCTCGCGCGTCCCCAGGATCGCCGCGACCACCTGATCGGCGGCGCTAATCGTTGCTGCGTCGTCATCGGCCTGGACGTCGAAATTGTCCTCGTCGACGGTTGCGCCATCACCGTTCTGGCCCTCGACCAATACCATTCGAACCGTATTCGGCGCTATCGACACGCCGAATACGGTGTCCAAGGCTCCTCCATCACGGTTTGCTGGTCCGACGGGATGAAACGGGATGAAGATGTCTTGAGCGCAAAACCAACGACCGAGTCCCCACCCGTATTCGCGAAAAGCAGACTTTACGCCGCTACGGCACCGGAAGCCCGTGGCGGAGGAGCCAATCCTGAGCGCCGTTGACGTCGCCCGCGCGGTGCGGGGGCAGCCCTTCCGGGCAGGACTCGGGGCGGGGGCCTGCGACGGCGCTCACCGGGCGGTCGACGTAGGCTTGGCACCCCGTGGGGCATCGTGTGGACGAGGGATCGCGACCCGTTCGCGGCTCCATCTAAGGCTCCTCGGAAGCGGTAATCGACAACGACGTCGCGGCGTCGAGCACCGGCTTGAGCGAAGTACTGGGTATACGACGCGCCGGCCGGCGCCTATCGGTGACCTCCGAAGCCTCCGAAGCCTCGGAAGCCACCGAAGCCACCGAAGCCACCGTGGGGGCCTCCGCCGAAGCCGCCGCCCCTGAACGGACCGCCACCGCCGAAGTGCCCGCCGCCGAACGGACCGCCACCGCCGAACGGGCCGCCACCGATACGACCGAGAGGTGCGGGCGCACCGCCGTGACCGCCACCGAACGGAACACCGCCTGCGAAGGGACCGCCACTCGGGGCGCCGGGGAAGGGCAGGTGTCCGCCGCCGCCCAGGCTGCTCGGCTTTAGCGGAGACTGCGGAATCCTGCCACCAAGTTGCGACGGAATCCGCGGCTGCGGGACGCGCACCGGCTGCGGGACGCGCACCGGCTGCGGAATCCGCGGCTGCGGGACGCGCACCGGCTGCGGGACGCGCACCGGCGGTCGGGGCACCACGGCCTGCGGGGGCGACAAACGCGGGACCTGCTGGATCACCGGCGGGGTCAGGATCCGGTTGGGAATCGGCGCCCGCACCGGCGGCACGGAAATCGGCGCCACCGGGGGCACCACGACCGGAACGGGCACCAGCGGAGCCGCGGGAACCGGAGCCGGTCTTGGCGCGGCCAGCGCCGGTTTCAACGGCTTGGGCGCCGCAGCCAGCGCCGGCAGGTTGATCTGCGGCGTCGGCGTGGACGCTTGGAACGGCGCGGGCGCCGGCGCCTGCTGCGCCGGGACGATCAGGTGTTGGCCGGGAGTGGGCTCCAGAGCGACCGTCGTGCTGCGGATGCCGACGGCCAGCGCGATCTCCAGCGCCAGCACAGCACTGATAGCGACCACTGCCAAGGCGCTGCCGATCAGCAGGACCGGCCGGCGACGCGGTTCAGCCTCTTGCGGTGGGAACGGCTTTTCGATGACGACGGTCGGGGCGTCGGCATCCTCGTCGGGCACCGCGCTGTAGGCCAGTTCGTCGTCGGGACCACCGCTGACGTTGAGGTATTCGGGCAGGACATAGCCCTCGAGGGCACCGGTGCCCGGGTCTTGAGCGTAGGCCAGCGCGGCGGTCGACGAGGCAAACAGTGGCGCGTTCGCCGACGCCAAAGCGGCTCCCCGGGCCAGCGCCGTCTCCGGGTCCTCCGGGGCGCTCACGTCCAGCGACGTCACCGCCTCCAGCTCAGACTTGATCGGGGCGACATCAACGCCAGACCCAACCAGGAACAGCCCGTCCGGGGCCGCCGGCAACTCGCCCAGCCGCGCCACCAGCTCGGCAAGTTGCGCCGTCGCCTCGCCGCAGGACCCGGCGTTAATCGGTCGCTGGAAGGCATCGATGATGGACCCGTCGGAGGTCTCGACGACTGCCAGGGTCGCGGTGTCGGGCTCCACGAATAGCACGGCGGTGCGCTCGTAACCGATTGCCTCACCGACGTTCTGGGCCAATGCCGCGGCGGCCAGGAACGCCGATACGAGCATGACGTTCTCGATCTTGTGCGCGGTCAGCGCGTCGCGCAACGCGGCGGCTTCGACTTGGTCGGTCCAGGTGATCCCGATCGATGACAGCTCAAGGCCCGCGTCGGCCGCACCCTCACGGGTACCGAGGATGGCCGCGATCACTCGATCGGGCGCGGTTGCGGTGGCCGAGCCGTCACCGGCAGTGACGTCGAATGTGTCCTCTTCGACAGTGGCACCCTCGCCGCAGTCCCCCTCGAGCACCACCATCTGAATCGATGCCGGTGCCATCGACACCCCGAGCACGATATCCAAGACCAACCCCTCCAAACGTGTTGCGAGCCAAGCCATAGTCGGGCGGAGGAGAAACCGCGGACACCTCAATGATGTCTCAGAAAGGCTTTGCAGAAAATGTTAGTAACCTAGGTAAATCTTATGAAATTTTGATACGAGCGAGACGGCGTCGGCCCCCGCTGTCCCTGGTACTTCGACCCCGCGCGAGAACTGCCGTAAGGGTGCTCGGCCGGGCTGGTCAACCGGAAGATGCACAGCTGACCGATCTTCATGCCCGGCCACAGGGTGATCGGCAGGTTGGCGACGTTGGACAACTCGAGTGTGATGTGGCCGCTGAAGCCCGGATCGATGAAGCCGGCCGTCGAGTGCGTCAGCAAGCCCAGCCTGCCCAGAGACGATTTGCCTTCCAGACGCCCGGCGAGGTCGTCGGGCAGGGTGAACAGCTCCAGCGTCGCGCCGAGCACGAACTCGCCCGGGTGCAGCACGAACGGCTCCCCGTCGACCGGCTGTACCAGACTGGTCAGCTCGTCCTGCTGCTGCGCGGGATCGATGTGGGTGTAGCGGGTGTTGTTGAACACCCGGAACATGCAGTCGAGGCGGACGTCGATGCTGGACGGCTGCACCAGGGCGTCGTCGAACGGGTCGATGCCCAACCGGCCGGCGCTGACTTCGGCCCTGAGGTCACGATCGGAGAGCAGCACCGGATGAGCCTATCTGTCGCCGAGTGCCGGCAGCCGCGACTCAGCGAAGGTACGTTTCCCCGCCCTTGGGGTACCCGCCTCCGGTCGTCGTGACATGCACGTGGTCATAGTGGCCGAGCCTGCTTGCTTGCGATCCGTTGGGCGTGTAGTAGACGCCACGCCAGATCGCATCCTGTATCCCGAACCGAGTCGCGTTCGCCAGCACGTAAGCAACGATCTTGTTTCCCAACGCTATGCCTCGCGCGCTGGTCGGGTCGGGGATCATCACGTCGAGCGCCAGACCGAGCGGATGCCATGGCAGCGGGTCCGGCCGGACGCCACCGATTTGATGAATCTCGGGGAAAGCGTCGCTGATGCTGCGTGCGGTCAGGATGGTTCTGACCTGCAGGCCGCGCTCGGGGGCGACGCCGGCGGGCAGGAAACGAGGTCGGGTGTGGTATCTCGACGCCGGGGCGAACGGGGTGTCAGTAAAACCCTTACCGACCAGATCATGGGATAAACCCGTTGTTGCTGCGAAGAGTTCCGCGCAGCATGGGGCGATGTCGTTGATAACGGGATTGACCGCGTCGCGGCCCGGGAATGGACGGACGTCGCCCGCCGTCGCTAAGAGTGCAGCGGTGGGCGCGAGCAGCGCGGCCAGGAACACTGACAACCGTCGTCGCCGTCCGGGTAATTCATGCCGACCCACGGTTGGCATATTACGACGCGATAACGGAATAATAAATATCGTTATTGAATCAGATAGCTGCCCGTTCCCAACTTAATTGTGGACCCGATTGCCGGGGCCGAATTGTCGTGGCCGCGTCGCACGGAGTCGCCCGGGCCGCCATCGCAGGGCGGAGCAGATGAGCGCTGCCGCCGTCGGATGCTAGCCTTTCTGGGCAACCGCGCCGATGTAGTTCAATGGCAGAACATCAGCTTCCCAAGCTGAATACGCGGGTTCGATTCCCGTCATCGGCTCCACAAAACCCCGCGACCTGGCGCCACTCCATCCTCGAAACGTTTTGCTGAGCCGTGAGTGCTCGACTGCAGGGCAACGCGCGCTGAGCCCGGGCACGCGGGCCGACGGAGGCCGACCCGGCGAGGACCGTCCGGCAGCGCGTAACTTTCGGCATCGCGCGCCCGCATGCGAACCAGGCGAGCGCTGGAGCAGGCCGCGGACGGTCAGCCCGCCCGTCAGGGTTGACGGCGCCGCCGAATGCGGCGCAATGTGATAGTGATCATATGACCGCTGGTCACAACCGGCAGAGAGGTGGCAGCCATGACCACGAGGGACAAGTACACCGAGGTGCCTACCCCGTACTCGTGGAAGGTGCCCAGCGCGGGTGACGCGCGCTTCACGTGGGAGTACGACGAAGGGCGCGCCCGGCTCCTTTCCCTATACCAGAAGGGAAAGGACAAGCAGTGGGATGCCCAGTCGCGCATCGACTGGGCGCAGGACGTCAACCCGGAGAACCCGGTCGGGCTGCCCGACGAGTTCCATCCGCTGTTCGGCAGCCCGATGTGGGACGCCGCAGACGAATCGCGTCGCGCCGAGATGCGCCAGCACTTCCAGGCCTGGCAGTTCTCGCAGTTCCTGCACGGCGAGCAGGGGGCCATGGTGTGTGCGGCCAAGATCGTCGAGGTCGTCCCCGACCTGGACGCGAAGTTCTACGCAGCCACCCAGACCATGGACGAAGCCCGTCACGTCGAGGCGTTCGCGCGGTTCCTGCAGGACAAGGTCGGCCTGGTTTATCCGATCAACAAGAACCTGACCGCACTGCTGGACGACACCCTGCGCGACTCGCGCTGGGACATGCCCTACCTCGGCATGCAGGTCCTCATCGAAGGGCTCGCACTGGCCGCCTTCGGGGTGCTGCGTGACATGGCGCCGCAGGACTCGCTGGCCAAGCAGTTGCTGGCCTACGTCATGCAGGACGAGGCCCGGCACGTCGCCTTCGGCCGAATCTCGCTGAAGGACTACTACTCCGCGCTGACCGAAGCCGAACGGGACGAGCGTGAAGAGTTTGTCGTGGACGCCTGCTACCTGATGCGCGACCGGTTCCGCGGCGAGGAGGTTTTCCAGACACTCGGCCTCGACGTCCAGGCGTGTGCCGAGTGGGTCGACACGTCGCCGCTGATGATCCAGTTCCGCTCGCACCTGTTCAGCCGCATCGTGCCGATCGTCAAGGACATCGGGTTGTGGGGCGACAAGGTGCAGAAGGCCTTCTCGGAGATGGGTGTCCTGGACATGGCCGGCTTCGACATCGAGGCGCTGATGAAGGCCGATGAGGATCAGGCGGACGCGCTGGACGAGGCACACGCCGAGATGGCGAGCCGGGCCCTCGAGGTGGACCAGATGATCGCGGCGGGCGAGAGCTAACCGCGAGCTAACCCAATCACCGCCGTTCACCCCGCCAGCGCGTGTTCACTCGACTGTTTCCGTGTGAAAATGCTCTATCCGGGTCGCACGGCAAACAGTCGAAGGAGAAGCATGGCAGCGCCGACGCTTTACGGCCGAATTATGCGCATAGCACTATTGGGCGGCTCGATTATTGCCACCGAAGTTGTCGCGGCCGGCACTGCGCAGGCCGATGAAACCAGCTTTCTCATGGATCTGCACAATATCGGGATCAGCGACGTCGAGGGCGACGCTGCGCTGTTGAACACGGGTTGGAAGATCTGCACCGAATTGAGTTACGGCGCTTCGCCCCAGGAGTTGGCGGACCTGGCGCTGCAACGCTCCGAGACCACACTGGGCGGTAAAGCGCTCAGCCCCGACCAGGCGGCCGACCTCGTCGCCTACGCCGAGGAAGATCTGTGTCCGGGATCGTAGTAGCGAGCTGATTTCCGGCCCTAACTCCCCTTCTTGACGCTCCTTCAGGAAGCAGGTGAAAGACCGGCAGGATCCGGTCTGCCCCCGCCGGCTCCTGTTCCATTCGCTTTACCCCAGGGGTGGCGAGCGGGCCAGAATTGGCACCGGCAAGCGAAAGTACCTGCCGGACGGGAGGTTCGTTGGCCGCGTCAGAGCAGGGCCGCGGCTATCTCGAGAGGTGGCTGCACAACGCCGAACGCCGCGACATTCCGCGCCGGATCGTCGTCGAGATCGCCCGACGCGGCGCCCTGAACTCGGAAAGCTTCCGGGCCCTGCAGGACTTCGAGGAAGTCGAAGACCCCGACGGCAAATCGTTCTTCCTGATCCCGCGGGGGACACCGGGCGACGACGCGCGCCGGGCGGCCCTGCTGACCTACGTCCTCAACGCGGGGACCGATTACGGCGCCCCGGGCCGATACGCCGACTTTCCCGCGGTGCCTTACTGCGCCGACGAGGTCGCGCGGATAGCCGACCGGCAGAGCGCGAACCGCTGGACCTACGCCCGGGTCGTCGGGCTCGTTCACCGCAACGGCGGACGCCTCGTCACGACCCCGAACGGCATTCTCATGGGCGTGGGAGGGAACTGGATTCAGCGGCAGTTCAGCCGGCGGGGCGGCACGACGTGGGGCGACATGTTCATGCTCAACATGAGCTTCAAGATGGGCTTCAAGATGGGGGACATCGCCGACCCCGCCGAGCGGCTTCGCCGGATTGTCCGGTCCGGACATGCCTGGTACGTCAACGATGGCGGCGAGCCTTTCGAGAGCAACCTCGACCTGGATCGGCTACTTCACCACGAGGAGCGGCACTCCCGGCAGTGGGCGCAGCGAGGCCGCACGGGCATGCTCAGGGACTACGGCTGGGAACTGTTCCGCGAATTGGTCTTTGGCATGGCAAACCGCCTCGAGGAGGAAGCCGGCCTGTCCGACGGGGGCTACCGGTGACGCGCCGCCGCGGCGCCCGGGCCAAGGCGGCACGACCTTCCTCACGGTCTGCACAACGGGCCCCGCCGAGAAGCGCTAACGGTGTTCCAGACCGTGCAGTCCGTGGCGGAGGATCATTACGCCGATCACGAACAGGATCGCCGCGAGCAGGGCGGCGTTGTTTTTATCCATCCAGGCTCTGGTCCGCGTCAGCACATTGTCGAGGCGGCTGCCTGCCGCCGCGTAGGCCAGTATCGGGATGGCGACGCTGGACGCCGCGACGGCGACGAAAAACGCGGCGGCCAACCAGTCGCCGGCAACGCCGAGCCCGGCGGTGCCGATGGCCAATCCAGCCGGCACGCAAATCAACGCTACGTCCGGTCTCACCACGGCCAGCGCCGCCCCGGTCAGCCCCGCACGCGTCGGGGTGATCGTCGCAAACGAACGCATCCATGCCGGCGACTCGCTATGGCTGTGCCGGGTGAACCACCGGACGATGCCGTACACGATCAACGCCGACCCGAGGACCACGCGCAGCCAGGACGACCACCGTGGCGGCGACTGGTCCAGGCCGCCGAGCAGCCCGGAGGCCGCGACCGAGAGCGCGGTCAGTGCGGTCAATCCCAGTAGCCAGCCACCCAAGAAAGCGAGGCCACTCGGACGTGGCCGCGGTGCCTGCAGGACCAGCACCGCCGGGATGACCGTAATCGGCGAAAGCGCGATGACCAGCCCGAGCGGAATGAGACCGGTCCACACCGCAACCCAGTTTCCCGCCATGGGCAGTAATCTACGCGATGTCACACCCGCAACAGGGCGTGAATCCCGTTGTACAGCACCATCAAACCGATCAGCACCAAAACGACCGCGATCATCCCGGCGTGGTTGCGCTCCATCCAGTCCTTAAGGCGTTCCAGTGCGTCGTCGAGGCGGTCGCCGGCACTGACATAAGCCAGGATGGGCAGCGCGACCGTCGACGCGGAGACCGCGACGAAGAACGCGCCGGCGATCCAACCGCCCACGATGCCAAGCTCGCCGGTGCCGATACCCAACCCGGCCACGGCGCAAATAATCAGCACTTCGGGTCGTATCACCGCCAGCGCCGCCCCGGTGACGCCCGCGCGCACCGGTGTGAGCCTGGAGAACGAGCGCATCCAGGCCGGACTCTTGCCCTGGCGATGCCGGGTCAGCCAGCGATAGATGCCGAACACGATCAGCGCCGCCCCGAAGACCACCCGTGCCCACGAGGCCCAGGCCGGCGGTGACTTGTGCAGACCGCCGAGCAGGTCCGAGGCCCCGATGAACAGCGCGGTGAGCGCGGCCAGACTGAGCACCCAGCCGCCGAGGAAGGCCAGGCCCGCCGGCCGCGGACGGGGCGCGTGCAAGACCAGCACCGCGGGAATGACCGTGACGGGCGACGTCGCGATCACCAGTGCCAGCGCGACGAGCTTGGCCAACACCGGACCCCAACTTGCCGCGGTCGCGTCCATGGGCAGCATCATCGCATCCCGCGGCTAACGCTTCCTGCGCAGCGTCCAGGCCGGAACCCAGTGCGTCACGGTCTTGCGCTTGGTGCCGTAGGCGACCGGGTAGGTCACCAGTCCCCACCAGTCGCCCTGCTCGCAGATGCCCCAGCAGCTCAGTCGCCCCTCGACGACCGTGTGCAATTGCAATCCGTTGGGCTGGTAGCGGCCCGAGCGGTGGGGCTCGCGCGAGAAGAGCACGGTCAGGTCAACCAGCACCGCGACCGGCGGACGCACCACCCGAAACGGACTCCGGACCGGCCGGCCGTTGTACCCGATCGACGCGAGGTCGCCCATCTGTCGATCATACGTTCGAATGGCAGCATGACGGTGTGCTTCGTGGCGGCCTGCGGGCGGTGCCGGGGGATACCTTGAACCGTGCCCTGGACCCGCTGATCATTGGGGTGCTGGCCGCCGTGGTGAGCCTGGGCGGCGCCGGTCGTCCGTCCTTCTGGTACGACGAGGCCGCGACGATCTCGGCGTCCTACAGCCGATCACTCGGCCAGCTGTGGCGGATGCTGGGCAACGTCGACGCGGTCCACGGCCTGTACTACGTGCTGATGCACGGCTGGTTCCAGGTCTTTCCGCCTACGGAGTTCTGGTCCCGCGTGCCAAGTGGCCTCGCCGTCGGCGGCGCCACGGCCGGCGTGGTGGTGCTGGCGCGGCAGTTCTCAGCACGCACCGTCGCGGTGGCCTGCGGAGTGTTCTGCGCGATCCTGCCCCGGGCCACCTGGGCGGGCATCGAGGCGCGCCCGTACGCCCTGTCGATGCTGGCCGCCGTGTGGCTGACGGTGCTGCTCGTGCGCGCCGGCCGCCGGGACGACGCGTGGGCCTGGCTGTCGTACGGTACCGGTGTTTTTGCGTCGGTCCTGCTCGATGCGTACCTGGTCCTGATGCCGGTGGTGCACCTGATCTTCGTCTACGCCTATCGGCGCACGCGAACGGCGTTGGTGCGGTTCGCCCTCGCGTCGGTCGTGGCGATCTGCGCCCTGACGCCGCTGTTGGCCGCGGTCGCCGGGCAGGCACATCAGATCAAGTGGGTCCCGCCGGTCGGCCGCCGCACGCTCGAAGACGTGGTGGTTCAGCAGTATTTCGAGAGAAGCCCGCCGTTCGCGGTCCTGTCGGCGCTGGTGGTTGCGGCGGCGACTGCGTCGTGGCTGATGACATCCGGCCACCCTGGCCGGGGCGATCGGCGGCTGTTGACGATCGCAGCGGCGTGGCTGCTGGTACCGACCGCCGCAATCGTCCTCTGGTCGGCGCTTTCCCACCCGATCTACACGCCGCGCTACCTGTCCTTCACCGCTCCGGCGATGGCGATCGTCCTGGGCGTCTGCACCGCCACTGTGGCCGCCTCGGTGGCCGGCTCAGTGTCGGCCAAGCCGTGGGTGGCGGCGGCGATCGTCGGCCTCTTCGCCGTCGCAGCCATCCCCAACTATGTCTTGGCGCAGCGCAATCCGTACGCCAAATACGGGATGGACTACAGTGCGGTGGCCGATCTGATCGCCGCGAAGGCGGCGCCCGGCGACTGCCTGCTGGTCAACGACACGGTGACGTTCATGCCGGCGCCGATGCGCCCGCTGCTGGCGGCGCGTCCCGACGCGTACCGCAAACTGGTCGACCTGACCCTGTGGCAGCACGCCGCCGACCGCAACGACGTCTTCGACACCAACCTCATCCCGGAAGTCGTCGCCCAGCCGTTGGGCCACTGCCGCGTCGTGTGGATCATCACCCAGTCCGACGGGTCGATGCCCCATCACGAGCAGGGCGTGGCGCTACCGCCCGGCCCCGCCTACGGGGCGACCCCGGCCTTCGCAGTTCCGCACGACCTGGGCTTCCGACTGGTCGAGCGCTGGCAGTTCAACCTGGTTCAGGTGATCAAAGCCGAGAATTCGGTGCGATAAACCGCGCTGCTACCAGATCCTGATGTAGTCGACGAGCATGGCCGACGGGAACACACCCCGGGCCGGATCGCCCGCGCCGACCCCACCGACCGCCAGGGTGAACATGGGCGTCAGCCAATAGCCGGGATTGTTGAACGGCCACCGCACGTCACTGGGATTGCCGTGGACCGGTATGGGTTTGTTCGGAACGCTGAAATAAGGCTTCGCGCCGTTGACGTAGTCGCGCCAGAAAGCGAAACCGCCCTCGTCCCAGCGCATCCGCCAGGTATGCCAGTTGCCGTCCACTAATCCGGCGATCGATTTGCCTTCCCAGGTTTTTCCGTTGGATGCGGCGTGCACCGTGGTGCCCGGGGGCCACTGGCCGTTGCCGTACCACTCGAAGATGTCGACCTCGCCGTCCGGCAGCGGATCCTCGTTGACGGCCCAGAACGAGGGCCACAGGCCGGGGAACAGGCAGTCCAGCTTTACTCGAGCTTCCCAGGTTTGGTTGATCATGCTGCGGAAGTTGCCGCGCAGTTTGGCGCCGTAGTACGTCCCCATTTCCTGGGTGGCGCACAGGACCAGGTTGGAGTTGCCGTCCTGGAACACGTTTTGGCGGTCGTCCCGGTATATCCCGGCGACAGGCGGGAACACGTCGTCCTGCCAGGTCTGTACCGTCCACTTGGCCGGATCGGGAGCCGAGCCGGCAGGGCCGTCGAACTCGTCGGAGAAGATGTAGGGCCCGCCGGCGGCCGACGGTGGCGCCTCCGGCGCCGACGGCGCCGCCCACGCCTCCGGGATGCTCATCGCTGCCCCCAGCATGCCCAACCCTGTCATCAACACCATGCTGCGACGATCCATCTGCTACCACCAATCCGTAAACCAGGTCTGCTCGACCCAGCCCTCTACCCTTGGTCCGATACCCTTGGGCAACTCTCGCAAACGGTGTTATGAAACCACGCGCCCGGGGTGGCGTGCATTCCGACACCCGGCGCCGGGCCACTCGTCATTAGCCGAGGCAACGGGGTCCACGCCGTTGAGCGCTTTGGCCTGCCATATCCCGGCCGCCATCAACCTGTTTGACATTACCGCATCCGGTGGTATCAAGAAGGTTGATGCTTCGATGAGAGGAACGGCAATGATGTCTGGTGGATTTTTCGGCGGTCCCGGTTTCGATGGCCCCGGTACTCCCGGTTTGGGCGGCTGGGGCGGCCGGGGCAGTGAAAAGGGCTGGGGACCGAGCGGGTTCGGCGGCCCGGGCCCCGAGGGAGGGTTCGGCCCCCGGGGGCAACGGGGTCGCCACGGCATGAGGCGAGCCACGTTCGTCACCGCGGCGATGCTGCTTGACGGGCCCGCCGACGCCGCACAGATCGTCGAACGGGTGTCGGATGCCACCGAGGGTGCGTTCACGCCGCCGCAGGACTTGGCCGAACTCGCCATCGGGCTGCTCGCGGGCCGCGGCATGGTCACGGTCGACAATGGCGTGGCCACCCTCACCGAACTCGGCCATAACGTGCTGGCCTGGCGTGGCGTCAGCAGCGAAACCGCGCACGCATTCTTGGGGCGCGCCGCGAAGTTCGGCGACGCCTTCAAGATCCGCAGGGAGATGTCCGAGTTCGCCCGACTGGCCCGGACCATCACCTGGACAGGCACCGACGAGCAAAAGCAGCACCTCGCCGAGGCCCGGACCAAGGTGCTGGACGCCGTGACCGATGCGAAGAAGACGCTGTATCTTGCACTCGGCGAAGGTTAGTGGCGACCGCAAGCGCGGCGTAGCCGGGTGCTGCGGGTCGCCGCCATCGGCCTAAGCCGAAGCAGGTTCGCTGAGCTTGACCAGCATCTTGCCGATGTTGGGGCCGGTGAACAAGCCGTTGAGGGCATCGACGCACGACTCGATGCCCTCAAAGACGGTTTCGCGGTGCCTGATCCGGCCCTCCGCCTCCCACCGGCGCAAGGCGGCGTAAGCCTCCTCGAAGCGGCCCCAGTCGTCGAGCGCGTTGAAGCCCTGCATCAACGCGGTCTTGGACAGCAGGTTGACGTAATTGGCCGGCCCCGGGTGCTCCCCGCTCAGATAGCTGGAGATGACGCCGCAGAGCACCACCCGAGCTTTCGTGGCAAGGCGGCCCAGCACCGCATCGAGGATCGGGCCGCCGACGTTGTCGAAGTAGACGTTGACGCGGCGGGGGCAATGCTCCTTGAGCGCCGCGTTCAGGTCGTCGTGCTTGTAGTCGATGCACGCGTCGAACCCGAAGTCCTCGACCACCGCCCGGCACTTCTCGGGTCCGCCCGCGATCCCCACGACGCGGGCGCCCGCGATCTTGGCGATTTGCCCGGCCACCGATCCGGTGGCGCCCGCGGCGGCCGAGACCACCACCGTCTCCCCGGGTTGCGGCCGACCGATGTCCATCATGCCCATGTAGGCGGTGGCGCCGGTCGGGCCGTACACCGACATCACCGCGCGCTGGTCGACCGCGCCCTTGCCCGGGATGGGCGTGCTGAACACGTCGTCGCGCACTAGCACGTACTCCTGGAAGCCGGTCAGCGTGGTGATGACGTCGCCGACCTCGAAGGCCGCGCAGCGCGACGCAATGACCTCGCCGATCCCCGCGGCACGGACGACCTCGCCCAGTTGCACCGGCGGCAAGTAGCCCTGCTGATCGTTCAACCAGGTCCGGACCGCGGCGTCAAGTCCCACGTAGGTGGTGCGGACCAGCGCCTCGCCCTCGGCGGGTTCGGGCGCCGGGCCGGTGATCAACTCGGTGTCGCCGGGCGCGACCAGTCCGGTGGGGCGGCGACGAAGGACGATTTGGCGGTTCGGCGACTCCGGCACGATGCAGAACCTACCCATGAGGGCGTGTCGCCGCCCAGGTTTCACTCTCGAGAGTCGGACGGCTCCTGCGCATCGTCGTCAAGGACGCCGACCGCGATCCCGTACGGGAGGAAGCGCACTTTGCGCTTGGGGTCGACATTGTTCTTGTTCGCCCGCAGCGCGTCCAACTCGGTCGCAAACACCTGTTCGACGCGGGCGCCACCGTCGGGCTCCACCGTGTAAATCGCCCAGACACCGTCACCGGCCTCGCCGGCGGTCTCCGGTGTCGGGCGCGCGCGCCGGTCCTCGAAGATCGACGACCATCCCGTCCGGGCGCCGGGCGTGCCGACGAATTTGCCGATCCGCTCGAAGACGTCGCGCAGCCCCTCGCTGCCTTCCCTGATCACTCGGTCGAATTCGTCGGGATCGAATCCGAACGGACCGTATTCGCCCACGCGGCCTCCTCGCAGCTCATGTCGTCATTGCCCAGTGTGCGCGCGATCAGAACCCTTCGCACGGGCACTCAGAGAACCGTTACCACTGAAGTTGGTCCCCGCGCGGCGCGGCGACCGGCCTCACCCCACACCACGCGCGCAACTTACCGGCGGCCATACCACGACATTCTCCCCGACAGGTCCGACAAATCCGCTCATCCAACACCGACCAACAAAACCGCCAACTGCTCTCAACCCGGTCCCAGGAATGGGTTCTGCGGATACCCGCCGCCCGGATACTGGGGGGCTTGGGGCGCTTGGGGGGCCGGGACCGGGACCGGTATGGGCACCGGCAGCAGCGGAACGTGGATCCACTCCGTCGTCATGGGCACCGTGGTCGCGGTGGTCGTCGGCGTCTCGGATGTGCTGGGCGGCGGGGCCGTCGTCACGGCCGTGGTTGTCGTGGGAGGCGGCGGAGGAGTCGTCGTCACGACCGTCGATCTCGGCGGAGCTCGCCTCGTGGTGACGACCGGGGGCGCCGTGGTCGCGACCACCGGCGGCGGTGGCGGTGAGGGCGGGGGGGGCGGTGGCGGCGCGGCGCTGGGTATCGGCTCGGGGCTGGGCGGCGGCGGCACGGGCGTGGCAGGCGGCGGCATGGGGCTCGGCGCCGGCAACGGGGAGAAGGTGGGCGCCGGCGGGGAGGGGTGGTTTTCTATACCCGACAGCGTGTAAGCCACACCGCCGAGCGATGTGATGGCGACCACGGCACACATCCCGATGACCAACCGCGACAAACTAACCCGGTGCCACGGTCGCTTCCTGGGCGGCTCGATCAGGCTCAGCCGCATCGACCAGCCGGACGGACCGTCTTCGTTGAAGATCTCGGGGCTGTAGCGCACCCGCACGGCACCGCCGTCTTCCGTTTGCGACCAGGCTAATTCGCGATCCGTCAAAGCCTCGTCGTCCATCACCAGCACGTCGCCGGCACCGAGGTCGACGACGTCTCCGACGGCGGCGGCCGTCGATAGCAGGCCGACGGGGACGTGCGTCCGGAGCTCGATCGCTTCACCACGGGAGGCCAGCAGCAATGCTCCGTTGGCGGCAGCGAACGCCGGCTGCGACGGCGAAACGACGGGCCTGCGCCCATGCACCGAAAGACGCTCGGTGACCAGCGGGATGCTGGCTCCGCCGCCAACGGTGACCACCGCCGACAGGTCCATCCAGCTCTTGCGGTGTCGGGTCAGCATCTCGTCGAATGCGTAGATGAAGCCGCTCAGCTGGTCCTGTATCAGGTCTCCCAGTTCATCTCGGGTCATCCGCAGTGTGCAACTACGCCCACCCAGCTCCGCGGCCAATTCGACTACCGTTTCAGTGGATAACCGTTCCTTGGCCGCACGACACTGCTCCCTTAGGTAACCGAGTTCACCCACCGCGGCGGTGCTGGCCGGGTCGATCCCGCTGCCGGGCCCCAGCTCCTCGAACGCTCTGAGTAGCAGGGCCTGGTCGATCTCGTCGCCGGAGAAAGCGGTGTAACGCATTGTGGGAGTGACGAGCTCGAGGTCATCGGCCAGGTTGACCAGGGTGGCCGACGTGCCGGTGCCACCGAAGTCGAGCAGCCCGACCACTCCGGTTGCGGCGAGGCACAATTCCGCATTCGCCCCAGTGAGCGCGGCGATCGCATCCGATACCAGGCGGGGCGCCATGCCGCCGCGGACGAAGCCCAGGTGCGTCCGTAATGCATTACGCAGCGCCTGCACCGCAGCAGGTTTCCAGTACGCGGGAACGGCGATCGCGATCTCGGAGGCCGCCGCGTCCGCGCCGGCGGCCAGCACCATCGCGTCCAGGGCCTCCACCGTCAGCAGGTCCGGGTCGTGGGCGGACCCGTCGGCCGATATCAGTGCCACCGAATCGCCGATGCGCTCGACGAAGCCCCTGATCGGCATGCCGGGCCCGGTCAAAAGCACATCGCCTTCGTGCATAACGACTTTCGGCGCACAATGCGGATACAGGGTCAGCACTGAGCGGCGCGTAACCGGTGTACTCCCGTTACGCGCAGCGACCAGGTTCGTGGTCCCGATCGACAACCCCAGTGGGTCGTACATAGAGCGAAAACCTTCGTCTATAGGGGTCGGTGGCCAGCGTTAACCCTATCTGCGGACACGCCGAAAGCCGATGGCTTGCAATCGCATTGGTATGCGGTCGATGCCGTAGTGTCGCCGAAGCGGTATCGGAAACCTCTTGACAAACCCGCTTTGAAGGGCCCGGGTTCAGACCACGGAAAGCGGCAGCGAACGCCTCGGCCGGAATTCGAACGACGATCCGCCGCTGACCTTGGTCACCGATACCTCGGGCGCTTCTGCCGCGGCGGAATCGGTCTCGACGAATTCGGCTGTCCAGTCGGTATCCGTTCCGTTAACGGCGACCTCTATATGCGGATCGACCGCCGTGGCGATTGCCTGCAGCGGTTGCACGGATTCCGGCGAGCACAGAGATATCCAGGCGCCGTCGTCGTGGGCCGGCGACCGGTGCACCACCAGGCGGTCCCCTCCCGTGTCCGCGAGGACGTAGCCCGCGGGATTGAGCAGTGGATGTAACTCCAGCACCGCGATGATGCCTTCGATCCCTCCGGGCAACTTCAGCGCACGGTGGAGGCGTTCGGCGGCCACCCCGGCTATGCCGATCAGGCCCTGCGTGCACACCCCGATTGCCTGGGTATGGTCGGTCGCCCGCTTTCGCACCGCGACCGCAAACGACAGGTACAACAGGTGCATCTGCAGGCAGACCTCATCGGCGAGCCGTACCAGCGCCGAGTGCGAGAAGGCACCGAAGTCGAGGTCGGACAGCACCGGCCCCGAATAATCTGCCAGCCCTTCGTCAGACCTGTCGACAGGATCGAGTACCCATGTCGCAGCGCGTTTTTGACCGACGATGTCGAGCGCCGGGATGCTTTGCGCCTCGGGGTAGGACTCATCGATGACGATGGTCCACGCGCAGTGTGGATTCCTGTCAGCCGGTCGCCGGGGCGGCCGGTGGACAGGGCGAACCTGCGCCCGTGGGTTGGTCGCCACCGCGGTGGCGTCGAAGGTCGGGTCCTCGATGGTGTGGCACATGCCGAAGACGTAGCGCTCCCCCATCGGTTCGACGTCGAGCAGCGCGCCGCAGTGGTCCAGATGGAATTCGCCGTGCCAGCGGTCGTGAATCGTGTAGCGGAAATCCATGAATTGCGGCGGGGCGCCGATGTCGAGCTGCAGGCCCTTGACGATGGTGGGCACGTCGTTGCCCTCGAAGTTCAGGGCCTGCTGCATGCGCCTGGTGTAGACGGGACTCGCGCCCGCCCACTCCTCGATCGCGATCTGCACCATCTCGTCGCGGCCGAACGCGTTGATGCACCAGGCCATGCCGGAACGGTCGATCAGCTGACCGATCAGCAGCAGTTCGGGGACCAGGGCGGCGAGCTGGCCGCGGGACAACCGCGCGTACCGGGATGGGCTCACGGCCCAAAAATAG
>Ga0080006_1142068_pt1 | contig 18803 bp, 11 predicted proteins | sample RS3BMetagenome_FD_69209 | JGI IMG/M metagenome (GOLD analysis project Ga0080006, IMG submission 69209) | Ferric oxide microbial mat and aquatic microbial communities from Rainbow Spring, Yellowstone National Park, USA - RS3B (SPADES... ... | reverse complement strand
CGGGGGTGGCTAGGGCTCGCGTCGATCGGCCGTTCCGGCGGGTCGATCGCTTCTTCAAGACGGACCGTTCCGATCGGGGTCCGGATCAAACCCTCGCCCAGCCCGCCACAACCGAGCTTCTCGCCGACATCCCGCGCGATCGACCGGATATAAGTCCCGCTTCCGCAATCAACTTGCAATTCCAGGAGCGGCCATTCATAGGAAATCAGGTCGATCTGATCAATCCGGACGGGGCGAGCCGCCAGCTCGACCGTTTGACCCGCCCTGGCCAGGTCATAAGCCCGCTTCCCCTCGACCTTCAAGGCCGAGAACTGCGGCGGGATCTGGTCAATCGTCCCCACCTGCGAGGCCAAGGCCAGGCGAACCTCGGCCTCGGTCGGAACTCTCGGGTCGGCCTCGACTTCGATCCGACCATCGGCATCGAGCGTGTCGCTCCGGGCACCCAGCCGGACGACGGTCCGGTAAGCCTTGGGCATCTCCTGGACATACTCGATCAGCCGGGTCGCCTTCCCCACGCAAACCACCAGAACCCCCGAAGCCAGAGGGTCGAGCGTTCCAGCGTGGCCGACCTTGACCTTCCGGAGCGGCCGGGAAATGAGATTCACCACGTCTCGAGAAGTCAGACCCCCCGGCTTGGCCAGATTCAGGACCCCGAAAATCTCCCCTATCTTGCCAATCACCAGCAAACCACCCTTCTTACGGCCGATTTCTCTCGATCCAACCCGATTTCAAAAACGAACCCATTCACGGTAGGGTGACGTCGGAGCAGTGAGACCCGACCGCCCGATCGACTCGTTTGCAAAGACGAACCCATTTGGACGATGATCGAGCGAGAGGGCCGGCATCTCCCTCCCTTAAATAAGATCGTCATCGGGGGCGAAGGCAAGCACACTTCCGGTCGGAGACCTCGATGGGCCGCCGTCTCGGTGGAAAATCGCACTGCCGAGGAGAGTTCGTTCGTGCTCCTCGACCTTCATGATATGATGTCCAGGTGGGGGAGCGTCCAGATTTCGCCACGATCATCGGATCGAGCCGCCGACCCGCTCGACCTCGGGAGGAGTAGCCGACCGTGCCCCTCGAAGCCAAGCCGCTCTTCCGCCCCGAGGTCCTCCGGCCGCTCCTGGCGACGTTCCGACTGCCGCAGGATTTTAGCCAGTCGAGAATCACCCTCGACAAATGGGCAAAGATTCTCTCGACCGGGCAGGCTGACTCCTATAAAGAAAAAGAACTGCTTCCCGACTTCCTGAACGACTTCCTTTGCGGGGTCCTCGGCTATCAGCGGGCCGTCGACTCGCCGGATCGCTACTCGGTCTCGTGGGAAAAGCACGTCCAGGTCGACGGCAAGTACGCCGACGCGGTGATCGGCGACTTCCAGCCGGGCCAGCATCGCTTCGCGATCGCCGTGGAAGGCAAGGGGCCGAAAGATCCGCTCGACCGGCCCCACGCCGGTCGGAAAATGTCGGCTGTCGACCAGGGTTATCGCTACGCCATCAACCTGCCTTGCGACTGGGTCATCGTCACCTCGACCCGCCAGACCCGGCTCTACCACAAAGGTTCGAACCAGCACACCTTCGAGATCTTCGACACCGTCGCCCTCGCCACCGACGAGGCGTTGCTCAAGAAGTTCGTCTTCCTGCTCGGGGCCGCCCGCGTGGTCCCGACCGTCGGCAACAACCACCTCGATGACCTGGCCGTCGCGTCGGAGAAGGTCGGCAAGGACCTGACCAAGGAATACTACGTCCAGTACGCGAACATGCGCGAGGACGTCTTCGAACAGCTTTGCCGGGCGAATCCGACCATCGATCCCGCCGAGGTCCTCGCCAGCACCCAGAAAGTTCTCGACCGCATCCTGTTTTGTGCCTTCTGCGAGGACCGAGGGCTCTTGCCCGCCGAGACCATCCAACGAGCCTATCAGCATGCCGACCCGTACAACCCCCGGCCGATCTGGGACAACTTCAAGGGGCTATTCCGGTCGGTGAACCAGGGGAATCCCCACCTGGGCATCCCGGCCTACAACGGCGGCCTCTTCGCCGACGACCCCCGGCTCGACCGCCTCAGCCTGCCCGACAAGGTCTGTCTCCACTTCCAGAAGCTGGCCGAATACGAATACCGCGCCGCCCATCAGCCGGGGGATGACGACGCCGCCAAGTTGGTGGACGTCGACATCCTCGGCCACATCTTCGAGCAGTCGATCAACGACCTCGAACGGCTGCACAACGAACTCGAAGGCCGCGAGGAACGCCAGGGGCTGGAGCAGCACGCCAGCCGCCGCAAGAAGGAGGGGGCGTTCTACACGCCGAGCTTCATCACCCGATACATCGTGGGCGAGGCCCTCGGCAGCGTCCTGCTCGACAAGTTCGAGGCCCTCCGGCTCGCCCATGCCCAGGACGCCAAAGGGACCGCGCGTCAGGCCCTGATCGACCCTCGGGCCTATGACCTCGATGCGCTCAACCAGCCCCAGAAAGACGCGCTAATCCGGTTCTGGGAAGCCTGGCAGGACCAGGAGTTAGCCAACTTCCGCATTCTCGACCCCTCCTGCGGCAGCGGGGCCTTCCTGATCGAAGCGTTCGAGCAGTTGTATCAGGCTTACCAGCGGTCGAACGACCATCTGGCCGAACTCCGGGGCAACCGGACCCTCTTCGACCTCGACCGGCGGATCTTGCAGAACAACCTGTACGGCGTCGACCTCAACGACGAAGCCATCCAGATTTGCCGGCTCAGCCTCTGGATCAAGACCGCGCAGCGGGGGAAGGTGCTGACGACGCTCGACCACACCATCCGGTCGGGCAACAGCGTCATCGCCGATCCCCTCGTCCATCCCCGGGCCTTCGACTGGCAGGCCGCCTTCCCCGAGGTCTTCGATCGCGGTGTTTTCGACGGGGTCGTCGGCAACCCGCCCTATGTCCGACAGGAATGGATCAGCCCTTACAAGCCGTACCTGAAGGCCCATTACCAGACCTATCACGGCGTCGCCGACCTGTTCGTCTACTTCTACGAGCTGGGAATGAAGGTGCTCCGGCCGGGAGGGCGACTCTCGTTCGTGGTGACGAACAAGTGGCTCAAGGCCGCCTACGGCGAACCCCTGCGCAAGTTCTTCGCCGATCACGCCTGGGTCGAGTCGCTCGTCGACTTCGGCCACGCGAAGCAGATTTTCGAGGACGCGGACGTCTTCCCGTCGATCATCGTCGCTCGCAAGCCGACGGGTGAGGCCGCGCCCCAGACGACGAAGGTTTGCGCGATCCCTCGCGAGCAGTTGAGGGTCAATGATCTCTCGGCACAAATCGGGTCAGAGGGGTTTGATGTCGATCGGAGCCGACTGAGTGCAGAGGCTTGGTCGCTTGAGCCGAAGGGGGTTCACTCGCTAATAACAAAGATTCAGCAAGCTGGAGTTGCACTTTGCTCGCTTTACGGAATCAAGCCCTACTACGGGATAAAAACTGGATATAATGAAGCTTTTCTGATCAATACATCGACAAAAGATTTTCTAGTTGCTTCGGACCCAAGAAGTGATGAATTGATCAAGCCGTATGTGCGCGGTCAAGATATTAAGAGATGGTCGCCCGATTGGGCCGGTCTCTGGATGCTATTTGTCAGGAGGGGTATTGAGATCGAGAATTTCCCCGCCATTCATGCCCATTTGTTGGCCTTTAAAGATCGACTTGAACCGAAGCCAAAAGGATGGCAGGGAATAGATTGGCAAGGCAGGAAACCGGGATCTTACCGTTGGTTTGAAATCCAAGATCCAGTCGATTATTGGAAGCTTTTCGAGGCTCCCAAGCTTATCTACCAAGATATTACATGGAGACCAAGCTTTTGCCTGGATACACGCGGGACATTCTCGAACAATACGGTCTATTTCTTGCCAACCTGTGACTATTGGGTGCTCGCCGTTCTCAACTCGCCCATAGGTTGGTGGTATGCTTGGAGAAAAGCCCAGCATGGCAAGGACGAAGCTCTCCGGTACTTTAATACATTCGTCGAAGAGTTCCCGATTCCATCGCTGAAAGAATCCCTCAGGAATGAATGCGACAGTGCCGTTAAGAACCTAATTGAATCTACAAGAATCCAACAAGCTACCGTTCGAGACATCCTCGACTGGCTCAAGGTCCAGTACGAGATCACCGAGCCCAGCACGAAGCTTCAGAACCCGATCGCCTTCGACTCCGACGCCCTGATCGCCGAGGTCAAGAAGCTGCGGGGGAAGAAGAAGCCGCTGGGGCTGGCCGGGGTCCGCGAGCTTCGCGAGGAATATGCCCGGACCATCGAGCCGGCCCGGGTCCTCGCCGCCGAGGCCCGACGGCTGGAGCAGCGGGTCAGCGACCTCGTCAACGAGGCTTACGGGCTCACGCCCGACGAGGTCCGCCTGATGTGGGAGACCGCGCCGCCCCGGATGCCCATTGCCCGGCCGCAGGATTCGTGACGCCGGGGCAGGCCCCGATGCGATCGGTCCTCAACGGCGCAGAGCCGGGCTCAAGCTCTGGCCATGGACTCAGTGGATCATTCCCGGAACCGGGCCGGAATCTTCGCCGAGAAGGTCGAGCCGACTCCGGGCTCGCTCTCGACGTCGATGTCGCCGCCGAGGAGCCTGGCGAGCTTCCGGGCGAGCGGGAGGCCCAGGCCCGTGCCCTTGGCTCCGGGAGGGAGCAGCGAATCCACCCGGCCGAACTCCTCGAAGATCCGGGGGATTTTTTCCTCGTCGATCCCAACGCCAGTGTCCGAGACCCGGAAGACGATGAGGTCCCCCTCACCTCGCCTGGCCTGGAGGCGGACCTCGCCTCGCTCGGTGAATTTCAGGGCGTTTGACAGGAGGTTGCGGAGAATCCTGGACAGCTTGGCCTCGTCGGTGAAAAGAGGGGGAAGGTCGTGCGGGTCGTCGATGACGAGGGTGACCTCGGAACCTTCCGGGATCAGAGGCTCGAGAATCCCTCGGAGCGTCCCGAAAAGCTCGCGGATGTCGACCTCGGAAGGGTGGATCACCTCGCGACCCGCCTCGATCCGGGCCAGGTCGAGCAGGTCGTTGACCAGGCCCGCAAGATCCTGCGCCGATCGGAGGATGAAGTTGACCTGCCGCTCTTGCTCGGGAGAGAGGTCGCCGTCGGACCGGTCGAGCAGGAGCCGGGCCAGGCCGAGGATCGAGCTGAGCGGGGTCCGCAGCTCGTGGCTGACGTTCGCCAGGAACCGGTTCCGGGTCTCGCCCGCCTGGTGGAGCGAATCCGCCTGCTGGTCGAGTTCGTTGTAGAGGGCCTGGACCCCCCGGTTGGTGTCTTCGAGGTTGTGCGAGATCCGAGCAAGTTCTTGCTCGCGGGCTTCGAGATGCTCGAGAAGCAGGAGCAGCTCGCTGTCCTGGCGAAGAGCCTCTTCGATGGTGGATGCGGGGTCGAGCCCGAGGAGTTCCTCGACCAGCTTCGAGGCATCCCCGGCCGACAGCTTGACGTGACCGGGGAGGGCCTTGGTCATGGCGAACGAGGTGCCGGGGGTGGTCGACTCGTCGGCCAGGAAGGCGTCCATCATCCGTCGGGCGGCTTCGAGGAGGTGGTCCTCCCCGCGATGTCCCGGCGACCCGGCGACGACCCGGATGGCCAGCGAGTGCGGCGGGTCGCCTTCGAGCTGGAACTCGATCTTGCCGCCGCCTTCGTGACGGGACAGACCGCCGGCAAATCCCGAGACCACCGAGGCGAGCCGGGCCTGATCCCTCGGCTCGTACCCGAGCCGGGCGGCGATAGTCCGGGCGTGCTGCCTCGCCCGGGCGACGTCGCGCTCGTCATGAACCTCGAAATCGGAGAGAGGATGACCCATGCCAGCACCCTCCCTTCCGCCGGGAGTGACTCGAATAATCGTTTACCGTTTCTTTGTTCAATCTCCTTTACTAGCGTATGGCGTGCCAGCCCGCGCCGGATTCTTGTTGAAAACGAAAAGAGTCGGGTCCGTTTGAGCGAACGGCGAGTCGAGTGGGTCGAGTCTCGGGCGAGCCCCAACGTACGAAGAGCCTGGCCCGGTCTATCTCGGGCTATTTTCCCTTGATCTCGAAAGACACCGGAACGTCAAGTATCGCCGGGGCCTGGCAGGCTCGGTCGTCGCAGGCCTGGTAGCGGACCCGGAGCCGGGCCGTGGCGGCGCCGGCCCTGGCGTCGTCCGGAAGCTTGAGGCGGACGGTCGCGACGGCTTTTTTCTCGTAGATGCTGACGGGCAAGGGGCCGTTGGCTTCGAGGGTCTTGGACTCGCCGGGGGGGTAGCGGACCTCGACGAGCGAGCCGACGGAGCCGGGCGCCAGGCTGATGACGGTCGGGATCACTTCCTCGGAGCTGGCCGGGTTGGCGTAGAGGTGAAACTTCTCCTTGATCGTCAAGGCCAGCTCGACCTCGAACTCATCGCCGGGGGCGATCGCGGCCGAGGCTCTGGACAGGACGGCCCGGGCGGTCACGACGCCGGGAGCGCCGGGCAGAGGTCTGCTCGGAGATTCGGCCGTCTTGCCGTCGGTCGAGGCCCGGGCGTCGAGATATTCCTCGAGCGCCAGGAGCATCAAGGGGGAGCCCGCCGGCCGCTGCTTCAGCGAAGGGGCGAATGCTTCGAGCGCCCTGGCCGCCTCGTCGAGGTACTTGCCATCCCCCGAGGCAACCCCGAGGCCGACCAGAGCCCGGATCGCCTGGCTGTTGGCGCCGGGGACCGCGTTATCAAACGGGTCCTTGACCCGGGCGATCAAGGCCTCGTGATCGCCCGCCGTGTAAAAGAACCCGCCGTCCTTGCGGTCGGCGAAGTCGCCGATCATCCGGTCGGCCAGCGATTTCGCCTGGGCCAGCCGCAACGGGTCGCCGGTCGCCGCGTGGACTCGGAGCAGGGCCTGGGTCAAGAAGGCGTAATCCTCCAGGTAGGCCGCGAGCTTCGCCTTGCCGCCCCGGGCCGTCCGCAAGAGTCTTCCGTCAGGCCCCGTCATCAAACGGAGCAAGGCATCGGCCGCCTTGCCGGCGATCGCCTTGTATGGATCGTTCTGGAAGACCCGACCGGCCTCGGCATAGGCGGCGATCATCAGGGCGTTCCAGGAGGTCAGGACCTTGTCGTCGAGCGCCGGGGCGGGTCGCCGGTTCCGCTCGGCGAGGAGCTTGGCGCGGAGCGTCGCGAGTCGGGCCTCGACCTTGGGGTCGGTGATCACCCGGGGCATCAGGAGGACATAGTGACCATCTTCAAGGTCGGGCTCGCCATCCAGCGCATAGAAGGGGGCGAAGAAGTCGTAGTCGCTCTTGTTTCCGAAAACCTTGGCGACCTCGCCGGGCGTCCAGAGGTACGACTTGCCTTCAACGCCCTCACTCTCGGCGTCGAGGGCCGAAGAGAAGAGGCCGTCGGGGCCGGTCATCGTCCGGGCGACGAAGGCCAGGGTTGCCTCGGCCTCGGCTTTCCATCGGGGGTCCCGGGTGATCTCGAAGGCGAGAACCAGGGTCTCGGCGAGCTGGGCGTTGTCGTAGAGCATCTTCTCGAAGTGGGGGATGCTCCAGTCGCGGACCGTGCTGTAGCGGTGATAGCCCCCGGCCAGGTGGTCGCGGATGCCGCCCCGGGCCATCGCGTCGAGGGTCTTCAAGGCCATCGCCAGCGGGTCGGGCGACGGCTTGTCGACTTTGTTGGCGACGTCTCGCCGGTGCTGGTCGAGGAGATAGAGAAGATTGACCGGCTCGGGGAACTTCGGCCGCTTGGGTCGAGCCGGGTCGAAGCCGAAGCCGCCGAAGTCGGGGTCGAACTGGTCGGCCAGGGCGGCCCGGCCGCCGGCGGCGAGTTCGCGAGTCAGCGGAACCCGGGCGTCGATCCGGCTCGATCCGCCCGAGGATTTGCGGACGGCGTCGGAGAGATTCTCGGCATCTTTTTCGATCGCGGCGCGCTGGTCGCGCCAGGCGTCGCCGACGGCCTTGAGCAGACCGGCGAAATCGGCGGGCTTGAAGTAGGTCCCGCCGAAGAAGGGGCGGCCGTCGGGCGTCATGAAGACCGACATCGGCCAGCCTCCGCCACCGTTGTTGAACAGTTGCACGGCGGTCATGTAGATCTGGTCGACGTCGGGCCGCTCCTCGCGGTCGACCTTGATCGCCACGAAACCGGCGTTGATCGCCTTCGCGATCTCGGGGTCCATGAAGCTTTCCCGCTCCATGACGTGGCACCAGTAGCAGCTCGAATAGCCGACTGAGAGAAAAATCGGCTTGTTCTCGGCCTTTGCCTTCGCGAACGCTTCGGGACCCCAGGGATACCAGTCGACCGGATTATGAGCGTGGAGGAGCAGGTAAGGGCTGGTCTCTTTCGCCAGCCGGTTCGCCGGGCCTTGCGGCTTCTTGGGGTCGTCGGCGGGCGAGACCCTCGCCAGGGTCAGCAAGACCAGGGCGAGCGAGACGCTCGCGAACCGGGTCGATCGGTGGTGGCGCATCGCGAGCGGCTCCGTTATGGCTCGGGCGGGTCCTTCGTTGAGGATCTTTGGCTTCCGATCCTAACGAAACCGGGCGTTCCGGGCCAAGGTGCCATCAAGCTCAGGCGATCGGCAGAGGGTGCCTGGCTCGTCGGAGGGTCGGAGCCGTCTCTCCGAATCCCCCATCGGACTCGGCGGCAGGGGACTGGACCCAGTTGACCCAGAAGATCGGGACCGCGACGCTCGATTCCGCCAGGGCCATGAGCGACTGCGAAGTCCCTGCCTGGCCGATCTGGGCGTGGATCGTGCCGCCCAGAGTGGCGACGGCGAACCACTCGGCCGAGGTCGGTCGGAAGACCGCGAAATCGGCCTTGCCGTTGGCCTCGTAACCAGCAGGGACCGGCTCGTCGAGGTTGCCGACCCCGAACTGTCCGACGACCAGATTGTTCCAGTCGTAAAAGGTCGAGGTCGCCGGATTGTAAAGCGCCAGCTCGGCCCGACCGCCCCCATCAAAGGGAGCCGGGATCGGGATGCAGCCGCTGAAGCCGAAGTGAACGACCCGGATGCCGGTCGAGCCGACGATGAACCACTGGTAGGTCGACGGTCGAAGGACGGCGATCTCGGTGAGGTTTCCGCCGTCGTAGGCGGCCGGGACAGGCTCGTCGAGACCGGGATAGCCAAAGGCCACGCTCTCCAGCGTCTGGGTCGAGGATCGCAAGATCGACCAGACCCCGTTTGAGGGATTGTAGGTCGCCAGGTCGGTCGTGCCATCGCCGTCATAGTCCCCCGGGACCGGGATCGATCCGGGAGTTCCGAAAGCAACGGCCCGGACGCCGTTTGGCCCGAGGATGTACCAGGTCGCCATGCTCGGTCGATAAACGGCGGGCTCGGTCCTGCTCTCACCGTCATAACGCCCCGGGGCCGGGATGTCGCCGGGCAGGCCGAGGGTCACGGTGTAGGTTCTCGATCCCGGATTGTTGATGGTCCAGATTCCGGTCGAAGGCTGATAGGTTGCGAACTCGGCATGACCTGTGCCGTCGTAGTCCGCCGGAACCGGGAGAGCCCCTTGAGCCCTGACCGAGGGGCCGGTGAAGCCGACCTCCCACTCGACATTGTCCGCGCCGATCGTGATGGTTTTCGCTTGCAATCTCGGGAGATTGGCCCCGGTCGCGGTGACCTGAAAGGTTCCCGGCGGCAGCGAGAGCGAGTAGCCGCCCGAGGCCCAGGTCTGGGTCTGGTAGACCCCCTGGCCCGCCGTGCCGACGGCGCTGATCGTCACGCCGCCGAGCCCTTCGCCCGGCTGGTAAGACCGGGTTCCGGCAAAGTCGTTATAAAAGGTGCCGGTCAGGAAAGCGGTCCCGGCTCGCCAGGCGAATTCCTGGGTGACAAGCTCGGGGCCGACGTTGACGCCGGTGGTCGAGGCGACGGTCGGCGATCCGGCCAGCAGTCCGACGCCGACTTCGTTTAAAGGGTAGACGCCGGTCGACAGGTTCGCCTCGGCGGGACCGGGCGCCAGGAGGTTCTTGAGGTGGCCGAAGTCGGGGTTGCCCCAGTCGAGGAGGAAGCCCGCTTCGAGATAATCGACGTAACTTTTCGAGTTCGACGCGGTGACTCCGCTCGAATACGCAAAGATGTTTTCGCCGGTCGACCAGTAGCTCGACCCGGTCGGGAAGTAGACCTGGCCATCGGAGTCGACGGCGACGTTGGGGTTGGTCAAGAATCCTCTCGGCGAGTGTTGCTGGGAGTTGGTCGCCAGCATCGCGGTATCCTCGGCGATCGCCGCGTCGACCAGTCGAGGGTCGAACGCCAGGGGCGGCTCGGGGGCGTACGAGGAAATCGTCTGATAAAACGTGTTGAGGTTCTCGCCGGACGTGGCCAGATGGATTAGAGGATCCGTCTGCGCGAGGGCGAGGAGTCTTTGACCTTCCGCCGACGGGTTGGCCCTGGCCTGGTTGATCAGTTCGAGCATGTATTGCTCGGCGTCCGTGGGCGAGGCCCCGGCCATCAAGGTCCGAGGCTCCAGGCGCTCCAGGGAGGTCCGGCGTCGGCCTCGGGCGCGACAGCCGCGCGCACCCCGATCGGATCGGTATCGGGCCGACATGGTGTGGTCTCGACGATGAAGGGGAACGGAAGAGTCGACCAGGCGAGGCGAGTCGTCGAGCGGTTGGTTAACGACGTCCCACAAAGCAATGACTAGGGCGCGGCGGCCGGGTCGTCAAACGATCGAGCCCGAGCCGGTTGGCCGGATCATTCACCGAAAGATAACCTATGAATTTGAGCGATCAAAAAATTTCTCAAGTTTCTTGAAGCTCGGGCCGAAGGCTCGCAGTGGCGTTCGAAAACGAACGAGGGCGAGGCCATAAAGTCGGCCTCGCCCTCGGAAATTTTGCAATCGATCCCGTTTCCGCTCAGGCAGTCCGGGGCTTCATCGACTGGAACTTCCAGTACGTCAGCGACCTCCAGAGCCACTCCGCCGGTCCGAACCGGAACTTTTCGAGCCAGAGCGGACAGACGAGCAACTGGCTCACCCAGATTGTGATCACGACGGCATAAAGCAAGGGGCGGTGGAGCGTACCGAAGTAGTCGAAGCCGTAGCCGTAGAACATCGTCGTGCAGAAGATCGAGTCGAACAGGTAGCAGCTCAGGGCCATCCGACCCGCCGCGCCCAGGCGACGGGTCAGCCAGGGCAGGGCCTTGCTCTTGCAGATCAGCATCACCAGGCCGATGTGCCCGAAGACGACCAGCAGGCTGCCGTTGATCGTGATCAAGGGCCAGCCGCCGACGGCATACCAGAATTGCCGGTCCTGGAAGAAGCCGTGGCTCGACTCATGGATCACGTCGAAAAGCATCAAAGGAAGCCCAAGTCCATAACCGATCGTCATCATGATCCGATAGGACCGGTTCGAGAGTCGGGCGCTGAAGGCCCCGAGCTTCATCAGGCCCATGCCGATCAGCATCCGGCCGCCGATCAGCCACCAGGCGGCGACGAGGGACCCGAAAGTATGCTCCATGAACATCGGCCAGGCCCGCTTCTTGACAATGCTGCCGTAGCTTCCTCGATACTCGAACATCCGTCGGAGGAAGTCTTCCCGCTTCGGGGGCTCGGACTTGATCATCTCCTCCCAGGCTCGGCTGACCCCTTTGTCCCACTCTTTTTTGGATCGGGCAATCCGCTGGCCGAGACCTTCCAGCCCTGAGCTCGGGCTGGTTTCCGGGTCGTCCTTCAAATCAGACAACTTCGACTCGATCCGGGCCTCGGCCTCGACTTGACTGGCCGTCTCTTTCATGTAGGGGACCACGCCGAACCGGAAGCCCAACCAGAGCGGGATCGTCAGCGAGGACAGGACCAGGCCGACGATGATCAGGGTCCTCGCCGACCAGTTGCGGATGGGATAGAGCAGGAATCCACACAAGGCATACCAGACCAGGATATCGCCTTCCCAGATCAGGTAGGCATGAATGCAGCCGATGACCAGAAGCCAGAAGACTCGACGATAATAGATCCAGCCCAGCTTCGCCCCTCGGCCCTCGGCCCGGTCCGACATCAGGACCAGGCCGGCGCCGAAGAGCATCGAGAACAGGGTCATCATTTTGGTGTCGAAGAAGAGGTGGTTGAACCCCCAGAGCCAGAGATCAGCCTGGTGATGATCGGGTGCCGCGATCGGGACCGAATAGACCGGGTTCGGCCAGGCGAAGCCGACGATGTTCATCGCCAGGATGCCCATCAGGGCGACCCCCCGGATCACGTCGACCGAGTTCACCCGCTCGAGACCATCGACCGGGAGGGCCCTGGGAAGCGGCTGGAAGTCGGCCTCCTCCAGGATCATCGGCAAACCGTCGACCGACTCCGCCGGGCCTTCCTCGATCCTGGGCAAGAAGGGCTCGACCAGATCCGTCGCGACCGGCCGTTCTTCGATCGACATCGATGCTCTCCCGGAGATCCCACGAGCTCCCCGCTCGTTCTCGACGCAGGGGAACGACAATCTGACTTCGACAAGGGGTTCGTTCCAGACTCGGAATATTGGAGTCATTCCGACCCGGAGCCTCGGTTTTTTACCCGAGGCCGGTCAACGATCCCGACTCTGCCGAGCCAGTCGCGTCCCCATGATATCGCGATCCGATGGATTTGTGAGCCCACAAGACCGATCGGATCACCTGACAGGGCGTACCCGAATGTTCTGGTGGTCGGAAGACACCCCCAGAGACCTTCGATTGACCCGGATTGACCCGATCAGGATGCCAGGGCGGACAAGGTCCCGTTCGCCTCGAGCGTCGACACCCCGGCCGGGTCGAGAGGCGAGGCAACCGTCGCGGGTTGGGCTTCCTTGATCTCGACCGCTTGAGAAATGAGAACGTGGGGAACCCAGGTGGTGGCCATGGCGACGTCGGCGGCGTCGCGACCGATGGCGATCGGGATGAGAGCCGGTCGGACGCCGTCGAAGGTGGCGTCGACGTTGTACCAGGTTCCGCCGAGGTAGACCTGCGCGAAGCCGTGGAAGTCGGGGGGGTCGAGCCCCAGGGCATAGCCCGAGACGTATCGGGCGGGGATCACCAGGGCCCGGCAAAAGGCGATGACGAGGTGGGCGAAGTCGCGGCAGACGCCGACCCGCTCGGTTGCCGTGTCGAAGGCCGAGGTCAGGGCGTCGGTCGTCCCGTAGCGATACTGGACGTGGCGGCGGACCCACTCCGCGATGGCGAGGACCCGGGCGCCTCCATGAGGGAGGTGGCCAAACTCATCGAGAGCCATCCTGGCCAGGAGGTCGGACTCGCAGAATCTCGAAGGCAAGGTATAAACCATCGCCTCGCCGGGGATCTCCTGCGGCGGGTGCTCGACGGCTCCAGGCGGAAGCGGGACGTTGGGCTCAACCTCGATGCTGGCGTGGAACTCGAATGAGAACCGGCCGCCGGGGGCGATCACATGCCGACGGGGGTTGCCGTAGAGGTCGCTCCGGAGGTCGCAGAAGGCGGTCGGGGTGGTCAGGAGTCGCTCCTCCTTGACCTGATGCGCCGGCCCGATCAGAGGAGGCTCGACCATCAGGCAGAGAAACGTCTCGACCGGAAACTCGTAAGTGGCCATCGCTTTCACGGACAAGAGCATCGACGGACCCTCGGCATCGGAGCGGTTCCTGTTCCTTATCTTACAACCGTTTTTTCGACCGCGACGATTCGCGACGAGGTTGGCTGTCCTTGCCGGGAGGGTCATCCTGGCGGATAATCGGGCCTGGGCCAAACGATCCCTTTTCGACGATGGAGGCCGAGACCGTGGCACCCCTCGAAACCCTGGTCGAGCCCTCCGAGATCCCGGTCGGTTCCTCGCTCCCGCCCCTGGAAAACGGCGACCACCTGACCCGCGACGAGTTCGAACGCCGCTTCGACGCGATGCCCGACCTCAAGAAGGCCGAACTCCTCGAAGGGATCGTTTACATGGGATCACCCGTCCGACTGAAACGCCACGGCCGCCCGCACATCCACGTTTCGGGCTGGCTTGCCAATTACGAAGCCTCGACTCCGGGCGTGATCGCCGCCGACAACACTTCGGTCCGGATCGACGACGAGAGCATGCCCCAGCCCGACCTCTGCCTGTTCATCGACCCCGCCCGAGGGGGCCAGGCGGTCATCAGCGACGACGACTACATCGAAGGCGGTCCCGAGCTGGTCGTCGAGGTTTCTTCGAGCACCGTCAGCATCGACCTGCATACCAAGCTCCGGGTTTATCGCCGGAACAAGGTCCGCGAATACGTCGTCTGGAGGGTGATCGAGAAGACGGTCGACTGGTTCGTCCTCCGCGAGGGGGAATATGTGAAGCTCGCGACTGGCGAAGATGGGATCTTCCGGAGCGAGGTCTTCCGCGGCCTCTGGCTCGATCCCGGGGCGCTGGTCGGGGGAGATCTGTCGGTGGTTCTTGCCGCGCTTGGTCGGGGGCTGGCCAGTCCCGAGCATGCGGCCTTCGTCGACCGGCTCAACCCTCGCGCCGGCCAGGCTTGAGCTTCCTCGGCAACCCGGCGAATTTCCTTGAGCCGCGCGATCGGCTTGGTTCTAATCGGTCCAGGGACGACGGAAAGGACTCTGCGGAGGGGTCGCCGGACCTTCGCCCGACCTTCCTCCCGCTGAGCGATCGTCCCATGGAACCGCAGGAGATCTCCAGGCCCGGCACCAGTGCGACGGCCATCGCCAGCCTGGTCTGCGGCCTCCTCGGTTGCGTCCCTTTCCTGACCGGCCTGGCGGCCCTGGTCCTCGGGGTCGTGGGGATCAAGAAGACCAAAGAGCCCATGGTCACGGGCCGGGGCATGGCCGTCGCGGGCCTGATCCTCGGATGTTTGAGCCTCGTCGGCTGGTCGCTGTTCGCGGCGGCCCTGGTCAGCGGGTTCTCTTTTCTCCAGACGGCGGGGCCTGCCCAGCTGGCGGGCGAGCGATTCACGAGGGATCTGAGTGAGGGAAAGATCGGCGCGGCGCTCGCTGCGTCGGTCGAGGGGATGGATCGCGAAAAACTCGTGGCCTTCAGCAATCGGATCAAGCCCTGGGGTGAGCTGCAAAACTTCGGCATCAACTCGTATGCCTACAACAATATTAAAGGCAAGGTAGAGTTGACGATCGGAGGGTCGGCCATCTTCGCCAACGAAACCAAAATTTATACCATCAGGCTGCGTAAGGCAGGCGAGACCTACAAGATCGAGGAGTTCGACTTCCCGTGACGTTCCCCGACCCGGACGCGTTCTCCTCCCTCGCGGATATCCTCATGAGACGCCTCGCTTTCCTGTTCCTCCTCTCATGTATCGGCTGCGGCTCGTCGACAAAGCCCGAGCCGACCCCTTCACCGACGTTCGACCTCCTCGCCTGGGAATATCCGGGGACCCGGCCAATCGCCCGGATCGACCCGATGCTCATCGCGACCGACAAGGTGGGCCTTGAAGAGATCGCGAGCGAGCCGAAAGAGGCCACCCGGATCAAGCCCCCGGCGCTCTACGCCTACGACACACCCGACCCGTTCGAGGCGGTCTACGCCCATTACGGCCGCAAGCTCAACCTGGACCCTGAATACAAGCTCGCCTCGATCGGCTTCCAGGAAGATCACTGGGATTCGAACACCCGGTACAACTATCCCAAACAAGACTCCTATCCAACTCTCCGACTCTCCTATACCGGGCTGGAAGGCCGCCAGGACGTCGTCCGGACCGCCACGCTCGTCGGTCCGGCAGGTCCGGGCTTCTCGGTCGTCGTGATCCTTTCGAGAGCAAAGGTCGAAGGTTTCACGACCATCGAGCTGGTCGTCACCCGGGCTCCCTGATTTTTCCCTTCGAGGACCATCCGTGGACGAAATGCTTCCCGATCGCCGGGTCATTTATCGAGGCCGCAAGGTCGACCTCGCCTTGCAGCCGGTCCGTCTGAAGGACGGTTCGATCGCCGACCGCGAGGTCGTGATCCACCGAGGCGCGGTCGCCCTGGTCCCGATGATCGACCGCGACCACGTCTGCCTCATCAAGAATTATCGATACACGGTGGGTCGGACCTTGCTCGAAATCCCGGCGGGAACGCTCGACCCGGGAGAGTCGCCCGACGACACCGCTGGCCGTGAGCTTGCCGAGGAGACCGGCTATCGCGCCGGGTCGATCCGGAGAATCGCCGACTGGCTGGTCTCGCCCGGAGTCATGAACGAGCGGATGTACCTGTATCTCTGCGAGAACCTTGAGCCTGGCCCGACCGACCACCAGCCCGACGAGACGCTCGAACCCGTCATCCTGCCCTGGCCCGAGGCGATCCGGATGGTCCTCGACGGCCAGATCGAGGACGCCAAGACCCGCCTGGCACTCTTGCTCTGTGACCGGATGCTCAGATAGTTGTCGGTTGTCGGTTGTCGGTTGTCGGTTGTCGGTGAGAATAACTGCTGTTCTTACTGACAACTGGCAACCGACAACTTTTTCAGAAAAATCAGGGCTTGGCGACGCCTCGTCCCTTGCTGTTGCCGGTGACGGTGGTCGAGACCACGTCCTCGACCTTGGGGTCTTCGGCGGCCATCTCGGCGTGGCCGAGGAAGACGTGACAACCGGCCGGTCCGCTCTGGGTCGCCTGGACTTCCAGGCTCACCGTGATCGTCTGGCCGACTCCTAACCGCTCGATCTCGGGAAAGACGAACTGGCCCGACTCGGGCGAGAACTTGAATTCCCCCTTCTCGACGTTGTAGTGCTTCAGGACCTTGAGGTTCTTGGGCAGATTGCCGCTGAGCTGGAGCCGGGTCGCTTCCTTGGTCCCTGAGTTCTTGATGGTGATGTCATAAAAGTTGGTCTTGCCGACGTCCATGACTCGCGAGGTCTGGGTGACCTGGAGGTCGAGTACGGCGATTCCCGAGACATCCGTGGTCAGGGTGTCGGTGGATCGGAGTTCGCCCGAGGTCGCCTCGGCCGTCGCCCGATACAGGCCGGGGGTGCTCGTGCCGTAGTTGAAGGTCATCTCGACCGACTGGAGCGGCTCGAGCTGGGCGATCGACCAGATCAGCTTGCGGGTCTTCAGGTCGAAGGTCGCGCCCGGAGGCTTGGCGATCAGCTTGCCTCCCTGCGGCGGCATGGTGGCGACCACCTTGACGTTCTTCGCCTGCGCGGTGCCGGGGTTGGTGACGGTCAGCTTGTACTCGTTGACCTGACCGGTGAATCGCTCGTTGGCGCCTTCGAGCTTGACCGTCAGGTCGGGCTTGGTGACCTCGACGTTCCGGGTGATCCGCTGGTCCTCGGGGACCTCGGTGACGTCGGCGCTGCTGGCGAGCACGGTACACGACTGCTGGCCGCCGGCGATGGTATCGACGGTCAGGGGTTCGATGTCGAACCGCTGGCCGGGTCCGATCTCATCGATGGTTTGCTCGACGATGTCGTCGCCGCCGTACTTCAGGCCGCTGCTGAGCTTCGCCTGGACCGTGACATTCCGCGCCGGGCCGGTGCCGGGGTTGAGGACCGAGATCTGGAAGGTGACCTGCTCGCCTTTCAGGACCCGGCCGGGCTTGGCTGTGGCCTCGACCTTGAGCTTGGGCTCCTGGACGGTCGTGCTGAATCGGGATCCGAACTTGTAGCTGACCGTCGCGGCATGCTCGCAGGACTTGGCCGAGGTCGCCACGACCTTGAGGATCACCGACCACTCGCCGCTGCCCGCCAGCATCTCCTTGCGCCAGAGATAGAGCGGCTTGTCGCCCGGAACCAGAGTCCCCGCGGGAATGCTCGAGTTGATCTTCAGGCCTTCGGGAACCTCATAGACGAGCGTGACGCCCGAGGCGTCGAGCCCCCCCTCGTTCTTGACGACGAGCTTGACCGTCGACTCCTTGCCGAGGTTGATGATCGAGCTGGCCTGAACCTCGACGGAAAGCTGGACCCGCTGCTTGCCCATCCCCATCCGGTCGCGAGGCAGGGCGAACGGGTCGGTCGTCGAGCTTGCGCCCGAGCCCGTCGTCGCCGGCACCCCGCTGGGCGGCACCGCCGCCGGGGGAAGGCCCGGGTTGTCGTCGATCGCGGCCGGTCGGACGCGATTGTCTCGAAGGGCCGGCGAAGTTCTCGGCTCATCAACGCCCGGAACGGGCATCGTAGCGGGAGGCTGGTCGGGGATGGTCGGCCCGAGGTCGGGAGCCGGCTCCATCCCTCCGGGAGGCGCCGAGGCCGGCTCGATCCCCTTGACGGTCGCCCTGGGTCGGGTCGGGGTGGGAGTCTGAGCCAGGATCGCCGGGGAGGTTGCCGCCAGGCCGACGACGAGGGTCAGGGCTCCGATCGCCATCGGCCAGGCCAGGCGAGAGCCCCGACGACGTCGGGGGTCCGGGTTTGAGTCGATTTGCCCGATCATTTGGGAACGGTCCCCCCTCCATGGGATCGACCCCGGCCATCGCTCGGCGCATCCGGGACGGCGCGGCCGGGCCGCGACTTCGGGGCATCGAGCGGCGTGATACCAGATCCCCCTCGATCGCGGAAGCTCAGTTCCTCGGGAAGAGGTCGTCGACCGCCGGTCGCCAGCCCTCGACGGCCGGCCCGGCCTCGGCAACCTGCCCCCGGCCGTAGGTGGTCGGGGCGTCGGGCGCGGTCGCCCGATAGACCTGGACGAGCTCGGCGACCGGGTCGACGTCCCAGACGACCAGGGTCCCCGCGGCGAAGTAATCCGCCCGTTTCGCGGCCATCGCCCGATCGGCGGCCGGGCCGTAGTCCCCCTCGCTACGAACCTCGACGGCCAGGGTCGGCGCCCCCGGGACCGGCTTCATGTCGTTTGCGGGAAGGGGTCCGACGTAATACGAGGCGTCCGGGCTGAACGACTCCCGGCCCGAGGGAAGCTCCGGCACGGCGAAGATGACGTTGTCCCCCAGGGCGACCCCTCGACCGGTCGCCTCGGCCCAGTCGTCAAGCGAGCGGGCAATCCGCAAAGCGACCCGACCGTGTCGATACCCCGTTCCCATGAATTTGACGAT